>Ga0209755_10001427_pt1 | contig 37334 bp, 30 predicted proteins | sample TergutCo191P1_FD_187301 | JGI IMG/M metagenome (GOLD analysis project Ga0209755, IMG submission 187301) | Cornitermes sp. P1 segment gut microbial communities from Petit-Saut dam, French Guiana - Co191P1 (SPAdes) (version 2) | ecosystem: Host-associated > Arthropoda: Insects > Digestive system... | reverse complement strand
CGGCGTACACAGGCATCAGGCTGGAATATTTATCAGGCTTTCCCGCTCTGAATCCTGTCATCTTGCCGGAAACTCCATAGTTGCTCGTAAATCTTTCAAACATATAGTGCAGTGTACGAGCAAAGAAATGGTCGTCCCTGTACATTTGAAGCTCTACAATAATATTCAGGTTGCGGAGTTCTACAGCAATGTCACATTCTGTGCTGCGTAGCCCGCTTTTTTCGTTATCGGCTGATTTCTTGTATAGGTCTATGCTGTAGGGGGTCTCTATTTGAATTTCGCTGCACTCTACATCCAGACCGCAGAAATCTTTTATGAAACCTTGCAGTATGTCCTTATGTTCTTCACTTGCTAATAGCTTTTTGAACATCAAATCGTTTGTTACTTTAATTGTCATTTTACCATACCTCCGGGGTTTTGACTAGAAAATTTTTGCGCTTGCATTTTTGCGAAGGATATCGCTGCGCCCTTAGAGTCTAGCAGGTTTGGAGGCGTTTGTCTTTACACATTTGAGTCACACTTTAATGGTGGTTTTTCATCACAAAACGCAACAAAATGTAGAAAACCATACCACTCGGCTGTCAAAATTAAAACCTAAATGGCTATTTTTCTACATTTTGCACTGCTCCTTTTGCCTACTGAACTGTGTAAACTTTTTGTGAACGACACGCATCGCTTCTCTCTGCAAAAAAGTTTCCCCATGTCATATGGATCAGGAGTTGACAAGCCGCTCTTTTAGCCGCTCTTGTAATTCTTGTGAAAAGTTGATTCCGCTTTCATCTCCTAGGACTTTTAGATATTTTGGGACAGATACGTTGATGCGCATTGTAGACATATCATTTGCCTTGCGATATTTAGCAAAGTCGATGTCTACCCATGTCACAAGTTCCCCTGCTTCATGATGTGGTTCGACATACACGTTTAGTGTGTATTTATCAATGCTTTTTTGTGATCATATAAATATTTTCGCTTAATTTATTGTGCTATTTTTTGCAAATGTAAAAAGCCTAACAAGAACATACCGGATTCTTGCCAGGCTTTGTGTGCTACAGCTTATGTCCTTCTCTAATCTTTTTTTAGCATTTTCCCGACACGTTTGTCTTTGTTGAAAAGTAGCCACAGTAGTTGGGGTAAACAACTGTGTTTACATTCGAGCGAGGTTGAGCAAGTCCCGCATTGTACACCCAGACATTCAAGTCTCTTAGTCATAGCGAGAAAGTTGCTTCTCCAGCATATAGGATGAAACTTTTCATCGCTGAATATCGGACTTTTAACCGCCCTCTGAAATACATACTCGCTCCCAAAATCATTTCTATTCAGTACTACGGCAAAGCGATGGAATTTTGCCTGCTTTGATAACTTGATGATTCTGTTAATGAGAAGCTCATGCAGCTGCTCTACCAATTCTCCTTCAGCACTTGGCTCTGTGCCGAGATTTCTTAGCGACTGTCGTACAGAGGGCTCAAAATGCATTAATTCGTAGTGAAGTGGCTTTACAGAAAGCAGCGCACTAAGATACTCTACATTTTCATGTAGTGCTCGTTCATCTTCTGATGAGTTCTTTATGAAAACGACTAGCCAATTTCGTGGCGACCCGATAAATAGCTTATTTCTCATATTCTCACAATCCTTTAACGAGTGCTTCCCCTCTTGCTAACAGGTTTAGCTTACAGCAAACAGTTCAGGTATATGTGGTCATACTACATAAAAACACACTGTCTGAATTTGTTTATGCCCAAACAGCAGTTTTTGATATGCATAGATAATATCATCTTTTAGTCACATTTGTCAACAAAAACTTGTGAAATATATACATTTTTTGACAATGCTGCCTTGTGAAATATATACAAAAACGGATGAAGTTATATTACGCCATGCATCGTTTAAGTTTTTGTTGTGCTATTTTTTGATATAGTGTAAAATATGCGAAAAGAGTTTATAACTTTCCGAAAATTGAGAGGTGAGAGTATGAGTTTACTTACTCCTTGGAAGATTGCTGAAATTACCGGCGGCAGGTTTATTGGTACACAGGCGCAGTGTGATGTCTCTGTGGCAGGAGCGGTGCGAGATAATCGTGATGTGCTGCCCGAAAATCTTTTCATATGTATAAAAGGGGCGAGGGTTGATGGCCATGATTATGCAAATGATGCCTTTGACAGAGGCGCCGCTTGTTGTCTTGCCGAACGCGAGATACCCGATGCAAAAGGACCTTATGTGTTGGTCGAGTCAACACTTGTCTCACTCAGAGTGCTTGCCGCCTATTACAGGAGTTTATTTGACATACCGGTTATCGGGATAACCGGCAGCGTGGGAAAGACCTCGGCGAAGGAACTCATTGCCGCGGTTCTCGGCGCGAAGTTTAATGTGCATAAAACAGATATGAACCTAAACAATGATATTGGGGTGCCTCTTACCCTACTGTCGCTGAAGGAGAGCCACGAAGTTGCTGTTGTTGAAATGGGGATAAGTGATTTTGGTGACATGACAAGGCTTGCAATTATGGCGCGTCCTGATATTTTTGTTATGACTAAAATAGGTTATGCACATATAGATATGCTTGGCGACCTGCAAGGAGTTCTAAAAGCAAAGACCGAAACTTTTCCGTATATGAAGCCAAGCGGCATTGCAGTTATGAATGGTGACGATGAACTCTTGCGCGGCTTTGATACGGGTAGGAAAACATATACTTTCGGTCTTTTGGAGCATAATAACTACCGCGGAGAAAATGTTGAAACACAAGGCGTTGACTCGACTACTCTTGACATGGTCAGTGCAAAGGGACGATTTGACGTGACTATTTCTGCATACGGCAGCCACCTTTCGGCTCTTGCCCCTGCCGCTACCGCTGTAGCTGACCTCTTAGGGCTGTCCGGGGATGAGGTGCGGCGCGGTTTTGCATCTTACACATCTGTTGACGGCAGGGCGAAGGTCTCTTCTCATGAAGGGATTACTCTCGTTGACGACTGCTATAATGCTAATCCCAACTCTGTGAAAGCCGCTCTCACCTCGCTATCTTCGCTCTCGGGAAGGCGTGTTGCCGTTTTAGGTGATATGTTAAGCCTGGGTCAGCACTCGAAACAAATGCACTATGATGTCGGTGTCTTTGCGGCACAGTGCGGCATTGAACTTCTGGTGTGTCAGGGAGAGCAGGCAACGTTTTTCTGCGAGGGATACAAATCTGCCGGTGGCACATCGGCCGAGCATTTTGAGCATTTTGAAAAACTTTTGGAGAGTTTGCCGAATATGATAAAAAAAGGTGATGCCGTTCTTGTGAAGGCATCACGTGGTATGCATTTTGAAAGGCTATTGCCTGTTTTTTCTTGAAACTCAGATGCAACTGTTACTTTCCGTTTGTAGGGTCTTGACGGAATGACAGGCTGACTTCAAAGCTGTCTCCTTCTACGGCTTCGTCGATTGTAAAGAATATTATGTCTTGTCTCGGTACGCCGCGTTCTGTCAGCTCGTTTATCACTGCGTTTACGATATTTAATCTGTCACCTTCGACAAGCCGTGGGAACTGAACTATAATTCTTGAGTTTGCGGTATTTCGCGGCGATGCAAGGAACTCTCCGATTGCTGCCGATGTCTCTGCATCAAGTGCATTTTGTATGCCGGGGAAATATACAAAAGCCATTGTGCCTGCGGCTACATTAAGACCTACGAGCCCCTGCTCAGGGGGGTCGCTTTGCGATGAATCGGATGAATCAGACGAATCAGAATAGTCCGACGGATTGGACGGATTTGGTGCTCCATTTCCTTCTTCTGCGGCATCTCCGGAGTCGTTTCCGCTTTCCGTGTCATCGGTTGCTAGTTGTTCGCCCTCGACGGTTTCGTTTTCAGGAACTGTGGGGTGGAGACCGCCGCCATCCGGCAGAGGTCTTTCTACGATTTCATACGGTGGGTCTTCCGCAGGCTGTGGGGTGGCTTCTGCGATATTCGGGTCTTCATGTGGAGGCTCTCTTACAAGTGCGTTTAAGGATATAACCACAGATGGAATAACCAACACAATCAGTACAAGTAATACCGCAATGATTACCTTACCACGACCTGTAATTTCATAGCCTCTCATGTTAGTTTACCTCACTTTTTTTGTTTGAAGAGAACCAATGCAAGGGACTGCTCATAATATCACATAAAATGAATAATTGCAAAGGTTTTCTATCCTGAAATGAATGTCAAGATTTCTTTTAAGCGCTGAGCTTCGGCTTCTATGGTGAAAAACTGTTTTTTGTGAAGTTCTTTACGGTTTTCGACAAGTCTTTTCATGCGCTGAATCTGTTGCTCTAATGCTTCAAGCTCTGCGTGGCGGGCAGCTACGTAGTCGTCAGTGTGCCTTGCAAATCTTTCTGCGTACTCTTTAAGCATTTTAACGCGGAGAACACCGTCACCCATGAGCAAGTCGTAGTCAAAGCCCGATGCGGTAATTATCTTATTTACAATATCACGGCGAGATGAATCAGGGAGTGAGTCGGGGAGTGTTTTGAGGTATTCCTCAATTAGGTATACGGAGTCTGTTTTTCTTGGCTTGAGTGCAAGCGCATCGTATAGTTCGTTTATGCTGAGGTATCTGTCTGTGTAGTTTTCTACGTGCGAACGTTGCGGTGTGTACGCGGGTTCAGCCTCGGGCAGCTGCGTAGGTGCGCTTTCCCTTTCGCCTCTGAAAGGATTGAGGCTTTCAGCCTGCGGAGCGGGTCTTGGCGGAGCGGGGGGCGGAGTGTATGGTTGCGGCTCGGGGACTGATGGTTCTTCGGAAAATGGGTTTTCCTCCACTGCTGCGGGAGTATATTGTCTTGAGACAGGCTCGGGAGTAACGGCTTGCGCTTGCATTGTTTCTTCTTCGATTGCTTGTTCTTCGGGAAATACCGGAGTTGACATTCCGGGGACTGGTTGCCTTGGTGCGACCTTCACCGGCGAAGAATCGTCAGGCATATCGATTATTGGTTTTATGTCAGGATTTACTTCAGGATTGTAGCGCGTAATGGTATCACTCGTACTTTTACCCGTGTTATCTTCAACTTTTCTTATCAATCCTCTGCGTTCGAGCATTGACTTTAATTTGCCTTCATTTTTCTTTCCTGCCATAGCCCAGACCTCCCGCTTGCTTGTTTTTATTTTTATTTTAATTGTTAAGGAATTCCTTGTCAACGCTGACTCGCTATTCCTAATTTTATGCAAATATATCCCATCTGTCAAGGTTTATTTGCGAAAGACTGGATTTTTCTGTAAATTGTGGTATAATAAACCTAATCTCACTTCGGAAAGGTCTTATTTTTTAATGGCTAAAGAAACTTTTTATATTACAACACCAATTTACTATCCGTCAGCCAAGTTACATATAGGGCACACATACTGTTCTGTGGCGGCTGATGTCATGGCGCGGTATAAACGTATGCGTGGCTACGATGTAATGTTTCTTGCAGGGACAGATGAGCATGGAGTCAATATTGAACAGCGCGCCAAGGCTGCCGGAGTCTCACCTAAAGATTTTGTCGACAGCATAGTCTGCGACGAGGGAGGTATACTCGATCTGTGGAAACTTATGAATATTTCCTATGACCGATTCATTCGTACAACCGACGACTATCATGCCGAGTCTGCACAGAAAATTTTCCGCACTCTATATGAAAAGGGTGATATATATAAGGGTACATACAAGGGTCTGTACTGCACGCCTTGCGAGTCGTTTTGGACAGAAAGCCAGCTTGATGACGGAAATTGCCCGGATTGCGGGCGCGAGGTAAAAAACGCCGAGGAAGATGCATATTTCTTCCGTCAATCCAAATATGCAGATAAGATAATGCAGAAAATAGCAGATTATCTTGAGCCGTCATCGCGTGTTAATGAGATGATGAATAACTTTCTCAAACCCGGTCTTGAGGATATTTGCGTATCGCGCACCTCTATAAAGTGGGGAATCCCTGTTGATTTTGATCCCGAACATGTGATGTATGTCTGGGTTGATGCTCTTTCAAACTATATCACGGCACTTGGCTACGGAAATGACAAATACAACGACTTTGACAAATACTGGCCGTGTGATGTTCACTTTATTGGTAAGGAAATCGTGCGCTTTCACTCCATTTTATGGCAGGGAATGTTAATGGCTCTTGAGGTGCCGCTCCCGAAAAAAGTTTTCGGTCATGGCTGGCTTATATTCGACGGTGAGAAAATGAGCAAGTCAAGAGGCAATGTAGTAGACCCCGTAGTGCTTGCCGAGCGTTACAGCGTTGATGCTCTGCGATTTTTCCTCCTGCGCGAGTACACCTTTGGTCAAGATGGAAACTTTACAAACGATGTACTTCTTAACCGCATCAATTCTGACCTTGCAAATGACATTGGAAACTTGGTCTCCCGCACCGTCTCAATGGTAGAAAAGTATTTTGGCGGCACTTTGCCGACTGATCGGGCGAGTGGTCCTGAGGATAGTGAACTTATCGCTATGGCTGAGAATTTGCACAAGGTTTATGAGAGCAATATGGAGAAATTTGCTTTTCAAGATGCGCTTTCAGAAATTTTCAAAGTGACTTCCCGTGCCAATAAATACATTGACGAAACTATGCCTTGGGTTTTAGCAAAAGATGAAGCCAACAAACCGAGACTGACTGCGGTTTTATATAATCTTCTTGAAGTTTTGCGTATCTGTACGGTTTTGCTGACCCCTGTCATGCCCGATTCTTGTGAGAAAATTCTTGGGTTTATAGGTGCGGCAGATGATGCAAGGTCTTTTGACAGCACTGTATCTTTTGGTACTCTTTCAGCGACTGTTACTGTCAGCAAAGGAGAGATTTTGTTCCCGAGGCTTGATATTAAGAAAGAATTAGAAGCACTTTCGGGGGAAAATTCCGCTTTGCCATGTAAGGAGGAGTTATAATTATGACTGTGCTCATTGCGTTGCTTCTGGGGCTTGTTCAGGGGATTACTGAGTTTCTTCCTGTTTCCAGCTCGGGACATTTAGCTGTGCTACAGAATTTTATGAACGTGCAAGAACCCGACTTGATCTTTGAGGTGCTTGTGCATATGGGAACCCTTGTTTCCATCTTTGTTGTATATAGGATTGAAGTCAGGGATATGATTAGAGACGGGCTGGAGTACATTAGGTTTAAATCTGACTCAAACGCGGATGAACCTGTCTCATTAAAACCTCCCGGCAGAGCGCTTTTGTTTGTATTTATAGGAACTCTCCCGATGTTTGTGGCAGTCTTTTTTGTAAGTAGCATTGAACGCTTATTTTTTAACACGTTTTTCATAGGTTTTGCGTTTCTGATTACGGGAGGTCTTTTGTATGTCTCCTCCAGATTCATTAAACAAGGCAATAAGACCGATAAAACCATGACCATCGCCGATGCACTGATTATTGGTCTGGCTCAGGCTGTAGCTTTATTACCCGGCTTGTCTCGCAGCGGCACAACTATTTCAGTGGGTTTGGCTCGTGGCTTAAACGGTGCTTTTGCAGTAAGATTTTCCCTACTTTTATCGATACCTGCCGTGTTGGGTGCCACCATTGTGACTTTTTACAGAGCAATAATAGAAGGTGCTGATTTCTCTATGATGCACGCATACATCGCTGGTTTTGTTGTTGCTGCGGGTGTTGGATATTTTGCTATTCAGTTTATACGCAGGATTATAGGAAAGCGTAGTTTTGGTAATATTGCGTATTACTGCTGGGGTATTGGTATCGTGACTATTATTTGGTCGTTGATCAGGTTGTAAGGAGTTTAATTAAGGTGGCACAGGCTGGTGAAAAGAAGAAGGCTGCTGCGAGCTCAAGGGCGTCTTCAAGTACTACAAAAAAAATACCGGAAAAACAAAGTGCAGGGCTCGCCAAAGCTCCTCGAAGGCGCGAAATATTGGCGATTGTTTGCTTTGTGCTGGGTATATTTTCGTTTATCGGTTATTTTGATGCCGAACCTGTTTTTATCGGGTTTCTCACCGGTTTTGTCAGAAGGCTAATCGGGCACGGCATTTTTGCACTCGGCCCTGCGCTGATTATGTGCTCGGTGATTTTGATGTTTCACAAGGGGCGCCCAATCCTTTTGCGGACGGTCTGCACTCTTGTGTTACCCGTAATCATCGGAGCGATGGTGCATCTTTTTACTAACACTACAGAGTATGAGTTTTCCTTTGCTATGCTTTCCGGGCTTTGGACAGCAGGTGCAGCTCTTCAGTCCGGAGGCATCATCAGCGGGACTATTGCGGAGCTGTTCATGTGGCTGTTTGGGAATGTCGGGACGGCAATAACACTTATTTTGGCTACAGGTATTCTTGTTTTTATCGCATTTAAGACCACTATTGTCAGAATAATGGAGACTTACAAAAACCGCTCCAGACTGGAATACATTCCACAACCTGCGCCTGTGGTAGAGGAAACACCTAAATATCAAGCTGCTGCTGTACATACTGAGCCGCCGCTCATGCACACGCCGCGACAAGGAAAGCCTTACAGGAGTGCTATCATACCGTCGTGGAAAAAACGGAGGGTTGATATTCCGCTTGATGAGGACGGAGTTCCAATCTCCGATCACTTTGCCGATGACAAAGAAGATGATGAAGTCCCTGATTATGGGTACTTTAAACGTAAATCCGAAAAAATTGATAATAATGATTCCGATGTTAACCAAATCGGCGCTGACGAGGCTAAAGCAGATAACCCCGCTCAAATGGATATGCCTATTGACATTCCGTTTATGGAAGGTAAAATGCGCCGTCCGCCACCCGTTGTTCCTCCAATTATGAGAGAAAGTTTTATGTCATCAGATGAGTTTGAGCCGGGACTTTCGTTGCACGATGAGGCAGTGTCTGACTCTTCAAATGAATCTGAAACTCCGCTTGAGGCTACTGCGGAGCCTAAGAGCGGGCGTAAATCATCTTCAAAATCAAAAGCTGTTCCCGAGAACTTTTCGCCTATTGATGTTCCCGTCGGCTCTTACGCATTTCCGCCACTCTCCATACTTTCAAAGGGCGATCCGAAATCACGTGCCGGCGACAGTGAAGTTAAGCAGAATACAGAGCGTTTGGAGACTGCGTTTAATAGTTTCGGTGTCAATGTTAAAATTTCAAATGCCACGAGAGGACCTTCGGTGACACGATATGAGGCAGCGCTCGAAGCGGGAGTTAAACTCAGTAAACTCACAAATCTTGCGGACGATATTGCACTTTCACTCGGCACCGTAGGCGTTCGTATTGCGGCTATGCCAAACCGTATCTCGACTGTCGGCATAGAGGTTCCGAATAAGGAGATAAGCAAGGTTCATTTGCGTGACGTTCTTGAAACGCCCGAATTTAGCAAAGCTGTTTCCAAGCTGAGCTTTACTATCGGTATGGACATTACGGGAGACCCGATTATAGGTGATATATCAAAACTCCCTCATATGCTCGTTGCAGGTACGACAGGTTCCGGCAAATCTGTCTGCCTCAACTCCATCATACTCAGCATTCTTTATAAAGCATCGCCCGAAGATGTCCGCTTTATAATGATTGACCCGAAAATGGTTGAGTTTAAAGTGTATAACGATATTCCGCATCTTTTAGTGCCCGTCGTCACCGATGCAAAAAAAGCCGCAGGTGCGCTCCAATGGGCGACTTTTGAAATGATGAAACGCTATAAACTCTTTTCCGAAACCAATGCAAGAGATTTGGCGGGGTATAATGAAATTGCCCGAAATTCAGATGATGAAGAGCGTATGCCTTTACCGCAGGTAGTCGTAGTTATAGATGAGCTCGCTGACTTAATGATGCTGGCGGCAAAAGAAGTCGAAGAATCTATCTGCCGTGTGGCGCAAATGGGGCGTGCATCGGGTATCCACCTAATTATCGCCACGCAGAGCCCTCGTGCTGATGTTATAACAGGTCTTATGAAAGCGAATATTCCATCACGTATTGCGTTTAAGGTTTCCAGTGCTCTTGAATCTCGCATCATTCTTGACTCGGGCAGCAGCGCCGATAAACTCGTCGGATATGGCGATATGCTCTATGCGCCGACCGGGGCGGCGAAACCCATGCGTTTGCAAGGTACATGGGTTTCGGATAGTGAAAGGGAGGCAGTCATAGACTACATTAAAGGCAGCGGTCAGACTCAGTACTCAGAAGAAGTCATGGGCGAAATTGAAAAGGCTGTGGTTGAAAAATCTTCCGGCGAGAAGCACTCTAAAGAAGCAGCGGGGAGTGATGATTACGATGAACTTCTCCCACAAGCTGTTGATGTCATATTGGAAACAGGGCAAGCATCTGTATCCTTACTTCAACGCAGATTAAAACTCGGCTATTCACGCGCAGCCCGTATTGTTGACCAAATGGAGGAACTGGGTGTGGTAGGTCCGTTTGAAGGCTCAAAACCCCGCTCTCTGCTGGTAACAAGAGACGAGTGGAAACAAATGCAATATGTAAGCGGCATTGCTCCGACAGACAGTGCAGACCTGCAATTCGTTTCATCTGTATCGGAGGATGTGTGATTTTTGTTGACATTGCAGCGTTTTTATATATAATATATGAGGTATTCTTACTTGGAGGGTTAATGAGATTATGCTTAGTAACACAGAGAAAACCATGGACAAAATCACTGCGCTATGCAAGGGCAGAGGTTTTGTTTTTTCGGGGAGTGAGATATACGGAGGGCTTGCAAATTCTTGGGATTACGGGCCTCTTGGTGTCGAACTTAAAAACAACGTCAAGCGTGCTTGGTGGCAAAAATTCGTGCAAGAAAATCCTTACAATGTAGGACTGGACAGTTCAATACTGCTAAACTCAAAGGTGTGGGAAGCATCAGGGCATGTCGTTAGCTTTAACGATCCCTTAGTCGACTGCAAGGCATGTAAAATGAGACACAGAGCTGACACTTTGCTGGAACTTTGCGATGTTAATCCTGTTGGCTGGACTAATGAGCAGATGAGCGAATATATCCGCGACAACAAAATTGCATGCCCGCATTGCGGAAAGTCCGACTTCACGCCTATCCGTAAATTCAACATGATGTTCAAGACGTTTCAAGGCGTGACAGAAGACAGCTCCACCGAATTATATCTGCGCCCGGAAACAGCACAGGGTATATTCATAAATTTCAAAAATGTCCAGCGTGCGACACGCAGAAAAATTCCCTTTGGCATTGCGCAAATCGGCAAATCGTTTCGCAATGAAATCACACCCGGAAATTTCATTTTCCGCACAAGAGAGTTTGAACAAATGGAGATGGAATTCTTCTGCAAGCCCGGAACAGAAATTGAATGGTTTGACTATTGGCGGCAATTTTGCTATGACTGGCTACTCTCACTAGGTCTTACTGAAAAGCATTTGCGCCTGCGTGACCACGATAAAGAAGAGCTGTCGCACTACTCAAATGCGACAACAGATTTTGAATACCTCTTCCCCTTTGGATGGGGTGAACTTTGGGGGCTTGCATCACGTACAGACTTCGACCTCGGTGCTCACACAAAGTCAAGCGGGGAGCAAATGGAATACTTCGACCAGGAGAAAAACGAAAGGTACATACCATACGTTATTGAACCTGCGCTCGGGGTTGAGCGTATGCTTCTTGCTTTTCTTATAGATGCCTATGATGAAGAAGTAGTGGATGCTGAGAAAAACGATATCCGCACAGTGCTCCGACTGCACCCTGCGCTCGCACCATACAAGTGCGCCGTGTTACCTTTGTCAAAAAAACTCACGCCTGAGGCGGAGAAAATATACATATCGCTGCGCAAACGCTTTATGGTGGATTTTGACGATAGTGGTTCTATCGGAAAACGATACAGGCGGCAAGATGAGATTGGTACGCCGCTTTGTTTGACATATGATTTTGACTCCCAAACTGACGGCTGTGTTACCGTTCGCGATAGAGACTCAATGGCTCAAGAACGTATAGCTATAGCCGATTTGGACAGTTATTTGTCAGAAAAGTTGGTATACTAAAAGAATGTAGAGGTAAAATATATGAGTATTGAAAAAGATACGCGTGAGCTTCGGGTCGTAGCTGAAGGGATTCGTCTCGTAACGCTTCAGACTTTCGCTAACATCGGATTTGGTCATGTTGGTGGTGCAATGTCTATTATTGAAGCTCTGGCTGCACTTTACGGCGGAGAACTCCGCACAGATCCGGATAACCCGCAGTGGAATGAAAGAGACAGGCTTGTTATGTCTAAAGGACACGCGGGGCCTGCACTCTATTCGACGTTGTGTCTGCGTGGTTTCTTCCAAAAAGAGAAGCTGCTTGAACTTAATCAAGGCGGTGGAAGTCTCCCGAGTCACTGCGATATGCACAAAACTATCGGCATTGATATGACTACCGGTTCGCTCGGTCAAGGTTTTTCAACCGCCATAGGACTTGCCCTGGGTGCTCGTCTCAATGAAATCGACAACTACACTTATCTAATTATAGGTGATGGCGAGTGCAATGAAGGTCAAGTTTGGGAAGGCGCCATGTTTGCCGCTCATCATAAGCTCGGCAGACTCATAGTGCTTGTTGACTGGAATAAACAACAACTCGACGGTTTCACAAATGACATAATTGACATGGGTGATTTTGTTGAGAAATTCAAATCATTTGGTTTTCACACACAGCTTGTAGATGGACACGACCCCGGCAAGATAAAGGCTGCGATTATCGATGCTAAGCGTTATCAGGATGCTCCCAGCGCAATCATACTTGACACTATAAAAGGTTATGGGTGCAATTTTGCAGAGGCCATCGCAAGCAATCATCACATGAACTTTACCAAAGAACAAATAGATAAAGCGATTGACGAAGTGTCACTTAAACTCGAAGAAGTACGCGAACTCGCAAACAAGAAAGCTTAGGGGGGGTATATATCATGTTTACTACACACGATGTTTTTGAAAAAGACCCCAAGATGATGCGTGAGGTCTATTGCGACACGCTCATTGAACTTGCGCTGGTGAATGACGATATTATTGCGTTAGATGCAGACCTTATGAGCTCATCCGGCATGAAGCCATTTTTCCAACGTTTTCCTGAAAGGGCTTTTAACTGTGGTGTTGCGGAAGCCAACATGATTGGTATCTCAGCAGGTCTCTCAGCGATGGGCAAAATCCCGTTTGCACATTCATTTGGCTGTTTTGCATCACGCAGGGTATGTGATCAGGTAATGATTTCTGCGGCATATGCAAAGCAAAATGTGCGCATTGTCGGCTCTGATCCGGGTGTGACGGCTGCATATAACGGCGGCACACATATGCCTTTTGAGGATATGGGAGTGCTCCGCTCTATTCCCGAAATTACACTCATTGAGCCTGCAGATAATGTGGTTCTTGCCGATGTTGTACGTCAACTTGAAAAAGAGTACGGTGTATTTTATATCCGTATGGCAAGGAAAAACGCTGTTTCCATCTATCAGGAGGGTTCAAATTTCCACATTGGCAGGGGGAACACACTGCTTGATGGTACTGACGTGACTATATTTGCCAGTGGCATAATGGTTCATGAGGCACTCAAAGCCGCTTCGATTTTACAGGTTGATGGCGTTTCTGCCAGAATAGTTGATATGTTTACGTGGAAACCCATTGACACTGAGCTTGTTGAGAACTGCGCTCGTATCACAGGGGCTTTTGTCACTGCTGAAAATCATAACATTGTCGGCGGCCTTGGTTCTGCAATCGCTGAGGTTGCAGCCCAAACGCGCCCTGTGCCAATTGAGATGGTTGGTGTCAAAGACCGTTTCGGACAGGTCGGTACTGAGGACTTCCTGCGTACGGAGTACGAGTTGACCGCCGCAGACATCGTCGCAGCCGCAAAACGTGCTACTCAACGCAAAGGCTAATAATGGATAATACGAAAAATAATAAACAGATGCTCATATATCTATCTGCCCTACTTGCAATATTTCTATGGGCATCTGCATTTCCGGGCACAAGATACGCTTTGCAGTACTACAGTCCGGTTTCACTCATGACACTTAGGTTTGTCATTGCTTCTTTGACACTGGGAATAGTTGGAGTTATAAAGAAAATCCGGATTCCTAAAGTTCGTGATTTGCCGCTTTTTGCAGCAAGCGGGCTCTCCGGAGTGTTTTTGTATTCTTTACTTTTTAATTTTGCATCTGTAACGCTACAGGCGGGTGTTACCAGCTTTGTAGTTGCCTCATCGCCCATATTTACCATGATATTAACCAGGATTTTTCTTAAAGAAAAGGTTAAGACTATTTGCTGGGTTGGTGTGCTTGTCAGCTCACTCGGACTGGCGGCAATTACACTCACAGAGGTGACGGATTTTGCCCTGACTACAGGGATGATATTAATAATATTAGCAGCTATTTTCAGTGGAACCTACAGTGCAGTTATGCGTGGGCTCACAAAAAACTACACTGCGCTTGAAGCGACCACCTACACTATTATCATCGGCACGCTGGGAATGGTTGTATTTTTGCCGGGTGCTGTTTCTGAAATTTCCGGCTCGACCGTTTTTGCTAATGTTGTTGTTCTGTTCATGGGGATTTTCCCCGCAGCGCTCTCCTATCTTGCGTGGGGTTATGCACTTTCCAAAGCAAAAAAGACAGCCCATGTGACTATCTTCTCATATTTAATTCCGTTTATTTCATCCGTGTTAGGTTTTGTATGGCTGGGCGAAACCCTCTCAGCATTCACAATCATAGGCGGTGTTGTTATTATAGCAGGAATGCTGATGACCAATGTATTAGGCAGGGATTAAGACATCTTTAAAGAAAAAGTGACTCTGGTTACGCCGTTTTTGCTGGTTACGTTAATGTCTACATTGTGGTTGTCCAGAATTTGTTTTACTAAGTAAAGACCAATCCCTGCGCCCTCGCGGTCGCTACTGCGAGACTTATCTACTTTGTGGAATCTGTTGAATATGTGGGGAAGATCCTCTTCGGGGATTGTCTCGCCGGTGTTTGTTACCGAGATATGTACAAGAAAATCTTGTTGCCATACACATAAAGAGAGTATGCCGTTATCTACGGAAAACTTGATGGCGTTATCTATCAGATTGTACACAACCTGGGTTATTGCATCTTTGTCGCCATTTGCCATCAACTCATCATTTGGCAGATCAGCTCGGACATCGAGATTTTTCTTCTCAATCTTGCCGCCAAGGCTGAGCAGGGCAATGCGCACAACCTCCGCAACGTCAAAACTGGATTCAAAAACAGTGCTTGGGGCTGAAGACTCAAGGGTTGAAATTTCGAGCATACTTCTGACAAGGCGCGACATCCTTCGTGTCTCAGAGGAAATAACGCCCAAATATTTTGGCTCGTCTTGGCGTGGAATTGTTCCGTCGAGAATACCTTCCGCAAAACCTGCTATGACCGTCATAGGGGTTTTAAGTTCATGTGAAAGATTGGCGATGAGATCACGTTTGTGCATTTCAGAATTTTCAAGGGACTCCGCCATTGCGTTAAAAGCGCGAGTGAGTTGACCTATCTCGTCTTCTCTACCCCGGTCTTGTACGCGCTCTTCAAACTCGCCTCGCGCGAATCGGAGCGTAGCGTTTGCCATTTCATTTAGAGGCTCTGTTTGTTTTTTTGCAGCTATAAATGAAACGACAAAAGCCAGAACCATTACACCAAGGGCGATTACCGCTAAGCCGCCCGAGAAACTGAACCATTGCTGCCTAAATGCGTTCATGTCGCTGACCACAAACAAATAGCCAAGAGTTTGTGACCCTCCGTTAGTTAATAACGGGACGGCTGCAACTTGTTTGTCAGACTCGTAGAGACCTCCCATATCAGAAAAAATTAGTTCGTTTACCCCGGAGTCGGCAAAATCCAGCAGACAGTCTGATGTGCTTCTCCCGAGGAAATCCGGCATATTTTCCGAACACGCTACTATATTACCATCAATGTCCGTAACAAGTAGCCCAAAGCCTGTTACTCCGGAAGTCATAGAAAGCCATGTACTTATGTTCAAATCACTAAGCTGTGCACCATGATGGCTGGATTGCTCTGCGATGTACGTTGTGGTCTCACGCAAAGTCGAAAACTTCATAGATCTGTTTTCATCGCGCGCACTCCTATAGCTGAGGGCAATGAAAAGTCCGCCAAGAAGCGACAGGCTTATAAGAACAATAAGCGCAGTAGCAATAAAAATCCTGAAATATATGCTTTTTCTCATACAGGGACTTCCTCTAAAATTTTAAATTATCTGTTGTCTGACACTTCAAATTTATAGCCTACTCCCCAAACTGTTTTGAGAGACCATTTATCGCTCACGCCTTCTAGCTTTTCACGAATTCTCTTGATATGTACGTCTACAGTTCTGGAATCTCCGAAATAGTCAAATCCCCAAACTTCATCGAGCAATTGATTTCTTGTGTAGACTCTGTTTGGTGATGAGGCGAGGTGGAAGAGGAGTTCCATCTCTTTTGGCGGAGCATCCATGCGCTGACCACCTACCAGAAGCTCAAATGAATCCATATCTATGACCAAGTTGTCGAATGTCAGCCTCTTGTTGTCGGAATCTTCCGTAACATCAAAGCGGCGCATGACAGCATGTATGCGTGCCATGAGTTCACCTACTTCAAAAGGCTTCACGATGTAGTCATCTGCACCCATCTCCAGACCTGTTACTTTGTCGATAGTCTCACCTTTTGCGGTGAGCATTATAATAGGCACGTTCGAGATGGCTCTAATTTCCTTACACACAGCCCATCCGTCAAGTACCGGCATCATAATATCAAGTAAAACTAAATTTGGCTCAAAGGACTTAAAAGCACTTACCCCTTTTGCGCCATCTTCTGCTATTTCTACTGAAAATCCATCTTTTTCAAGGTATAGACGTAGGAGTTCTGCGATATTGCCATCATCTTCGACTATAAGAACTTTTTTTGACATCTTGCTACCTTCCTTCCTTCTCTCTTTTTATTCAGTCTATTTTACATATATGCGCCCGCCTATGCATGAACAAATTGAAAATAAAAAACACTTGCGCTTTTTGCATCTTTTCTATAAAATAACTATTGATACCATATTATACTTTTGAGGAGATTTTGCCATGAAAATAGGATTTCTGACAAGCGGCGGAGATTGTCAGGGCTTAAATGCCGCGCTGAGAGGTGTTGCTAAGACATTGTTTGATGCCGTTCCCTATGTGGAGATTTACGGTATTCAAGGTGGTTATCGAGGCCTTATTGACTGCAATTGGCGAAAAATGGAGATGCATGAATTCTCAGGCATTCTTCGCGAGGGTGGTACAATTTTGGGAACTTCCCGTCAGCCCTATAAGACTATTCGCGATGCTGACGACAGCAGCAATGTTGACAGACTCACCACCATGGTAAAAAACTATCACAGTGAATGCCTTGATGCTTTGGTGATTTTGGGAGGCAACGGCACTCATAAAACAGCATATGCCTTGAGTCAATACGGGATAAACATAGTCACTTTGCCGAAAACAATTGACAATGATTTGCATGGCACTGACTATTCCTTTGGGTTTGACAGTGCGGTCGCGAAGGCTACTGATGTGATTGATACACTTCACTCGACTGCTGCTGCACACGGGCGAGTCTTTGTCTGTGAACTGATGGGTCGAAAAGCGGGATGGGTTGCGCTGTATGCGGGTATTGCCGGTGGTGCTGATGTTATCCTCCTTCCTGAAATTCCTTACATGTTTGAAAGCGTGCTTGAGGTTATCGAAAAGAGAAATAAAATAGGTAAGAATTTCTCCATCATCGCCATTGCCGAGGGAGCGGTTACTAAAGATTCAGTTGACCAGCCAAAGAAAAGAGAACGTAAAGCAGGCGATATTTCTCCCGGAATGGAGCTTGTGCGCCAAATTGACGAAATGCTGAAACAAGACGTAAGGCTTGTTATTCCGGGTCATTTTCAACGCGGTGGTGATCCTACGCCGACGGATAGAGTTTTTTGCTCTCGTCTCGGTGCTATGGCGGGAGAACTGGTGCTAAAACGGAAATTTGGTTATATGGTTGCACTTCAAGGCAACTCTATCGGAGCTATTGCGCTCAGTGAAGTTGCCGGGAAATTAAAGACTGTTCCGCTTGACTGTGAGGTTCTTAAACAGGCTCGCCTTCTTGGAATTTCGCTCGGAGAGTAAGGAGTTCATTGTTTAGTCGAAGAACTTTTCATGTAGCGCAGATACTGCACGGTCGGCATCGTTTTCGTTTACCAGCACAGAAATCTTGATTTCGCTTGTAGCTATCATCTCTATATTAACTTTTACATCATATAACGCTTCAAACATAGCAGCGGCAATTCCGGGTGCTGACATCATCCCTGCTCCGACGATGCTCACCTTTGCGATATTGTCGCTTGTTTTTATTTCAGAAAATCCTATAATGCTTTTGTTTTCCTCTAGAATTTCCACAACTGAGACTAAATCCTCTCTTGCCACTGTGAAACTTATATCATTTGCGCTGTTGTTGTTCGCAGACTGTAAAATAATGTCTATGTTTTTCTTTGCATTTGCAATTACGCGAAATATCTTAAACGCGACACCCGGTTCATCTCTGATGCCGATGATGGATACTCTTGCCAGATTTGCATCTTTTGCTACACCGCTGATTTTTGTATGTTCCACTTTATTTACTCCCCTTACTTTTGTTCCGGGTTCTCTTTTTAGGCTTGAAAGCACTTCCATTTCAACTCCGTAACGCTTTGCCATCTCTACACTGCGGCTGTGCAACACTTGCGCTCCCTGAGCCGCGAGTTCAATCATTTCATCGTAGGTAATTTCGTCAAGTTTTTTTGCGTTTTTTACAAGCCGCGGGTCGGCTGTGTATATACCATCTACATCTGTATATATCTGGCAGAGGTCTGCATTTAACGCCACTGCAACTGCTACAGCCGTTGTGTCTGAGCCGCCTCGTCCTATTGTTGTTATATCGTCATACTTGTTTACACCCTGAAACCCTGCCACCAGTACTATTCGGCGGCGATCCAGTTCCGCCTTCATTCGCTCTGTAGCGACTGATTTTATCCTTGCACTGCCATATGCTGAGTCTGTGTTCATCCCAATCTGCCAGCCTGTGAGCGATACAGCAGGAAGCCCAAGTTTTTCAAGGGTAATTGCCATTAACGCTACGGATGCCTGTTCCCCTGTTGAAAGAAGTACGTCCATCTCACGCTTAGACGGAGTGTCGTTTAACTCAAATGCTTTACTAATCAGCTCGTCAGTAGTGTCGGCTTGGGCGGAAAGGACTACTACTACATTGTTTCCCTCAGAATATGACTCTGCTATGGTCCATGCAACTCGCTTCAGGCACTCTGCATTTGCTACCGAACTGCCTCCGAATTTCTTAACAATTAATGCCATTTAGTAGTCTCCCAGTATACGAAATTTCGATAGTGCGGTGATGTCTCGGCTGAGCAAGTCTTGAAGTGTTCTTTTGTTTATGACGGTGGATATAAATGATATCTCGCCGCCGTCGTTTGCGTTGCCGCCATTATGATTTTCTGCAAATATTACGGAACCAAACTCTCGCATTACTTTATCCCTTGTTGCATCTGTTCGTATGTACCACGCTGACTCCATGAACTCGGGATCTATCAGCATATCTGCCGTCCCGGCTGACCAGCCTATCCACCTGCGTGCATGTACGTGCCGTACCGCATCAATTATATCCGCAACTACTGCGCTTGCTGTGGGGAGTTTTCCGGCTCCTGCTCCGCAGAAGACTACGTCCCCGGCGGCGTTGCCTCTGATTACAACAGCATTCATCACATCGTCCACACCGGACAACACACTGTGGTCGCTCACCAAATGGGGAGCTACAAAAGCCAGAACTTTATCGCCCACAGAGCGAGATCTGCCGAGGAGTTTTACTTTGTAACCGAGTGCTTTTGCATTTTGTATGTCTTTAATTGTAATGCCTTTTATTCCCTCGGTTTGAACATGCTCAGGGTGTACGTGACTCCCAAAAGCTATAGATGAAAGGATACATATTTTTCTGCATGTGTCGTGACCTTCAATATCGGCTGTAGGGTCGCTTTCTGCATAGCCTTTTTTTTGTGCTTCCGTAAGTGCAGCGTTGAAGTCTGAGCCTGACTTTTCCATGTCAGTGAGTATGTAATTTGTCGTTCCGTTTAGTATGCCGTATATTTCACCTATTATGTTTGCTGTCATGCATTGCACTAGCGGCCTTATTATCGGTATCGCACCGCCCACACTTGCTTCAAAAAGATAGTTTACTCCTTTTTCAGCTGCGATATTCATCAGTTCATTGCCATATAGTGCAACGAGCTCTTTATTAGATGTTACAACGCTTTTTCCTGCCTCCAGGCTTTGCCTTGTGTAGTCGAGGGCCGCTTTTGTTCCGCCGATTACTTCTACCACTATTTTTATTTCGGGGTCGTTACGGATTGTGTCGAAACTATCTGTAAACAGAGGCTTGTGAGAACTCTCCGGGAACTTTTTTATGTCGAGTATGTATTTTACTTCTATTTCCTGCCCTGCGTTTTGGCGTATGCGGTCTTTATTTCTCAGAAGGACACTCACTACGCCGGAACCGACGACACCATAACCGAGCACTGCGACTTTTATCATTTTTTTCTCCGAAATTATCCATTATCTGTGAGAGTAGTGTATATATAAAGCTATAATATCACAAAGAGAGCAAATAAGCAAACAGCATTGTCAGGCTAAATAGAACCGGTTGGTGGAGTAAGTAAATCATAAGGGCTTTTCTGCCGATTGCAGGGAAGATTGGAAATTTTGCTTCGTAGAACCATTTTGGGAATTTTTCTTCCCTTATGTATCTGCCTGCCCATGTGCCAAAGAGGAATATGAATATTCCCGGGAGTATCGGCTGATAGTCAAAGCCCGAAAATCCTGTCTGCCGCCATCCGAGGACCGAAAGTATGTCGCGTATTACCAGGTTGTCCGATGTGGGTGAAAAGAAGATTCTTGCCGCTATGCTTGAGAGTATGAGTGTAATGTATAGTATGGGGGCAGCTTTGGGTTCGATTTTATCCCAGAATTTTCTTGTGAGTCCGTAAAATATCATGAAAAAGCCGAGTTTGTGCAGAATCCCGAAATATATAGGCATATCCATGCGCACTGTCACATACGTGACGAGCACGGCAAATACTATACATATCGCTCCGCGTTCGATATTGCCTTTTGAAAAGCGGGAGGATATGCCCGATACCAACACAAATAACCCTACAAAAAAGGGCTGAAGTATGTCAAACACAGGGTTACTGAATACCCACCGTGGTGCACCTAAAAATGCTACGGCATTAAACAGCGCGTGGTGCGCGACCATCATAACTACGGCAAATCCGCGGACTGCATCTATTATTTCGATTCGTCTGTTTGTTTCTGTCATGATTTGTATTTTAACAGAAAATTATGCTCGGTGCAAGCACAGGGTCTGACTTGTGCAGACCCTGTGCTTGCAGTGTATGTGAAAGAGAGGTTTAACTTAGTTACTGAGCAGCTCTGAAGTTTTCAACAAAACGCATCATATCTACAATCATTTGCCGGGCGGAAGCAAAACCGCCAACCACAGTGTACCACTCTTGCGGGTATAGAGCATAGATGTGTCCGCTTTGATAAGCACTTGTACGCTGAATGATGGGGTCGCTGAGCAGTGCGGCGAATCCTGCGGACTCGGGGATATTATCACTCATTTGGTTGCGGTCGAGTAGGAAGATAACATCAGGGTCAAGTGCCAGCACAAACTCGGCGCGAGCTTCAAAGCCGTGCTGGTCTGTAAAGTCACCCAAGTCTTCCGGCGGTATGACAGGAGTGAAACCAAATTCCTCGTATACCATATCCATGCGGCTGTCTGCAAGGAACAGCGAGAAATTATCAGGCGTTGTCATCATGAGAAAAATTGCACGGAAGCCGGACTCTACGGCAACTGCGGCGACATATTCCATACCCGTACGGATGCTATCAATCTCAGCATTGAGTTCATCGGCAATATGAGGCCATATGAGAGCCATTGCCTCGGCGTTTGCAGTCATGTCATTGAGCAAATCTGAATTTCGTGCATTGATTGTAAGGCGGATGAAAGAGGTTTCGTCATAACGCTCTTCGGTCTCGGCGCGAAACGTGGCAACATCTTCGGGGTCAAGACGATCGCCTGCGGCATTCATGCCAAAAGAACGTGCACCAAGGATAATCAGTTCCGGAGGAACAAGGTCAAGTACATCCCTGTTCACATAAAAAAGTGTACCGCCGTCAAGAACACGCAAGTCGGGGATATTGTTTATTCCTTGAAGAACGGGCGGCAATCCACTTGGATTAGGTACGATAAGGGTTTCGATTCCGAAGCGCTCAAAGCCGATGGTGTACATCATGTCGAGGATTCCTTGGTCGTAGACGGCGACTACGGTCGGGTTTTGACGAACCTCGACAACATTGCCGTCAAAATCCGTTATTGTCACGAGTTCGCGGGGGCGGTCGCCCGAATCATCCGGTGCTGCATCGTGGAGCACAAGATCATCATCCTCATCGTCCGGCTCAGGAAGAGGCTCGGGAATCGGAGCGGCTACGACTTCATCTTGAGGTGTGGGTTCGAGTGCGGGTGAGGTGTCGGATGGATTTCCGGCACAAGCAATCAGGAAGATTGCGGCTGTGGCTAACAGTAGGGTAATAATTAATTTTTTCATGTCTGTGTTTCCTTTCAAAACTCTTAGTTGATTTCGCTTCTTACTTCTTTTTGGTGCGCGTGCGGCACGTCGCTGTCCTCGTGCGGATGCTCGTGCATATGAACATGGTCTCCATGGTTATGGATATGCTTCATGCTGTGGTCGTAGTAAAGGCAGATTGGTCTTCCGTCGTGCTTTGTAATATGAAAGTTGTGGTCAAACACAGGATCCAGCACTTCAGGCGTGATAACATCAAGCGGTGCACCTTCCTTATAAACCTTGCCGTCCTTCATTGCTATAATATGCCCTGCGTATGCGGCGGCAAAATTTATATCGTGCAATACAACCACAACAGTTTTACCTAAATCCGAAACCAGCTTCCCGACAATCTTCATCATCTCAACGGAATATTTGATATCCAGATTATTGAGCGGCTCATCCAGAAAAATGTAAGGCGTATCCTGCGCCAAAATCATGGCGATAAAAGCCCTCTGCCTTTGTCCTCCGGATATTTCGTCAAGATACTTGTCAACTAAATCTTCAAGATTCATGTATGTGATAGCCTCGGCAACTTTCTCTTTGTCTGCATCTTTGAGCCTCCCTCCGCAGTGAGGAAAACGCCCATACTCCACCAGGTCTTTTATGGTAATACGGATGCTGAGATGATGGGTCTGCTTCAGGAAAGCCACTTTTTTTGCAATCTCCGAGGTCTTTATTTTTCGCACGTCCACGCCGTCCAGCATGACTTGCCCGCTTTTTGCAGGTAAGAGATTGGTCATTACACTAAGCAAAGTAGACTTACCTGCACCGTTTGCACCTACAAGTGCGGTGATAGTATTTTCCCTAACGGTAATATTTATATCAGAGAGGGTTTCATTGTCGCTCTGACGACTGTACGACTGGCTGATATTTTTAACCTCAATCATGTTTTGTTCTCCTTTAGGATTAGATAAAATACATACACGCAACCTACAAGATTAATTATGACAGTCACGGGTATCGCCCACTCGAAAAATACCCGCACGGCCTCCCCCAAAATGAGAGCCAGCGCTGCCATCATTGCAGATGCGATAAAAAGTGGGAGATGTTTATGTGTTTTCATTATCTCGCGAGCGGAGTTTACCGCCAAAAGCCCCAGAAATGTCAGCGAACCTATAAGTGCGGTAGCCACACTCATACCAATGGCTATTATAACAAGGTTTATAGTTATTTCGCGCTCGTATGGGATGCCGAGGCTTTTAGCTTGCACAGAGCCGAGACTCATTACATCGTACCGCCTGTGCCTCCAAAGTGTAGCAAAAACAACCACCACCATAATCGGAATAGCAATGCCTATGATTTCAGTGTTCATGTTGTTGATATTCACACTTGTTGCCGCCTGCACCTGAAAGAAATCGCTTTGATTCATAATGACTTGCAAATAACGCGTACCACTCCCGATAATCCCCGACAAAACAAGTCCGAACATAAGTAGAAAAATGATGTTGTTGCGCCCACTACGCAGGATAAAACTAAACATTACCATTGAAACGACAATCATTATTCCTGCGGTTATGAAATAGTTTATATAAGGGTCTGCAAACAAGATGGAACCGGCACCGAAAACAAAGACCAACGCTGTTTGCGTTCCCACAAAAACCGAGTCAAATCCAATCATCGAAGGGGTAAGCACCCGACTTTGCACAATGGTTTGAAACGACAAGCTTATCACAGCCAAAACAACAGCGGAAGCAGCCATTGCATAGAGTGCGGGAAGAGTTCTCCCCATAATACTTTCAATAGCCCCCGGCGGAGCTTCGTCACGGGTCATACCGAGCCTATACAATCTCAAGTCGGTACGGGAAAAAATATACAGCCACACCGCCCCCGCAATAGCTGCGGCAAGTAAGAGAAACACAATAACCATGCGCACATTAGCAGGCTTTGAAAAAAAGGATTTGATGCCGTTTAGCATGTGTCCTATTATGCTGTTATCCCCTGCTTTTGGCAGCGGCTGAGCGAGTTTTCTTACCACCGTACATCCCCCTTAAAAGATAAATCATGAAAATTACTCCCCCGACCACACTTATGGTCACGCTGATATTCATTTCAAAGGGGAAAATCATCAGACGGCTTGCAATATCGCAAAACAGGACAAAACAAGCGCCAAACAGCATAAGGTCAATGATGGAACGCTTGAGATTGTCTCCAAAAATGGATGTGGTCATGTTGGGGATAATCAGCCCGATAAACGGAAGCGGTCCGACGGCGACAAAAGTAGATGCGCTGATAAGAGCGATGATTATAAGCCCCAAACCCACAACCCGGTTATAGTTAAGACCCAGATTTTTTGCAAAGTCTGCGCCCAGCCCGATAATGCTGAACTTTGTGGCATAAGCTACGGAAATAATAAGCGGGATAACCACCACATACACAAGCTCGAAGTTGCCGAGCCGTGCAAATGTGCCAAGGTTGAACTGGTTTAACACTGTTTGCGTTTCGGTCTGAAATGACAGAGCCGTGGAGATTGCAGCGATAACTCCGCCGTACATGAGTCCGAGTAGCGGAATGTAGACGACCTCGCGTATTTTCAGGCGATTTATGACGGCAGTGAACAAAAGCGTTCCTACCAAGGCAAAAACAAAAGAAAACACCGCTTGCACGTAACCGCTTGTGTGACCCAGAAATACGAAAGATATGAGCAAACCCAAAGCTGCGGCATCCGTTGTTCCCGCAGTAGTGGGAGACATAAACTTATTGCGGCTGATAGACTGCATAATCAGCCCTGCCACGGAAAGCCCCGCCGCCGCTAAAATCACAGCCAAAGTACGTGGAAGTCTGCTATGGATAAAAATAAACCTAGATAATTCATCTCCATGAATAAATGAGCTTAGGCTGACATCAGCCATAGACCCCACCTCAAGCGAGAGCAAGGTCAAAATAACAAACGCCACAAGAATAGTTATGCGCTTCCATTGTCTGCGGAGTAAACTCATGTGCAAAGGCCACCTCATAATCAAAATAACAGTTAGTTAAAGCTAACGGACAGTTGAATAATTTAGTTAGCCAAGACTAACTGTTAGCACAGACTAACACAAATCTTGAGACGTGTCAACATTTTTCTTGACAAAATTTTCGTGTTAGCATAGACTAACGGTGCAAAGTGAAGTTGCATTGCACTGAAAGGACAAAATTTATGAGCACAGAGAAAGCTAAGAACCCTGCGTTTAAACGCGCACTAAAAATTATTATACTCTTTGGGCTGGTAGCCATGTTTGGCGATATGGTGTATGAGTCAATGCGCGGCTCAAGCGGGCAGTATATGAGCACGCTGGGTGTGGAAATGACTCAATTTGCCCTAATCCTCGGAATTGGTGAATTTCTTGCCTATGCACTGCGCCTTGTCGCCGGAATAGCAGCCGACAAGAGCAGAAAATATTGGATTTTTATCTATGTCGGTTATGGGCTTCTGGTTGTTGTTCCATTTATGGGAGTGACTACGTTTCTTCCCGCTATTTTGTCAATCATGATGATTGAGCGCATTGCCAAGGCGATACGCAACCCTGCCAAGGATATTATACTCTCTCATGTCGCTGAAACAGGCGGAGGCAAGGTCGGACTGGGGTTCGCGTTTGGGCTCAATGAAGCATTTGACAAGTTTGGTGCGTTTGTAGGTCCGATGATATTCACAGTTATTTTCATCATTGCACGAAATCATGGCATAGATATAGGGGTAGCTCAGTACCAGCTCGGATACAGGCTGCTTGCGATACCCTTTGTGCTGATGATGGTGATAATCTTCATCATGCACCGAAAGGTAGCAAGAGAAAGGCTGATGGAAACTGCGGAAGCCCAAAATCCTGCAAAAGACAAGATTCAGCCTGTATTTTGGACATACACGGCATTTACCTTTATGACAATGATGGGGTTTGCACAGTTTCCGCTTATCGCATTTCATCTGAGGGAGACAGCGGTGATGTCTGATGATAGGATTATATTGTTTTATTCAATTATCATGGTGGTCAATGCGCTTCTTGCAGTTGCGATAGGAGTGTTTTACGACTGGATTAAAAGAAAAACAGGCAACAAGCAAAGCGGTCTGCTCACTTTGATGTTTATTCCCGTTGCAGCGGCGGCGATTCCTTTTTTGACACTCAGTATGTCGGTCCCGCTCATAACTGTTGGGTTCATGCTTTTTGGCGCAATAATAGCCGCCCATGAAACCATCATGCGCTCTGCTATTGCCGACATAACATCTCTGCGCAAGCGCGGCACGGGCTACGGAATCTTTAACACCGCATACGGCGGTGCGCTTTTAATCGGTGCGTTGATATTTTCGCAAATTTATGAGCATTTTGGTATTTCTGCTGTGCAGATAACCTTAGTGGTTGCACAGGTCATAGCAATGGTTCTGTTTTTTGTCATGCGCATACAAATTGGAAAGAACCAACATAAAAACTAACCTAAAAACTAACAAAATAACAGGCATTTTATGCACAGATTTTTCGTGTTGTCAAACAGGAAAATCTGTGCTATATATTTAGTAGTGAGAGTTGAGTGTGAGCGGAGAAAATTCAAGGAATCCCTATCATGGAACTAAGCGAAAATATCAAAGAACTTAATAGCCTGATTGATAATCTGATTTTTGAAGAAATGTGGTTAAGTAAAGCCGCATACTGGTTGCTGGGATTAATGTGCCTAGTGTTCTTTATCGTTGCGATTGTTAATCTTATAAGACGAAAGTGGAACAGTCTTTTTCTTGTTTTCATTTGCCTTTTTACATTTACGTGGGCACTATTTTCTCTGTTTGCCCTAAATTCAAATATTCCTCTCTCGAGCGAATACTACAACGCCTTCAGGCTCATTATCTTTATACCGATACCCGCACTACTTGCCTTGCACATTCACAGGCAAGTTTCATACAAGCCCGTGCGGCTTATCGCCATTGCTTTTTATCTGTTGGTTCCCGCTTTTCTTGTATTTGTTTACTCAAGGGACTTACAAGCTGCATATGCGCGAGGTGCTGTTTTTGTAGATATCTTCAGCGGATGGTATCTTTACCTGTTTGGGCTTTATGCCGTTGTTTCAATCATTAACTCCTACTTGCTTTGTTTTAATGTGTTTTATCAAATGCCATTGCGAGCCAGACGCTCAACTCGCTCAATGCTTGTCAGTGTCATAATTCTCATGCTTTTGCTCGTTAGCTATGCGGCGTGGAAAATAGGCTATGTGTACAGTATTCCGCAGGACAGCGTTACTGTTGATATTATCTTGCCTACTGCTATTGCCGCAGCTTTAATAATTTTCATATATCCGCTGTTTGACTCAATGTATATTATGCCTGCTGCTGACGTTATCGTCACGTCCAGGGAGTTTGTAATGAAAGCTCTTAGCACCACTGTATTGGTGCTAAACCGGAATCAGTTGATTCTTGACTGGAACAAGAAAGATTGGACACTACAAAACCCTCTCCCTAAACCTATTTATAAAGAAAGTTATCGGGTTTATCTTGAGCGTGTCATGAAGATGTCTGCGGGCAAGGTTTCGCCTCATAATGCAGACATTTTCATCTTAAAGTCCAATGATAATGAGTACCACTTCATGCAGCGAATCGGGGAGGTCGGAAATAAAAGATCCATGATGGGTTACATTGTCGAGATTGCCGAGGTGTCTCCTCTTTACACTAAGCTGAGATATTTTGAAGAGATTGCTCATTTCGACACACTCACAGGTCTATATAACCGCAACGCTTACATAGACTACATGAAAGACATACTAAACGATTCAAACTTCCCGCTCTTGGTGCTTGTCGCAGACCTTAACAAACTCAAGCAAACAAACGATGTTCACGGGCACATCGAGGGTGACAACTTCATCAAATGTGTCGCTGACTCTATTGCGCGCATCAAGCCTGACAACGCATTTCTCGCTCGTGTGGGTGGCGATGAGTTTGTGCTGCTTATTCCGCACGGCTCGGCTGAGTTTGCAGAGAAGTTTATCAGCAGGGCTATAGAGGCTTGCGGGTCTGTTCCGCATTCAGCAGCGTTTGTACCCGGAGCATCATGGGGTTACGCTCTGATGACATCAAACGAGCAATCCTACAACGATGTGTTTGCCGAGGCAGACAAAATGATGTACGAGTTTAAGAAAAGCCGCATAGAATTCTCTTCCAGTGGTATCCTGCCGCAAAAAAACTAAAACAGATTACAGTTCCTTATCATTGCCGGAGTTGTCAATTCTCCTTGCGTTTTGAGCAAATAGTCCTATCAGAAAAGTCACCACCATGATACCTTTGGCGAATAATATAGTAAAGATAATATCCATTACTTCGCTGCCGCTCAAGGTTCCACTCATAATAGTTGTGCTTGCGAGGAGATCCATGGCAAAGGGGTTGAATATGAAGTCGCTGCCTGTTAAGCCGAATGTGAGGGGCAGCAAAAACGCTGCTATTATGCATACTGTTGCACTGAGTCCTGCCTGACCTGTTGCCGTACCCAGTGTGAGGTGAAAGCATACAAAGAGCGCAAGGCACGACCCTACAAGCAACCCTGCAAGTATAAGATTTAAAAACAGCACATCGTTTGTATTAAACAGCAAAACTGAAATGCCAAAGGAGGCGAGCATTGCCAAAAAACCGAGAGCAAATGCTGAAAGCGGGTATACTATGTACTTGGGAAACAGATAGCTAAAGCTGCGTAGACCTGCACTTTTTGGAATTATTATAGTGCGCTTTTTTTGTTCGCCGCCTGCCGCTCTGTTTAGAAGGATTATGAGCACCATAAGCCCCACGCCGGTTATTTCTGATGCGGATGATGAGACTCCAACTGATGAATTTTCTGAGAGCATTGCCGTCATGCCCGTTACTTCCACACCCATCTCGTCATACACATCGCTCATAGCGTACATAAAAGCACTCATTCCGGCAATAAGCAAAGGTATGAATACAGCCAGACCCACTATAACCGCGGCGACAATAAAAAATCTGCCGGTGCGGAAAAAGAAAATGCTTTCTTTTATGAAACTTGCTCTTGTCTGAATATTCATGCTACATTCACCCCCTTGTTAAAGTTCGGTGAATGTGTACCGCTTGTGATACCTAAGTAAATTTGCTCTAAAGACAATCTTCTGAACCATACACCCTCGGGCACTACCTGCTTTTCTGCAAGCGTAGTAACAATTTTGTAGAAAAGCTCGGCTTCCGGCACACCTTCTTTGGCAAAAAACGTAATGTCGCCACCGGGCTCAACTAAGTTTTTTTCGATGATATCTATACCGCTCAGAACTTCGCTAAGGTCACTTGCATTTTGCGGTCTTACTGTCACAGCGTTTTCTGTGCCGAAGGTTCTTTTCATTTCTGCGAGAGCTCCTTCGTAAGCCATTACACCGCCACTCAGAATGCCTATTTTATTTGCCACACGCTCAACATCCGATAGAATGTGAGTGCATAGTATTATTGTTGAGCCTGATGCGGCGAGTCTGATTATTATGTCCATAATCTCTGCTCTGCCCTCGGGGTCTAAAGCAGAAGTAGGCTCATCGAGTATCAGCAAATCCGGGTCTGAGAACAGAGCCGCAGCTATGCCGACCCTCTGATTCATGCCTCGCGAGTAGGTTTTGATACGCCTGTTTGCATCATTGTACATGCCTGTTATTTGCAAGACTTCTGCGGTTCTTTTTTTGATGTCCCCCTCGTATTCAGCGCAGGCTCCGATAAAGTCGAGGTATTCAAAGCCATTCATATAACCGTATAGAGCAGGTGCTTCAGGAAGATAACCTATTTTTATATCTTCTTTTCCAAATGCAATCTCCCCTGTGTCTTTTGGAATTATATTACAGATTACGTTCATCGTTGTGGTTTTGCCGCAGCCGTTAGTGCCGAGAAACCCGTAGATGTCCCCTTTACTCACGTTCATGTTTAACCCTCTAAGCACTGTGTAGGATCCGTAGCTTTTTTCGAGATTTTTTATGTCCAGCATTTGTTACCCTCCTATAACTAAACCTAAAAGTCTGCCCATTGAAATTTCATTTACAGCAAGCACCAGCATTATGATAACGGGTGCTGATGAGAAGAATATTCCCATTTTTTTCCAAGGACCTATCTCTGTCCATGGGTTTTCGATTCTGTATTTTCGCATAGAGCGTATTTTTGATAAAAACACAGAAACTCCGACTATTACCGCCACTAGGACTACTACCAAGTAAATGGAGTAAAGCGTGTTTATCACTCTGTTTTCTTCGTTTGTCATTACCATGAGCGATGTGAGCACAAGTGCGGTTGCACCTATCCCATTCACTATAGCATGAAGTATTGTCACCACGTAGAGGGAATTTGTTGCATAGCGCACGTAACCGAGTGCAAGTCCGTAGGCGGTGGTGTAAAACAGCATATACAGGCTGCCGTGCATCAGCCCGAATAGTATTGCGGTTATGATGATAGCTACACCTGCTCCGAACGGAGCGAGTGCATCGTACATTATACCTCTTGTGAGAAACTCTTCAAACACAGGTGCCACCACAACAAGCATAAAGACAATTGCTATTATGTAGACCACGTTTGCTGCGGGTTCCAGCGTAGTTGGCTGCAACAGGTCTTCGATAACGGTTTCTCCGCCCGTGACTCTTGATATCAGAAAAGCGGCAAGGAGTGTGAGCAGAGCAGTGCCATGTCCCAATCCGAACATTGCCGGAAATGTGCCGAGTGCTCTGGCGTGCCTTTTTGGTTTTTTGTAGAGATTGGCGAGCTTGCCCTTGTAAAATATGCGGCTGTTGAAAATTACAAATGCAAATATCAGCGGCACTACATAGATGAGGATTATAATCACTGTGAATTGCAGAATAAACGCAAGATTTTGTCCTGCGTTTGCTAAGGTTCTGCTTATGAGCCATGAAAACTCACCAGCTAAAAATCTGCACACAAAGAACACGCACATAGTAAGTCCTAATTTCGTGCAGACTATTCTATAGTCACGCTTGTTGGGGCCGGGACGGACAAGCCCGTCCTCTGTAGGTGGTTCTACGTTTTTGGGGAGTTCTGCATGTTCCATTATTGCTGGGGCTTGCTTTGGGGGTCTTCTGCGCCGACTTCTTTCCCGACCGTCGAAACAGCCCATCTTGCAACTTGCACGCGCACCTTGTCTTCGCTGGTTTCAAATGTGACTCTTTCATCGCTGATGGAAACGACTTTTCCGATGATACCGCCTATTGTTGTGATAGAGTCGCCTATTGCCAGATTGTTTCTCATTTCTGCGAGTTTTTTCTTCTTTTTTTGCTCAGGTCTGATCATAAAGAAATAGAAGATAGCTATCATCACCACTATCATTATAATCATTTCAATGCCGCCGCCCATATATCGTCCTCCTTATTGCTTTATAGCACTGGTAGTATACTTGCAAATCAATGAAAATGCAAGAAAAACTTTGTCTTTGACATTTGCCGACATTTGCCTATTTGACAAATCTTAATATTCTGTGACCTTGGATTTTGAATTTACTGATTAAACTGTGAATCACGGTGCAAGTCACAGGGTATCTGAAAAAGTTGCTTATTTAGTGCTTGTGGAAACTTTATGTGGTCGAATCAGGCAGTAGCTTACTGTAGCAGCGCACTAAAACGCAACTTTCTCAGATACCCTGTGACCACAAGTAATCACAACAGGAGGGAAACAAAGTGATACAAATAACAAACCTGAGTAAATCATACGGAAGCAACAAAGCACTCGACGATATAAGCCTTGAACTCTCATACGGAATATACGCACTGCTTGGCCCTAACGGAGCGGGCAAATCAACGCTGATGAACATACTCACCCTCGGGCTCTTGCCGGACTCGGGAGAAGTCTTATGGCAAGGACAATCTATCGAAGCAGCAGGGCGGGACTACCGCTCCATATTGGGCTATATGCCGCAGCAGCAAGGACTCTATGACGGATTTAGCGGCTCGGATTTTCTGTACTACATCGCCGGACTGAAAGGCATCGAAAAAGCATGGCTGCCATACGAGGCTCAGCGAGTTGCGGAGCTTGTAAATCTTCGAGAACGCCTCCGCGACAAAATTTCGGGATATTCGGGAGGAATGAAGCAACGCATACTGCTTGCCGCGGCAATATTGGGCGACCCGGCAGTCGTAATCCTTGACGAACCCACAGCCGGACTTGACCCGAAAGAACGAATTCGCGTGAGAGAAATAATAGAGGATATGTCGGGCTACAAAATAATAATAACCGCAACACATGTTGTATCAGACATTGAAACCATAGCAGACGAAGTGATACTTCTGAAAAATGGAGTAATTGCAGACAGCGGCAGCCCTGAAGAACTATGCAGTAAACTTGATGCCCCCGACGGGCTTGAATCGGTATACATGAAAGTGTTTGAAGAATAAATAGTAAGAAATGGATAAACAGATATGATTTTGTTTAAATATGAACTATATAAAGTCATCACCAAAAAGGTGTTTTGGGGAATACTGGGTGCGGCACTTGCTGTAAACATGCTTGCATTATGGTGGCTAAATCCGCCGCCCGAAGGACTCAGCCACGCACAAGTCAGAGAAGTGTATGACACCATTCGCCCCATGAATATGGAGGACAAGATTACATTTTTAAGCGAGCTTATCGACCAAAGCGAAGAACACGAATTTCAAGATGAAGCCGTTTGGCTAGAGAGCTACGCATACAGTCAGCTTGCCACCGCCATTTTATATGAGCTGACCGTCAATACCCACACCGCATATCTCGACCGCATTGACGAAGCGGTTAACAGACTGCTCGGCACAGCAATATTCGGCAGTGACCCGAATACATTTCCTGCACGAAATATCAGCAGGACACAGCGGGATTTTTATGGACAGCGAGAAACGCAAATCCGCTTTGATGTAAACGAAGGGCTTTTTGTACTGCTTGAATCCCCATCAACGGACATAATCATTGTTTTGCTTATGCTGACAATCTGCACGGCACTCATAACCGATGAAAAAGACAGGCGGTTGTTTCTGCTCATAAAAGCGACTCCCAACGGGCAAACACACACCATCACGGCTAAGTTGGGAGCGATGGCGGTATGTATCGTCGGTGTCAGCACACTCACTTTTCTTTCGGGAATTATCTTCGCCGAAGTCACTTTTGGACTGGGCGATGTGACACGCTCGGTACAGTCCGTGCCGCTTTTCATAGGAAGCACGTTGCGTATGTCAGTAGCGGAGTTTCTGGGGCTGAATTTTCTCGCAAAAACTGCGGGGATGCTCTGCATAGGAGCGGCTGTCATGTTAATAGCAATTTATGCTAAACACTCGGTGATACTAATGGCGGCGACGGCAGCTATTGCCCTTTTGAGTGTGTTGATGGGCACGATTCCGATAGTATCGACGTGGAATATTCTGCGGTTTTTAAATATGTTTACACTGCTTCGCCCGCACCGTGTTTTCGGCGATTATTTCAATCTGAATATATTCGGCTATCCTGTTAATACGGTGCCTGTGTTTGTCCTTTTCGGCTCGACACTTTTAATAGGATTAGTGCTTGCTGTGTGCATATCGTTTATCAAAAAACGCGGACTGGAGAGCGATGCAGAGTTTATCAGCAAAATTACAAGCCGCATAACTTTCCGCAGAGCGAAAAATCTTAAAGCATCCGAGAGCAGTAATGATGAAAATTTTGAGCCTGTCTCAGTGCCAAAAAATGTCAGAAGCTGGAAATATTTTGAACTAAAGAAGCTGGCATTTACAAACAAAGCACTGCTGTTTCTCACTGCGCTTATAATCATACAGGGTTTTGCGATTTATGCTCAAGCGCAGCCGCGCCTTGGATTTCAGCACCACTCTGCGAGAAATATGCTCAGAACTTTACACGGGCCTTTAACCGATGAAAAGGAAGCCTTCATACTCTCGGAAAAGGCGAGATATGACAGATTTAGGGCTGAGCTCAACAGGCTTAGCGAAACAATGTATGACGATGAAGGCAACATCGACATGCTTATTTATCAGGATATGTGGTATTACGAAAGCCAAATCAACTCCATGCAGGGATTTCTCGCTGTGTACGAACGCTATCGGCATATCCTTTTAAATCCTCAAGCTGAGTTTTTATATGATTCGGGATATGTACGGCTCTTTGGCATGAGGGGTGCATATGCAGGGCTTGAGTCGGGGATTTTACTGATAATAGTGTTGATTTTGTCACTCGGCGGGCTGTTTTCTATGGAATATAAGACAGGTATGTACAAGGTGCTTGGCTCGACATTACACGGACACACAGATACAGTGAAAATGAAGCTGTTTTTATCGTCGATATTTACCATTGCTTCATTCATATTTACAAGTTTACCGGAGCTGATTTACATTGGTCGATTTTTCGGCTACCCGGGACTCGGATTTTCACTTTCAAGCATACTACCCACGAACATAGGTGGATTCCCCGCATTTATGAGCGGTCTGCCTATTTGGACATATCTGGTGTTTATGCTTCTTATGCGGTTATCCGTATTTATGGGAGTAGCAGTAATTATACTCGCCATCTCAATGAAAACCCGCAATACCGCATACGCAGTTTTATTATCATCGGGAATACTGGTTTTACCGCTGCTTCTGCACTTGTTCGGGTTTGAGTTTTTAAACGCACTCAGCCTGCTGAATCTTATCACGGTAAACCCGCTAATAGTTACTCCTTCTGTTATAGGAGCGATACAAATAACTATCTTTGCACTTATTTCAATAATGTGCCGTAGATATATTTTCAAAAATTTTGGGAGGTATTAACCATGAAGAAAAAATTACTATGTACGCTTTTAACCATTACCCTTGCGCTTGCAGTATTTGCTTTAACCGCCTGTGGTGATGAGGATAACCCATTCTTGGCTTTAGGCACATCAAGCTCGCAAAACGGTGCGTCTGATATACAGGCAGATAATGGTTATGTTTCGAGCGGAGACTCAGTCACAGCAGGAGGCGATTCTGAGGAAGCAGTTTTAGCACCATATAGCTCGGACAACGTTGAAAACACTTCCGGCACACCGCTCGGAGCTATGTCGCCTGACGGAATTGCGATTGCCGACAGATGGGATACAGAACTTGGAACATACTTTGTCGCCGCTGCCGAGGGAAGCACTGCTCCGCTACTTTTACATATGACAGACCGCGCTTCGGGAAGCACATTTGTTTTGTGTCCACGACCTGACTGCCGCCACGATTCGGCAGACTGCGGAGCATACTTGCCGCCGCCAATATTTGAAGGTGATGTAATAGGCAATGCCCGACACGATAGAGGCGGTGGAGTTGCGAGCGGGCTTTTATTTGCAGATGGTGAGCATATATTTTCAAGTAACGGTGGCAACACCATTTATCGCTTCAATCTCGACGGAAGCGGGCGGACAGAAGCCGTGCGAATCCCTGATGAGTACATGCTTTCACCGGATTCGGGCATATGGCTGCTAAATGGCAAGCTGTATGCACAAGGTTCGATTGTGCTTGCTATCGGAGATGAAGATTCCCCGGAATTTATGCTTCTCGGTGTAGGGGTGGTTATTGAAATAGACTATCAAAACGGCACAGTTCGCGAACTTCACCGAAACGATTACAGCCAAACACTTGAATCGGACGGGGAGTTCATATTTACAACAGTTTTTGGCCTGTGGGACGGGAAAGTTTTCTTTCGAGAAAGACATATGCCGGCGTGGGATGATACAGACAGAGCCGCAATAATGGCAAATTTTGACAATCAGCGCACGACACTATTTTCCATAGACCCACGAACAAACGAGAGAACTACAGTACATAGTGCAATACTCTCAGAAGCGAGCGAACCTGCCGTTATGGGGAGAGCCGGGGCAGTATTTCATTCTCGCTCTCAAAATGCAATGGTGCGGCTTGATTTGCTAACAGGCGAAACAGCCGTTCTTGCAGAGAATATCCACGGGTATATTCAAGTAGACAGAGAGCTGGGTGGGCGGTTATTGCTGGAACATTGGAGCGACCACCCCCGCTCCGATGCAAATGCTTTCGACCGTTCGAACCTACTAGCTCTAAACCTTGCCACAGGCGAAGTTTCCGAAATAACCCTGCGTATCACAACGAATATGGGTCAGCGAGGAGCTATGCGCATTGTCCGCGAAGAAAATGGATATTTCTACATTGAAGTCGAGCAGGAGCTTGAGAGACAGGAGGTTCGCGGAAGCGACCCATGGTATTCTCCTATCCGTCACCGCATGGGGCGTATTCCGCTAGAAGATTATTTCGCCGGAAACGCCGCCGCTATAGAGCTGCTGGGCTGGTATACGGCAAACGACTGGTTTACATGGGAACGTGAGATTAGAGGAAGGTAAAAGCTATGACATACAGATATGACGATAGACGGCAAAGATACAGGCAAAGACAAAGAAGCAGGCGAAGAAAAGCTTTTCTCGCTAAAATAGTTGCGTTTGCGGCATTGCTTGCAACTCTTGCGGTGGCATATAATTTTATGATGTCCGATGATAGAAGCGGCGAACGTTCACGGAATCTCACTTCAGTCATAACCCATAGCTTCCCTGAGTTTAGCAATCAAGTTTCGCTCTCTGATATAAATGACACGCAATACCTGAAACTTGTAAACCGTGACCTCTCAGTAGGGACACCCGTTGACCCCGAAAAACTTGTGCCGCTTTGGCCGGGCATATCTGTACGCGCAACATACATAACGCTTCACGAAACAGCAAGAAGCGCAATGTTTGAACTTTATCAGGCGGCGGGGCGTGACGGGATTCACAACTTGTTTGTCGCAAGCGGATTTCGCACGCAAGACCACCAGCGGGAACTTTACGAAAATGCGGCAGACCGCAGATATGTCCTGCCGCCGGGACATTCCGAACA
>Ga0209755_10001426_pt1 | contig 37374 bp, 7 predicted proteins | sample TergutCo191P1_FD_187301 | JGI IMG/M metagenome (GOLD analysis project Ga0209755, IMG submission 187301) | Cornitermes sp. P1 segment gut microbial communities from Petit-Saut dam, French Guiana - Co191P1 (SPAdes) (version 2) | ecosystem: Host-associated > Arthropoda: Insects > Digestive system >... | reverse complement strand
TGGTCAACACCGCGTCGTCGGCCATCGCCACGATGCTGTTTATCGGGCTGTTCGGGGCCAGGGGCGTAACCTTCGCAACCCTTTCCATGACCGTGCTGGTGCTGGTCTTCGCCGAGATTTCCCCCAAAACGCTCGCCAAGGAATCGCCGGAGCTTGCCGCGATTGGGGTCGCCCCCGCGCTGCGCGTACTGATCCTTCTTTTTTCCCCGCTCTGCCGCCTTGCCGCCGCGTGGAAGAAAATCATCGTGGCGATTTTCCGGGTAAACGCCGACCGCTCGATTACCGAGGACGAGCTCCTCACCTTCGTGGGCGAAGCCCGGCAGGAGGGCGGAATCAACAGGCGCGAGGAGCACATGATTCGCCAGGCAATCGAGTTCGACGAGATGACCGCAGCCGAAATCGTAACCCCCCGCGTGGATCTGGCGGCGGTGTCCATTGAAAACACGGTCGAGGAAATCGACGAGGTATTCGCCCGGACCGGGTTTTCCCGCCTACCAGTGTACCGCGAAAACATAGACGGCATAACCGGGGTGATCCTGCTTAAGGACTTTCACCACCAGGTGGTCAAAAACGGCAGGCCACCGGGCGAAATCGTCAAGCCGGTGGTTTTCGTCACCAAGACGATGAAAATACCCAGGCTACTGCGGACTCTGCAAGAGAAAAAATCGCACATGGCGGTGCTGGTGGACGAGTTCGGCGGCACGCTGGGGATAGTTACCATCGAGGACATTCTCGAGGAGCTGGTCGGCGAGATCTGGGACGAGCACGACAACGTCAAGGAGCCCATGCGGGAGAACCCGGATGGCAGTTTTACCGTTCTTGGCGGCACGGGCTTTAAGGACATGCTGGAGTTTATCGAAACGGTCACCGGAACAAACCACGATACCGAAGCCGGCACCGAAACGCCGCCTGGAACCACGGTCGGCAACTGGGTAATGGAAAAATCGGGCGAACTGCCCCGCGCCGGCGAGGAATTCGCCTGGCGCGATCTGCGGATAAAGGTGTCACGACTAAAGCACCAGCGTGTCATGGAAGTGCTGGTTACAAAGCCCGCCGATTAACCCCTAACCTGCTTACAGGTCTTTTCGTAAAGCTCCACGTACTTCCCGGCGGACCTTTCCCAGGAAAAATCAAGGCCCATCGCCCTTTCGCGCATCGCCGCGATATGCTCGGGATGGTTGTACCAGGCCCAGACCGCCCAACCCACGGTGTCGTAAATCGCCCTGGGGGTAAGCTGGTCGAACATAAAGCCGGTGCCCGCGCCCGTCTCCTCGTCGTAGTTCTCAACCGTGTCGGCAAGGCCGCCAGTCCTTCTAACGATTGGAAGCGTGCCGTAGACAAGCGAGTACATCTGGTTCAGGCCACAGGGCTCGTAACGGCTGGGCATAAGGAAAAAGTCGGAACCCGCTTCTATAATGTGGCTAAGTTCCTCGCTGTAGCCAATGTGCGCCTTTAGGTTTGGAAGCCTGGATGCAAGGTTACGCACCTCGTTCTCGCACCAGGCGTCGCCGGAACCCAGAAGCACGAACTGTAGCCTCATTTCGGTACAGATGGACCAGGCGGAGCCATGCCCCGCGCCGAAAAGCTCCCATACGCCCTTCTGCTCGGTAAGCCGCGTAATCATGCCGACCACGGGCACCTCCGGATCCTCCGGAAGCCCGAAGCGCCGCTGCAGCTCGGCCTTGGCAAGGGCCTTTCCCGACATGTCCTTGGCGGAAAAGGGGACTTTGTCCTTCTGGGGGTTCCATACATTGGTGTCTATGCCGTTAAGGATGCCCGAATAGTCCGCGCTGCGGTAGCGAAGGACGCCGTCCAGGCGGAAGCCATTCTGGGCGGTCTTGGTCTCTTCGGCATAGTTGGGCGAGACGGTGTTAAGCTTGTCCGCGCTGTACAGGCCCGCCTTGAGGAAATTCACCATGCTCCAGTCCTCGAAGCCGGCCTTGTAAAACACGTCCCAGCCAAGGCCCGTGTAGTTGTAGCAGCCCTTGCTGTAAATGCCCTGGTAGCCAAGGTTGTGGATGGTAAGGATAGACACGGTTTTCTCGAAGCCGGGGGCGCTACCTGGAACCCCCCTTTCGGCGAACTTGAGGTACACCGGCACGAGCGCGGACATCCAGTCATGGGCGTGGAGCACGTCCGGAAACCAGCCGAGCTTGCGGCAGAGCTGGAAGGCGGCGCGACTGAAAAAGGTAAAACGCCTGGGATTGTCCAAAAAGTCCGGCTCGACGCTAGTACCGTAAATCCCGTCCCTGCCGAAATAAATCTCGTGGTCGATAAGGTACACGTCAACCGGGCTTTTTTTGTCCGAGCCGGGCAGGACGGTGGAGTAAACCCCGCACCATTCCTCGCCACCGCCGACGGGAACCCCGAGCGCCCCGGGGAGCAGCTTTAGCTTGCCCCTGTCTATCGAGTAATATCTGGGAAGCACGATCTTTACGTCGTGCCCCAGCCTTGCAAGACTAATCGAGAGGGCGGATACCATATCCGCCAGGCCGCCAGTTTTCGCGAAAGGCACGGCCTCGCTACAAACCATCAAAATCTTCATGTAAAACCTTTCCCCCAGGGCTAGTTTACACCGGCAAAGGGCTTAGGGCAAGCGCAATGTTGCGCCAGGCGCGTCAGAAAATATTAGTCCGCAGGCCGATGGTCATCCTGAATACTGTCGGTCCCAAACCTTCGACTTGAACATCGGAGCTGGCAAACCAAAGCTCGGGCTGAAGGTACAGGGCGAAATTCCTGAAAAAGCGCCAGTTGGGAACGATTTCCTGCATGTTGACGTTGGCAATGTCCCATTGCGCGATAACGGCGCTCATGAACAGGGAATCCCGTTCGTGAATGTCGGCCATGCTGAACCAGGAGAAATTCGCCCCAACAGCAATGTTCATCGAGAAGAAGGCCCAGTCTGGCCCAAAAAGCCACGAGAAAGGCAGGTTGAAAATATTCGCCAACAGCCTTACCCCGAACACATTGCCCGTATAGCGCCCGCCAACGACAAAGGTCGATTCCTGCCCATAGTCCGGCGCAATGCCCCATTGAGCCTGCAAGCGCACGTTGTCGTCGAAGAAGCTAAGTCCAAAGCCCACGTCAACAAAAGTTGCCCCAAAGGCATTAACGTCGATAAAGGCCCCCTGCAAAAAGCCCGGAACCGAGTACAGCATTTTGTCGCCGGTACGAAGGCTAACGTCCACGGCGGCAAGATTGTTGTTCTCGCTGACCACGCCGGCTATACCAAAAACCGAAATGTTATCGCGGAACGCGATACCCTCCGACGGGGCAAGGGTCTGAACCATCGGGGGAGTCGTGTCAACGTAAAGCATTATCCGGCGAACGGCCTGATCCCCGTTGGCAAACCGCGCCCTTACCAGCACCGGCAAGGGACCCGCAGGAAGCTCGCTTGTCTCCAGGCGGAACCTCCAGTCATCGTCTCCCCTGCCCGCCCTGGCATCCCTAAAGGTGTGGCCGTTGTCGAAGCTTACCTGGACACCGGAAAGGGCAAGCTCCCTTGCAACCCTACGGCGCTCGGCCCTGCCCACCGTCTCGATATCGTATTCGCCGGCACTGCGAAGCTCATCCAAAGCCTCTATTGCCGAAAGCTCCTCGCTGAAAACCCAGGCGCGACCGGAAAGCCAGGGCCGCCGCGTTATAATGTCGCCGTCCAGGTGGCTGTCGATCGTCAGGATAGGGCCGAAATGGGAATAGAACACCGTGTGGACGGGGCTTGAAACGCGCTCGCCGGTGTCCGTGTAATAGTACGCCAAAATATCGTGGGGCTGCCCGTTAGCAAGCATGAAAGCCTCGATGACGTGGCGGAAGATCCCGAAACGGTCAACACTTGCGGACCCAAGGTTGCGATCGTTCATGACAACCTGGACGCTTTCCGGCACGGACGAACCAGTGACCATGCCGACGACATTGATCGAGCCGGAATAGGACGCCCCCGGAAAGGGGTTAAAGAGGGCAATCTGCGCGTCGCCACCGCCAAAGGTAACCTCGCGGGAGACAATACTTTCGTTGCCCGCAAGATCCCTGGCGATAATCCGCACGACGTATTCGCCCGGCGGGAAACCGTAAAGGTTGGCGTTTTCGAAAATAACGCCGCCGGAATGCTCCCTCTCAAATTCCAGCCGATACTCGGGATCCGACGCGCTGATAACCTGAACGATAATCCTGTCAAGGGCAATGTTGTCAAAAACCCTGCCCATGATCTGCATGTCGGCACCCACGTTCTGGCCGTTCGCGGGGAAGGAAATGTGAAGATCCGGCGCAGTGTTGTCGATGTTGATCATCGCGCTGGTGAAAGAGGAAACGCCATACCTGTCCATGGCGCGTATAAGCGCAGCGTAAACGCCGTCGGTGTATATCGTGGTGTTAAGGGGGATCTCCCAGTAGCCGTCATACTGCAAGGTCACGTACTGCCAGGTATTGCCGCTGTCTATAGAGAACGAAACGGAATCTATGCCGTTGGCGTCCGCCGAAAAGCTCCTTACCGTAATCGTCCCGCTGTAGAACTGCGTTATCAGCGGCGAAAGGATCTGCGTGTCCGGCGGGGCGGTGCTGATCCTAATCGTGCGGGATTCAACCAGGCTGGGCACGCCGTAAATGTCGGTGGCGAAAATCTCCAGGATGTACTCGCCGTCCGTAATCATCGTAAAGTCGATGGGGATGTTGAAATTCCTGTCGGTAAGAAGCTCGGTAAATTCCACGTCCGGATCGTCGGCGAAAGCCTGGGCCACCAGCCTAGCCTCGTCGCCGGCCGGTCCGGGGGCAATCGATTCCAGGGTAGGCCCAAGAATGCGCCAATGGACGCCGCTTATGCCCACCTCGTCGTAGGCAATGCCGGAAATGGTAAAGGGCGTGGTGAAAAGCTGCCCGTCCACCGGGCTGTTTACGATTATCACGGGAATCGGCGGCTCGGGATTCATGGTATAGACGGGGGTCAGATGGAAATCCATCCCGGCGGCATCGGTAACGCGGAACATAAGACGGCCTTCGGCCGCGGCAAGGCTGGTAAAGTCGCAGAAATAGCTGAACCATATCCTTCCGACACAGGAGGCAAAGGGAATGTCCGTAAAATACTCGCCGTCCAGCGAATAGGCGACGTTCACTATGGGCACGGGGTGTTCCATCTCGCCCACCACGGTTCTGTTTCCGCTGACCAGGCGCGGGGGACGTTCCGGATCCGGTTCCAGCGAAGGGGAAACGAAGCGTACCTGCGGGTTGCCGGCGGGCGATCTGTTAAAGGGATGGTATACCGGGAAATTGTTCCCGGTACGCAGTTCCAGGTGCACGGGCCCCTCTCCCCCAAAAAGCTGAACCTCGGTGTCAAAAGCGCCACTCTCGTCAAGCTCCAGGGTCTGCCAGGCGGCTTCCGGAGACAGGCGGAACTGGACCCGCGTGCCCGGGGTGGCTCTCCCAGCAAGCGCAAGGGAATTGCCGGCAACCCAGCCCCCAAGTTCCGGGCTGGTAACCGTCAGCCTCGAATCGCCCAGGAAAAACCCCTCGTACTCCTCCCTGGTAATCCGCATTCCCACGGCCGAACCCCTAACGCCCTCCGAATCCACCGCGCTGATCCTGAAATTGGACCTTCGTCCCACAGGTATCTGCGAAGGATCGATACGGAAAGACGGGAAGGCATCGACGAAATCAACGTTGTTGCCAATAATCACCCTGGTAGGGCCAAAGCCCCCCTCGACGCGACCGAATATCGCCGTGTCGGGCGGAAGGTCCTCAAGAACCTCCGCGGGGGGATAGTCGATGACTATGACCGGAACCATGTCCCTGCGGCGATCGTCCAGCCTTTGGACGAGCCTGGTGCTGTTGCCGGCGTAGTCCGTTGCAATAACCGTAATGCTGTTTCCGGAGCCGGGCCCCTGCTCCAGCACCACGCTCCAGTACGGGTCACCGGGGCGAACCTCTATCTCGCCCCGTATCCTGCCCCACTGGTATTCCACCCTTGCAATACCCACCCTGGAGTGGGCGCGACCGGAAAGCATAAAGGTATTGAACAAAGGCTGGCCAACAAGGGGGCTCAATATTTCAAGCTCCGGGGCTATGTTGCTGACAAAGAACAGGACCGGCTTTACCGTAACAAGACCGGTGTTGTCCACGGCCCGCACGAAGTAGACGACAGGGCCGTCGGGCAAATCCCTTGTACGCACGGGAAAGGAAAACTCCAGGGCCTCCGCCCGCCGCCTTTCCCTGGCGGAAAGCGTCCTAAAGTTCACGCCGTCGTCGCTGAACTGCAGGCTGCGGATACCGTTGGCGTCACTTACGGTGCCCCGGACCGTAACGTTCCCGCTGATAATGCCACCTATGTCATGGGACGTAATTTCCACAAGCGGGGGCGCGGTGTCAAGTATAAAACCAATCCGCTCCTCCGGCCCGTAAAGCCCCCCGCCGTCCAGGGCCCTGACGTAAAGGAAATGCCTGCCGTCGGGAATCCGCGAGAAATCCAGCAAGCTGTCCCAGTAATCCGTACCGTTCGCGATAATCTCGTTGCCGTCGTTAAGCCGGATAAACACCCTTTCAATGCCGTAGCGGCCCGAGGCGACACCCAGGGCGCTTATGTTCTGCCTTATAATGTCGCCTTGCGCCGGATACACCACGCGCACCAGGGGAAGGGCCGCGTTAGGATCGACCCGAAGGTTAAAGGGCCCGGAAACGGCCTCGTTCCCCGCGCGGTCGCGGGCGTGGACAATGACGTTATGGGTACCAGTGCTCCATTCCGACACGTCAAAGGTATGCTCCCAGGTCTCGTCGGCGCCGGCGGTAATAGTTTCGATATGCCTTCGCCCGCCGGCCCAGGCATCGGGAAGCGCAAAGACCAGCGACAGCAGGGCCAGCGCGAAAAAGCGCCGCGAATTCACGGTTTTTACGGCAGCAACACTCATATATCTCTCCTCCTTAACAAACAGGCTAGAACAGGCTGAACCTAAGGCCAAAGCCAATGGTAAACAGGGCCCGCCATGCCGCGTCCAACGGATCGTCGCTAACGTCGGAAGGGGCGAACCAGACTCCCGGCTCCACGAACAGCGAAATCGACCTGAAGAACCTCCAGGCGGGGACAAAGAAGCTCATGTCCGCCTTGATAATCTCCCATTGGCCAAGGAACTGGCCCATCCACTGGCCGCTTAGGCCCTCCCCCATAAGGAAGTACGAAAAATGCGCCCCCACCGCGATACTGGTAGTCCACCACTCCCAGTCGTTGCCAAACCAGCGACGAAGATTCGTAGTCCAAATATTTGCAAGAACCTTGCCACCAAAGGCCATGCCCTCGAAACGACCGGGGGGTGCCTGCGAAACGTTGAACTGTAGCTTGACGTTGTCGTCAAAGAAGGTAAGGCCTATGCCGGTGGACCAAAGAAGCCCACCCAACATGCTCGCCTCGAGATACAGGCCCTCGACAAAGCCGGGCACGGCGTACAGGTACTTGGTTCCCCGGCGCAGGCTTATCTCCACGTTGTCCAGGGCGGAATTGTCCAGGGCGGAACCGAACACCATTATCTCGTGCCGGTGGAAGGTATTTTCCGCGGGGCCGATGGTTGCGACACTGGGGGCCATGGTGTCCACGGTAAGGAGCAGACGGCGAACCGCATAGCTGCCGTCGTTAAACACGGCCCTTACCACCACGGGAAGAAGACCAGCGGGAAGCTCGTCGGTCTCAAGCCTTATCCTCCAGTTTTCCCTGCCGCTGGCGGACACAAAGGTGCGCCCGTTGTCAAAGCTAACCATAACGGAGCTAGGGCGAAGCGCGGCCCTTTCCTGCCTGGACAACGGCTCGTCATACTCGCCCGGCTCGGGGTGCAGAATGAAAGCCCGGCCCGCGAGCCAGGGCCGCCCGGTTATCGCCTCCCCGTCCTGGTGACTGTCGATTGTCAGCACGGGCCCGTACTCGTTCACCACAACCGTGTGTTCGACGGATTCTATGGTCTCGCCACCCGGCCCCTGGAACGAGGCCTGGAACACGTAGTAAGGGGAATTGCCGAATCTGTCCACGGGCAGCTCGTGGCGGAAAACCCCGAAACGATCGACATCCAGCACCGCCGTCTGTCGGCCGTTCATCGTCAGCAGGACGGTATCGGGAACAGTCGCGCCCGAAACGATACCAGAGACAATCACAGGCCCGGAATGCGTTATGCCAGGAAGCGGGTTGATTATGGCCACCTCGGATGCGGTCTCCCCCCTTACCAGGCTGATATTGCGAATTACGATTGTCTCGTTACCGGAATAGTCCCGCGCGCTTAGCTGGACGATATAGTCGCCGTCGGGGAAGCCGGAAACGTCAAAGCGTTCCATCACGACAAAACGCGGATCCAGGTTTCGGGTTTCCTGCACGTCAGGATCGTCGATGTTGACGATCCGGATCGAAATCTCGCTAAGGGCCATGCTGTCGTAGACCTGCCCCGTGACGTAAAGAGCCTGGCCAAAGGTATCGCCCTCGCGCGGGAAGGCGACGTCCACCTCCGGCGCGGTGTTGTCGATGTTGATTATGCCGGACGAGTACGAAGAAACCCCGAAACCGTCAACGGCGCGGACAAGCATGGCGTAGGTGCCGTCGGCAAAGGCCCTGGTGTTCAGGTTTATCCACCATTCGCTGGGATCCTCCTGGCTGCTTACGACGCTGGCCCGCTGCCAGCTAATCCCGTTGTCCATCGACACGAAGACGGCGTCCACGCCGTTAAAGTCAAACGAGGTCCCGCGGACCATGACGTTCCCCGTGTTCCAGATCTCCATGGCCGGTTCCAGCACAACCGTTTCCGGCGAGGCAGTGCTTACCCTAAAAACCCGCCTTGTAAGCTCACCGGCGGTCCCGAAAATATCCCTGGCAAACACCTCCAGTATGTTGAAACCGTCGTCCGTGTCCTCCAGGCCCACATGTATAAGGAAATTCTGGGTCGTCTCGACCCTTTGGAAGTCTTCCTCTTGGTAGGGACCTTCCAGTTCGTCGCCGTACACGCGGGCAAGGATTTCCTCGACCGTTTCCCAGGGGGTCATCGGCCGAAGAATTCGCCAGTACACCGCCTCCACGCCGTCGTCGTCGTAGGCAAGGCCCGAAACCTCGAACCCGCGGGTTATAAGCTCGTTCACAACCGGGGAGTTAAGGATCAGCACCGGCAGATCGTCCGAATCGTCGAAGTCAAAGACGGGGCCGGCCTCCACCACGTTTCCCGCACGGTCGACGGCCCTGACTATAAGGTCAAGCTCGCCGTAGTACAGCCCCGAGTAGTTGACGACAAAGCCGAACCTTGCCAATCCCGCCCTGGCCGTAAAACCAACAGGCGTAAACTCGTAGCCACCGTCCACCGAATAGCTAATCTCGACAATGGGCACATTGGAATGCACCCAACCCGCCGTGGTAACCATGCCGTGTATCGCGCCGAATTCCACAGCCGGGGACATGAAGCCCATCTCGGGCGTGCCAACGAACCTGTTCACCGGCAGGAACACGGGGAAAGCGCCCGCGCCGCGCCTTACGGTGCGGAATTCCAGAGGCACGGGGCCTTCCGGCAAACCCGCCAGGCTTATGGCCACGGAAAAGCCCCCCGCCCTGGCAGCGTAGGCGTATTCGTCATCCTCGTCGGCGGGAGCGTCCAAGGCGACGCGCCTCCAGGGCTCGTCCCAGTGAAGGCGGTACTCAAGAATGTCCCCGGGGGCATAGTTTTCGATAAAACCGCTAAGCTCAATGGAACCGCCGGCCCATGGGTGGGAGGCGGGGCCGGTTCCCCAGTACGGGCTTTCGAACCTTATGCGGGAAAGCGCGGGCAGGACGAATTCAGGCTCCCATTCCTCGGTAACCGGCGGCGGAAGCCTGTCTATACGCAGGGAAAACGCGGGCCCTTCCAGCCCGTTCTCGTCAATCGCCCTAAGAACCAGGTTGTGGCGGCCCAGGGGTATCATATGCGGGTCTATGCGAAAGCCCGGCTGGGCCATCACAAGCCCACCGGTGGCTTCCAGCCAACCGGACTCAAGCCTCACGGCATAGGGGAAGAAGCCTTCCGCAATGCGCCCGTAGATCGGCTGGTCATAGTAAAGACGCATCCTGCCGGAGGCGGGGGCCGGGGATTCGACCACGATTACGGGGGCCCTGTCCGAACGGCGATCCCTCAACTGCAGGGTCTGCCTGGTAACGTTGCCGGTGCGGTCAACCGCCGTAACCCTGAAGTTCCCGCCCCTGCCGTCCACGGGAACGTTAACCATCCAAAACGGGTCCCCAGGCAACAGGGGGATGTCCACCCTCTCGCCCGCCCATTCATAGAAAAACTCGTCCAGACCTGCAAGGCTTACGACACGGCCGGTAATCTGTGTAAGGCCGAAAGAGTCCTCCCCGACGACGGGGGAAAGGATTTCAACCACGGGGGGCACATTGTTCACAAAAAACAGGAACGGCTCCACTATCGCGTAACCGGTCCTGTCCACCGCCCTAATGAAATATACAATGGGCCCGTCCTCGTACTGCCTGGTGTTGATGTTAAAGCTGAACTCCCTTGCCGTGTCGCGCCTTCTGCCAGAATGGCTCATGGGGAAAAAGGTCTCGCCGTCGCGGCTAAGAAACAGCGACTCGATTCCGTTAGGATCGTCCACAGTCCCGCGAATCCGCACCCTGCCGGAAATAAAGTCGCCAACCTCGTGGCTGGTAATCGCGATTGACGGGGGGGAGGTGTCAACGACAAAGTCGATGGCGGACACGACGCCCTCAAGGTAGTCAAGATCCGACACCTTCGCGGAGACCCTGTGCCTGCCATCCGGCAAGCCACCGGCGGGAATGTTGATGTGCCAGAATTCCTGGCCACGCACGGGGAAGAAATCGTCGTCGTTGATTCTGGCGTATATCTGCCTTACGCCAAACGGGGCGTGGGTAACGCCCACTATGTTTACGTCGCCGCGCAGGATCTGCCCCGGGGCCGGGTAGACGATGCGCGTCCCGGCAAGACCCGACATCGGATCGATCCTAAGGTTGAAGGGGCCCGAGACCCCGACGTTGCCGGCCGAGTCCGTCGCGTTGATGATGATGTTCCAGGTCCCTGGGTTTAGCTCCCTAACGTCGAAGTTCGTTTGCCATATGTCGGTACCTTCCGCCCGGTGCGTGACAATTTCCCTTCCCCCACCCGCGTGGGCGGGAAACGCGGCGAAAAAACCGGCCACAAAAAAGCCAACGGCAAGAAACCGCCGTCCGGTTTTAGTAAGCATGAACTTCCTCCTTACCTCTCCAAACATACGAGCTTCGAAGCCAGGCCATCTGGGATTGCCAGGAGATTGTATTGTACGGCGTTCCCGAGGGGTGCGCCGGTATCCATTCGAATTCGTTTGCTATGCGGGTCTGCGTGCCCGCGGCCCCAAGCCACTGCTCGGTGGGGGCAAGCCTTTCGCGCAGCCTTTCGCCGCGGCGCCCCTCCCTGCCCAGGTGGAGGCGCGCCCAAAGAAGGTTTGCCTGCAGCCCAAAGCTGTTCCAGCCCGGAGGCTCGGGAAAGGTGGTGGCGTCCAGAAGGCCCGCGCTGTGGCGGGCGTTGTGGGCAAAAGCCCGCGCCTGGCTGAGGGGGGCGTAAAGGAACGAGTTCCCCTCGCGGAAAAGCAGGGGCCAGGTCTGTATCCAGGAAAACGAAAAGGCCCCGCTTTGGAACGGGTAGTCCCGCACCAGGGCAGCGCTTGTCTCCCGCCACACTTCCTCGCCACCGGTAAAGACGCCGGGGGTTTCCTGCAGAAGCTGGCTGGTCCAGGCCCGCACCGCGGCGGGGTCGTTGCCGGCAAGGAGCAGGCTGCCCCTGTCCCCGGTGTTGTTCAGGAAGGCGCGGCCGGGTTCCGGAATGTAGTGCCTTCGGAAGACCATCCAAGGGTCAAGGGCCAGCACCTGCCAACCGTCAAAGGATCTTGTGCGGTTAAGGTTGGGGTATATGGTTAGGGGGGTTCCGGGGACCGAATCGCCCTGTGGCCCGTTCGTGCTTACGATAAAGCCGAACCTGCCACTGGGGAAGGGGGAATCGCCGACGCGGGCACGGACCTCGAAACGGGTAACCGGCGGGTTGCCGTCCCTTAGAAACCTGTTCCACGCCGCGGTAAGGTCCTCGTCCACGTACCACAGCATCCTTGGGCGGTCAAGAAACAGGACCAGGCCCACAAGAAGAAGCAGGCCGAGGGCGGCGCAGCCGATTACGGCAACGCGCCTGCGATCGTCGGGCGACAGATCCTTGAACGATATGCCACCAAAAGGCAGACCCTTACCAAGCTGGCGGTTGGGTCTTTTGCCGTTTCTCTTTTTCCCATTCCCTTTCATGGGGCTCCCGTTTGCAGAACGCTTACCCATAAATTCTCCTTTCGCACAGCCTTCCCGGTGGCAAGGCCTCGAAGTATTATAATGCACCATGCCAAAGGCCGTGTCAAGCATTTGTAAAAAAACTCCCGAAATCCATCGGGTCTTGTCAAGGGGGTACCGAGCCTTATCCGGGAAGGCATCAAACGGAGGTTGAAGCCTACTCCGCGAACACCTGATCCAGCGTTATGCCGAAACCGGGGAAAATGCCTACCGGAACCGTTTCGCCGGAAGCATATGCCCTGGGAAAAACCGAGCCGTCCTTGAAATAATAGACCTTGACACTGCTACTGTTGGGATTCACCTCCCAGTATTCCCGCACGCCGGCTTCCCGGTACAGGATGTGCTTTCTGTCCATCTCGAAGACGGTGTTCGAGGGGGACAGAATCTCGATTACCAAATCGGGCGCGCCCCTTATGCCTTCATCCCCTATCCTGTTTTTGTCGCAGACGACCATGATGTCTGGCTGGACTACCGTGTCGTCGCTTTCGTCCTCCTCGTAGAACAGCCGGACGTCGAAGGGGGCTGAAAACGCCCGGCAGGGTTTTCCTTGTAAGTAGCCATATAGCTGGAAAAATATCTCCCCTGAAACAGCCTGGTGCCTGGTGTTCGGGCTGGACATGGCGAAGGCCTCGCCACGGATAAGCTCGTAGCGCTCGCCCTCTTTGAGTTCCCAGTCCTTGTAGTCGGCGTAGGTGAAACGGCGATCGTGATGCTCTTTTGGTAATGCTCCCATAATTCCTCCTAACTGTTCCCTGTCTCCGCGAACACCTGATCCAGCGCTATGCCGAAACCAGGGAAAATGCCGACTGGGGCCGTGTCGGCGGATTCGTAGGTCTCGGTCAAAATCCCGTCGTCCCGGAAACTGTACACCGTTACCCTGTTGTTTTTGGGATCCACCATCCAGTACTCGCGCACGCCAGCATCCCGGTACAGGCAGCGTTTTTCCTCCATCTCTATTGCGGTGTTCGAGGGGGACAGAATCTCGATTACCAAATCGGGCGCGCCCCTTATGCCTTCATCCCCTATCTTGCTTTTGTCGCAGACGACCATTATGTCCGGTTGGACTACCGTGTCGTCGCTTTCGTCCTCCTCGTAGAACAGCCGGACGTCGAAAGGGGCGGCAAACATTTGGCAGGGCTTTCCCCTCAGGTAATTGTACAACTGGCCACATATTTCCCTTGAAACAACCTGGTGCCTGGTGTTCGGGCTGGACATGGCGAAGGCCTCGCCGCGGATAAGCTCGTAGCGATCGCCTTCTTTGAGATCCCAGTCCTTGTAGTCGGCGTAGGTGAAACGGCGGTTTGTCTCTTCCTTTGGTAGTGCTCCCATGGTTCGCTCCTGCGTCAAATATATCACGGCCGACACACGGAAACAATCCCGGGCTTGTCCCCCAAGCCCGGGATTACCAGTTCCCCGTCCGCATTCTCTATTCCATCGCCGAGAACGTCGGCCAGAAGAAATACCCGATGCGGAATCTGTTATCGCCAGCACCGCTGGCGTAGCCTATCGCCGCGCCCCAGGCCCTTCCCTGCGTTCCTCCCCCACCGGGCCTTTGCGAATCCGTCATTGTCTGGACGGAAGCCGTTCCCGTTCCTGGGATATCACGTCTATTGGGTGGCCAGGCCTCGATGTTGAGACGGTCGTAGGCTACCCTGAATGGCGCCGCCATCGATACGGCTTCCCAGCCAGTGATGTAGCCATCGGTAACCCGGCATGTATTGGGCCGGATAAATTGTATGTTGGTACCCATGCCGTTCCCCGTACTAGCATTGTTGTGGCTACGGTACGCCATACGAACGCCATCGAAATTGCCCTGGCGCCCTTGGTAGCCGTAGACGATCCAGGGATTGCCCCAATGGTCTACCGAAATGTCCGTCCAGGTGCCAACGCCTTCCATGGTGTCCACCACCACGGCAGTAAAATTGCCCGCCCTGCTGGGAGCATGAGCGTAAACCAGCGCGCCATGACTGGTGTTGAAGAAGGCAAGGTGTATGCCACCGCCCCTGTCAACCGCCATACTGATATAACTACCTGAGCCAAAATGCAGATCATGGTAGGTGGGCAAAACGTGCGCCCTAGTCCAGGCAGAGGCCGCGGGCGCAGTGCCTGTCCCAAAGGCTATTCGCACAGTGTTATTTTGACCATCGAAGTAAGCGACAATCGGACCAGTGCCGTCAAAGCCCACCGCACTGAATTCACCCGCGTTGGTCGAGTTGGCAACACCACTAGTAACCCTGGGAATATTGCCAGTAGGAAGACCAGCCCCGCTAGGCCCAGTGGAGATTTCGAAACCAGTAGGCCCGTCGATGATTGCCATGGTATTGGTCGTGCCTTGTCTGGTAACAAACACCAGGCTCCTTCTCCACCTGTCGAAGGCAGCGGTGTAAAGCACACCCGGATCGGTGACAGAGTCGGTACTAGTCGCAGCAGTGGCGGTACGAATATTCTGCCAACGAGGGGTCGGCCCCGCACTGTACCCGATGACAAACGGGAAGTTGTCGATTGCCCTGACATTTTGGCCAGCATGGGGGGCGGCCCTACTAGCCGTATGGGTAGCTGTAGGACTAGCCAGAGGCGTACTTCTTAGCGGCACTTGCGCATTTAGAGCCGACCTAAACATTACGCTTTCGCTCCCGTCCCACTGATGCACAAACGCAATATTGGGTACGCCACCACCGTTGAACATACTGATATCGGGCGTTACAAAAGGATCGCCGGGAGAGGTAATCCTCATTCCTGCGACAAGGGGGGCACCTGGTGGACTGGTCTCTGCGTTTGCTGCCGTGGCCTCCGCTGCGGTAGCCGTCCTTGACGCAAGCCTGGTGGCTTCAGAATCGGTACCTAGTCCGGTAATACCGTAGCCGTCGTTCCTACCATAGTGAACCATGTCGTCCCCGTAAACCGACCATGTGCCGTGCAATCTACCCAACACCCCCCCCCCGGTGTACTCAAGCGCCATGCCTGGATGGTCAAGGCCCACGCTGTTGGCATACGGCCCCATGAAAATAGCCGGTACGCCTGTATCGTTCGTGCGCCAGACATGGGCATGGGGCCTGTTGTTCCACAGTTCGGAATGGGTACCGAACAGGTTGTCCCTGTTCCAGGCATGGGCCAGGTAGGAACTGTGGTTGTGAATCGGGGTGCTGCCCACCGTAATGTTTATCCTGCCACTGCGGGCGGTTGCCGGCATCGTAAAGGTAATAGCGTTGGAAGTCCAAGGGGTGCCGGTAATGGACGTGTTATCACCTGAGCCTGTACCGTGCTGGATGTTCATGGTGCCGCCCGTGCCAAGGTTCCAGCCCAGGGCCCTAATACCCGTCTCGCCCTGGTAGAAGCTGTACCAGCCCTGCATGGAGCGGAGGGTGGCATAGGGCGACCTACGCTCGAATCCTGTAATGTACGGCACTATGTCCACGCGCACCGGACGCGCGTAGTCGAAAAATTCAGGATAGAGGTCCCTGGTTCTTACCGCTACTACTACATTGCCAGCGGGGTTGCCGGAAGCGAAAGTCTCGGTGTCCCAGCGGTAGGACCATTCGACGACATGGCCGTACCTCCAGTTCCAGCTTTGGCCCACGCCTACGTCCCCCACACCTAAGTCGCCATACCGTCGCATCGTGCCGGCGGCGGCGCCATCGGGCCTGTAGTATTCCAGAATGGTAAACCATCTGTCATCCGGTATGCCGGTAACGATGTAATACCCTTCCTCATCACAATACTCCACATCTGTTCCGTCATATATCGCCAATTCTATGGTGCTGATGCGTCGATTGTCCGTGGCGCGGCCACGCAGTATGATCTCGCCACTTACAACATCCCTATGGACACCAGTACTAACCTCGAAATTCGGGTCAATGTAGCCCGATCTCGCCGGCTCCCTTAGGGTGCCGGTGTTGAACAGGCCTCCGCGGTTTCTGTTGGGGTTCCTGTCGGCATCCGTGTAGAAAACCTCCAGCGGATCAAGGGCGTTTCCGATGGTGGCAGCCAGAGTCGGCGCCACGGCTCTTTCGAAGGCGGGGTTAAGGGGGTGCAGGATTGCCCCCGGGGGGGTATCGTCGTAGGTGTAGATGTCCATGTATATGACGACGGCGGTGTGCAACTGGTCGTTTTCGTCAAAGCCGGTGCCATAGGAGGCAGATCCCGGATTCGTAACGGTGTCCCACACCCTCAACAGGAAGAAAGGCCTGCGGGGGTCGTTGGGATTGTTCATCTGGCCGTAGGGGCTACCATCCAATAGGAACTGCGGTATCCTGGTGGGCCATGGCTGCCCATAATAGGGATAAACCTGGAAATAGGCAGGAACGGTGTTGAAGGCGTTGGTATTGGTCCCAACGCCCCAAGTCCAGGCGGGGTTTTCCGTGGTCCCCGCATTGTCACTGGCGGCAGCCCCGGAAAAGTTAAAATCATTTCCCGGAGGGGCAAAACCCGCGGGGTTGGGGAGCACGGTAGCCCCAGGGCCACGGGATGTCCTGGAAATATTTCCTATTTGCGTGTAGCGCCAGATCTCGCCGTCCATGTCGGCACGCAGCCCATCCGTGCTGGTTGGCATGAAGACAAAATGCGTGCCAGGAAGCAACATTGGATCCGTTACCCCGGTAACCCCCATTTCGATCCATTCGGCCATGGAAACATTGCCCTGGGAAGCTATGGTGTACAGGTTTATTCCGGTACCGTCCATCCTGTCTGTTACCATCCGGTCAAGGACCGTGGTACCATTCACTGTATCATTCAGGCGCAGCCTTTCCCTGGTAACTGGCTGCAGCCTGTAGTTAAGGGGGGCGTTGCCTTGGATGGTCCGTACGGTAAGGCCCAGAAACTGGTTTCTTACGATAAAGCCGGAATCGATAAAGCCCAAAGCCCTGTCGCCCTGCTGCTGATTCAGCGATAACAGGCTGGAGGTTTCCGGATCGAAATCGGTGATGTTCGGGGCCTGGTTGGCTACCGCGGTCGCGCCGGGGGAAGGCGAGGTGTGCAATACTATACCGGTAATCTCCGGGAAGCGGTTCCTTATGATGATGATCTGCTGGTGTAAACTGGCGTTGCCCGCGGCGTCCACGACTATGTACCTAAGGGTGATCGGGCCGTCGGGCAGCCTGGTTGTGTTCAGGTTGATCTGCCACTGAACTTCCCTGCCGCCGTGGCTTTCAATCCAGTGCAGCCCGGTACCAGGCGTCGCGGTTCCCAGGGAAATCTCCCTTAGGTAGCCCGCGTTTGAAGGAACATTAACGGTAACTAGCGAACCGCCGGGGACCGTGGCGACGTCCGAGGCTCCCACCGTCCTGCCACTCCAAGCCTGGCGTGGCAACGTATTGCCGGTTATCGCCAGTCTGGTGTGGGGATCGGCGGGATCGGCGGGGGGACCGCCATGGTACATGGCATAGAAGAATCCTCCCCTTTCGAACCAGGCGTAAACCCTGTCCACCCCGGCCGCCGCAAAGCTCGCCGGCGCGTTAGCCTGGAAGTCAAAGACCGTGCTCTGCAAAATACCACCGGTTCCAGCCTGGAAGGGGTTCCCCGCACCCGATGTAGCAATTGCCGGGGCGAAGTTGTCGATGTAGACAGGCACGACATGGGTGGCTTCCATCATTGGGCTGCTGTTGTCCCTTATGCGGATATCCACGCGGTACAGGCCGCCGGTGCTGGCCCACATGGGGTCCCTGTCAATCAGATCCTCGGAATCGATCACGTACCTAAGCGTGAAGAACCGCCCGTCATGGTCGTCGTCGTCGGGAACGGCAGGATCCTCAAGGGAAGTCCTGGCCGTAACGGTAAGGCCGGGTAACAGCGGCACAGTGCCATCCATTCTCCAAGCAATAACAATGGGACGGTTCGCGGCATCGTCGTCGGGCCGCCCTATCCGCACGTCGTGGATCGTCTGGCCGTCCGAGGCGTCAAGGATCGCGCTTACGGTGAACAGGCCACGGTGCGGGTTGTTCAGTACCGGGTCGATACCGGGATTTCCCGGCAGGGTACCAGGAGTGCCCGCGTCAACCCTTACGTTCAATATCTGCGGCGCGCTTTCCCTAAGGTAGAACTCCCTAACATGCGGCCTTGGGCTCGCTATTGTCCCTGCCACGCTGGGGCCACCGGAGGGACTGTTAGCCCCCAGGCTTGTCTTGGCATACGTATCTTCGGCGTCGTTAATGGCGACCATTTCCACCCACACGCGAATCGTATGCGGGCTTCCGGCCGGGAAGCCGTATGCCCCTATAAGACTGGCAATTTCATTGCCCGCATTCAGGGTAAAGTGCCAAGGGATATTGTTTCCGCCGCCCTGCGCCTCGGCATAGAACCAGCGACCGCTACCTACGTTGTGAAGATGCGTGTACGCATCACGCTGAAGCACGGCGTAGTCCGGAAGATCGCCCGGGTCTATCCCCATATCGGCGGCGGTTAGGGCGCGGAGTGGGCGGGTGTATCCCTGGCCACCAACAAATACGCGGTAGAGAACGGAGCTTACGCCCACTTCCGGGCTTGGGATTGTGGCCGCGCCGCTAAAGACGATCGCGCCGCCCCTATGGCTATAAGCCCATCCATCCTCCGGGGTGTCAATCCTAAGCTCCGGCCTGTCGCCTTCCGGGTTAATCCGTATGATTCTGTGGAAATAGCCAGCGTTCCCAGCATTGTCCACCACGCGGAACCATATGGGAAGCAACCGCAACACGCCCGTATCGTGCGTCATGTCATCGTTCGCAGCAAGCGCGATAAGACCAGCAGACGACAGGTAAAGCTGCCAGTTAAACGTGTGATGTCCCCTAAGATCAAAGTGCGGGGGCATTGGCGCGCCTTCCGCCAGCAGGAACCATGTGTCCGCGCCGTCAAACACCCCATCGTTGCGACGGGTATCAAGAGCGGCGGAAGCGATTCCGGTGTAGTAGTACATAAGATGGTTCGCGTCAAAATGATGGTCCGGGAAATCCGGAAGCAGACCGACGCGGAAGTATACCCTCTCGACGCTGCTGTCGCCGGCCTCGGTTATCCCGCTTATCAGCGCGCTTTGGCCGGCAAGCAGGGTTACGCTGTACCTTTCGTTGTAGTCAATGGTAGCGTCAAGCGCCGGCGTGCTGAACGCGCCACCAGGCGAACGGTTGTCCAGGGTAATTGGCCTTTCGGCGGTGGCCCTCACGCCGGAAAGACTTATGGCCGTTACGGTTACCGTGTGGCTCCCGGAAGCGGTGCCTGGCGGAACCGGAACCCTAAGGGTTACGGTCCTGCCCTCGTCAGCCCAGTCAGCGTTACCCCAGTCGACGGGTAACGGAAGACTGGCAGGGTTGCCCGGAACGTCAACGCTGGCCGTTACGGACCCAATCCTGTTGGCGTCGGAAGCGGTTACCCTAAAGGACAGGTAGCCCGCAATACCGGAGGTACCGGGAAGATAGGCGCCGTAGCGCGAGGACATTACAAGAGGCGTGTCCGCGTCGAACACGATCGACGGGTTGCCGCGGTAGTAGAAGTACAGCCATTCCGATGTGTCATAGTTTCCAGTGGGGGAATCGAAGTAGTTGCCGGTTCTCCAGGCCGAATCCCTGGCCTCCACCCTTACGCGGAACAGCCCGGGGTCCTGGCCAGCCATGGACATGTTCAGTATACGGTGCCTGGGCGTGCCGCCAAGATCGGCGGAAGGTACCGTATGCCAGGTTCCCGTTGCCCAGGCGCCGGCGTCCCAATCCCACCGCTCCATAGTGGTTCGCACCCTGTCTATCTCGCTGTCCGGATCCCTAATCTCAATCCGGATCAGGTCGCGCACGATATGGTTGAAGGCGGCTCCAGGTAAACCCGGGGCCGGATAAAACCGCAGCTCCGGGGAATTAGGCCCAAGATCATCCGATGCAGATGTCGCAAGGCCGGTCTCAAAGTGAATCGTCGGGGGCAGGGTATCCCATGTAAAGGCCCAGCTATACGACGCCGAAAGGTTGCCCGCGAAGTCCAAGGCGCGTACGGTTATCTCGTAGTTCCCGCCCTGGGAAAAATCATGATGGAAAACACCCCCAACATCCATGCTCCAGACAAGCCGCGTAAGGAACCCGTAATCGTCATCGTACTCGTGTTCCCAGTTGACGGTAATAAGATCCCAGGCCGGGATGTCGTAGTTGGCCTCATACATGGCAACAATGTCCACACTCGCGCCACCAGGCACAGGCATCGGGCTGCCACCGGGCCCCCTAAGCTCGAGCCTTACGTCCCTAAGGTTGGCATCCGTGGCCCAACCGGAGACAAAGGATCCGGGGCTGTCACCCAGGACCGGGGCGCGGGGGGCAAGGCCGACATCCGGCTCCTCGCGGTCTATCCTAAAGGCCAGGGTTCCCGTTTCCCTTCTGTTGCCCGCCTCGTCACTCACGTACAGAGATATCGTGTGCACGCCGTCGGCCAGATCCAGGTCGTCCCTACCAAGATCAATCGTCCAGTTTACGAGCCTGCCCCTCTCGTGGGGAATACCAATACGAGCCGGCGCTTCGTTGTTGATCCGGACGTACGCCGTGTAAACGTCAATGTCCGAAACGGCATCCGAAAAATAGCCGCTAAGCGCAAGCCGCCCGCCGGCTTCCGGCGCAATGACGGGCAGGGTTCTTCCCGCCGCCGCCGCCCATACGCGCCTGTCCTCGCTCCACTCCTGCCAGGGGCACGGAGCCGTGTCTGCATCCGTATTTGCCGTGGGTTCGTTCCACCACCAGGAAAGGGCGCCTTCGTCCATTACGTGCCCAGCCGGCAAGCCGCCAAACAGCACGTTAATGTACGGCGCGCCACGGTCGATCACGAAGCCGCGCGAAAGCTCGGCGGGCGCGCCGGTCATGTCCACAACCCTAAGTTCCAGAAGGTTGTTGCCGTAATCCCCGTCGCCGTCGTTAAGGTAATCCCCAAAATGATACAGGAGGCTGGTCGCGGGTATCCTGAAGTACACCCTTTCCATCCCCGGCGGTTGCGGCGACGGCGACGGACGATCTCCTGGGTCGGCGATATAAGCATCCGTAAGGTGGAAATGGACAATAGGGCTGTCGTTGAATCTCAGCATCAGGTAGGGGTAGCCGTAGGGATCGCGACTCACCCTGCCAATGTTCGCATCCTGGATGAAACCCCTTAGGAAAAAGGTGTCGGTGTCGTCGTGCGGGGTGGACCATCCGACGGTCTGGCCGTGGGTATGCGGATGGGTCAGCACAAGCTCGGGTGGCTGAATGTCCCGCATGAAGGAGAACACCGGGCTGTAGCCCACGACGCGATCCGGGCTGCCGGACGGTGGCGACACTTTGTTCGCGGCGGAGTCCAGCACACGGAGCACGTAGTGCTTCATGCCGTCCCCGGCATTGTCAAAGAAGTCCCGGAACAGGGCCAGCAGGTCAATCTCCAGGATAAGGCTCGTGCCTTCGTTTTCGAGCCGGAGTAGATTACTCGGAACATACGCCATGTCCCAGCCGGCGCCTAGCATCGCTTCCCTGCTTGGTTCGGCAAAATCGTCTCCAGTTAGCCCGTGCGGGTAGCCAGATATCCATACCTGGACCGTATTCGCATCCGGGAACATGCCGGCGCCAAAACCGTCGTCGTCCCTGACAATCCCGGTCACGACCATGTCATTGCCGCGCACATCGGCACGGCCGCCGTCGGGTCTTATCGCCCCCTCGGCAAAGTAGGGCCTGTCCTCGTACTGGAGCAGGTAAATCGTCTGTATGCCGATTCCATCCAGGGACGGGTTGCCCGAATGGTCTATGGCAATAATATGCAAAAGATATTCGCCACAAGGCAGATCAAGACCGTAGGTGTCAATCACGGCCACGCCGCCAGGAGGGGCGATCCGCCCGAAGGCACCGCGCCGGCCACTTTCCAAATCAAAGCCAAACGCGCGCCCGACCACGGGGACGTCATACTCCCATGTAAGGCTTCGGTTTCCCGCCGGGTCCTCCAGGAAACTGGTTACGGACTCATTCGCGGGAAGCAGCCACCAATGTATGCCCGCAACGCCAACGTTGTCCGTGACGTTCACGTCAAAGTCCAGAACCATGTTGGCAAGGCGTCCCGCGTTGGCATCGGAAATGTTCCTGCCTGGGTGGCGGGTTATTACGGATGGCCGCGAGAAGGTCGATATGGGTCTTCTAAGGGTTACCTCTGGCGGCTCGGTGTCTACGCGGTGCTGCCAGGTATGGGTAGCGCGATTGCCGAAGCGGTTTCTCACCTCCATCGTGAAATCGACATCGACCTCCACACCGGTGTCCATCCCCGGCAGATTGTCTATTCTTGCTCTAAAGCTATACTCCCAGACATCGTTGCGGTTGTTGTTGCGCTCAAGCCCCAGTTGGGTGGCCCCAAGCACATGGCGGGGCTGGCCATATGGCGCAACAGTAAGCGCAATATGATCCCATGGAAGGGGACCCAGCTCGTCCCGGAAGCGTCCGTATAAGTGGCCCTCCACGATCCCGTCGATAATGATTTCCGGGGCCAGGTTGTCAACGACGATATAGAAAAACACTTCCCCCGTTACCGGAAGCGCCCCCCTTTCGTCGGACGGCATAGTCAGCTTGTTGTCGGAACAGTCGGAAACCCTCATTGCTATACGGAAGATGCCGTCCGGAAGGTGCGGAAGGGCATCGCCGGCTTCCCTAATGGCTCCGGCAAAGTATTCCTGCGGTATTGTGCCTTCCCTTTCCCGCACGGGCAAACGCAGTCCAGCGGGGCCGACAGTCTGGGGCCGGAAGCGTCTTTTTACCTGCTCGTCACTAAGATACACGGGGTCGCCATATAGGACGATCATGTCATTCTCGCCAAAGCGGGTACGGGTAATACTTATACGCAATGTGGAAGGTGCGCCGCCTTCAATCCCAAGATCGAGGCTGTCGTCGTCGCTTATGCTAAACCTTATGTGGTGGTCCGGGCGCAGCATGTTGCGGGCCACGTCGTTATCAGGGTCTGTTATGTTGGCGTCCACAAGGCCCATGCTAAAGTCGAAGCGGGGAACGTCGGTGGATCGATCCACGAACAAGAGGAACGATTCCCTTCCAACGTTGAAGGCCCTGTCCCTGGCAAAAACGAAAATCCTGTAATTGGTTTCATCCTGCAGATCCAAGGTGCATATCCGCGCCCGACCGTCACGGACCACATTCCAGTACTCGGCAACCCCGGAAATGGAACCGCGGAGTTCCCCGGAGGAATTCAAAGGCCAATCGTAAACACAGCTATAAACCGTGGCGCTGTCCGAATCGCACACCAAAACGAAGAGCAGTTCGTCGGAGGGGATTCCGGTGCCGGGCCTTGCGAAAAGGCCACCGGAAGACCGCAGCCCCGTATCGTCGGACACGAAGAAGCGGGCCTCGATGACGCCGTTTACCACGGTCGCCCCGTAGCGCCCTCCAAGTTCCCCGAAGCTGCCCACGATCTGGGTAATCTCTATGGTCGGGGAATCATCGTCTATGGCAAGCGTGGTCGTCCACGGCACGATGTTCACGTTGCCCAAGTCGGTTCTTGCGTATACCGTTACGGTAAAGGTACCCGCGCCGAATTGGTCAATGGACAGGGTTTCCCAGTTCGCGTCATCCCGCAGCCCGTACCAGCCGTCGGGGAGGTTGGCTATGTCACGGTAAAGATACTCCCAGTTGTCGCCCGTGAAAAGCTCTATTCGACCCCGGCCGGGGCCAGGGCCAACTTCGCAGTTCGTAAAGACAAAGTGTCGGGTCGCGGGAAGGTTCCCAGACGCGAAACCCCATCTGCTAAAGGGAAGGGTTGGATCCACGTTGTTGCCTGGCACCGGGTGGCCACTGGCTTGGTCCCAGACGAAACGCCCGCGCCGATCGCCCATTTCCCAAAAGGCCATAGCCTCGCCGATCCCCTCGGGATGGTAGGCCCTTACCCGCATGGTAAAGGGCCCGCCCGTCACGTTGAAGTGCGGGTCGGTAAGGAAGCCGTGGTCGTAGGGAACGTTGGCCATGTCCACGTAGTCCCCATCCAGGAACTCGCCCCTAATATCCTGCAGGACCAGGAACTCGATATCCGGCGAAACACGCGGGCCCGCCAAAAAGAAAACCACTGCGCTGTTTTCCGCGCGCTGTTCCGGCTCAAGCCCGTTCCATATGTACTCGCTCCATTCGCCCTGTGGGAACAGGACGGTTTCCAAGGCGCCCCCTGCGGTTGCCCTGACGCTCTGCGCCCGAAGCTGGACGGCGAAGAACCGGTTGTGCGCGTTTTTGCCCAGTTCGGCCCCGGAAAAGTCCAGCAGGAACTGTAGGGAACCGGGATCGTTTAGGGATGTAAGCTCGCTGTTGAAAAGACAGCCTGCCTGCCCAATGGCAGCCCAGGGCAGTTGCGACTCGTCGGGAATCGTTCCATGGGGGAATATGGGAAAGTCGTCGGACAAGACGTCGTGCTGGCTTTCCACTTCCCAGACGCGGAACTGCGGGGGGAAACGGCCCAGGGACGGGGAGTAATCAAGGGACACGCCCTCGCCGTGGGTTACCGTTCCCGCCAGCATCCCAAGATGGCCGTCCAAGCCACGGTTGCGGGCAATGTCGGTAAGGTTAAAGCCAAAGTTAAGGTTGCCGCTTCCAAGCTGGCCACGGTTCGGGCCGGCTACGATATGCGGAAGGGTCATGGAAATGGCCGGGGGATCGTTGTTGATCGAAAGAACGGTTTCCCCGGTCACCACGACGTTTCCCGCGCCGTCCGTTACCCTAAGCCGAATTCGAATTGCGCCGTCATGGAAAATGTAGGTGCGTATGGTATGGCCCCAGGTGCGGTCGTTGCTGCGGGAAAGGTTAAGTTCGACCGGCTGCCAGCCCTCCAAAACATACGCCTCGAAACCTTCCCTTACGGGCGGATGGCCCGTTATTTGCAGTTCCACCGACACCACTTCCAGGTCGTCCCTGGCGATACCCGTAAGCCTTTGGGCCCCGCGGATGAACGCGCCTGGGCCGGGCTCCACCATGGTAACGGTGGGGGGGTGCATGTCCACGATATCGCCAAGGCCCGCCCTAAACGGATTCTCGCAGGCAAGCAATACCAGCGCGACAATTCCCGCAAGCGCAAGGGCGCGCATGGCCCTGCCGCCCGTAACCGATTTCGTAATATCCTTCGCCTTCATTTTTTACCGCCTCCTTTACCGTACCCAGTACGCTATGCGGAACAGATCGTCGGACATAAAGCCGACGGCCGCGCCCCAGAACCTGCGCCCAGCATCCCCGCCCGAGTGGGTAACGTTCCTTGTGGGGAAATTCTCCATTCCAAGCTGGGAAGAGAACCTGAAGTTTTGCTCGTCGCGCACAATGAACCTTGCCGGGACGTGCATGGTTTCCCATCCCATTATGCTATTGCCATGCATGTCCTGTTGTCCACGACCAAAAAGCACGGTGTCGCGGAACGCCACCTTTACGCCGTCCATGCCGCGTAGATTTCTAGTGTCAAGGAAGGCGATCCAGGGTCTCCCTTCTTCATCCAGCGATATCGCGCTGCGCCGGCCCACGTTGCCTACGCTACCCACGACCTGCACCACGGGATTTGCATCCCAAGTCCTGGCGACGGAATTAACCACGCCACTAATGTAAACAAGACTGTTGGTAACGCTGTTAAAGGTCGCTATGTGCACCGTGTCCTGAACACTGCTTCCACCCATATGGCCCGAAGGTCTGGTGTCGATCCTTATGCTTACGTACTGGCCAGCACCATGGCTCCCAGGAAGGCCTCTGGCTACATCCTCGATGATTACCCATGCGTCCCCCCTGTACGGCGCAAGGGAATTACTGATTGCCATCCTCAGCCTTTGGTTGGTGGCATCGTAGTACACAACTACCGGGTGCCCATGGCTGGTAACGGCAATGTCGTTGTGCAGACCGGCGTTGATGCGAGTTGCGGGGTTGGGCCTGGGATCCTCCGGACTTGTCCTGCGACCAGCGAAATTGGCAATTCTATCTCCGTCACCAACGAAAGTAAAAGGAGTGGCAGCCGTAGTGCCAGTGGGTGTAGTTGCAAGCCTTACCCAGTCGTCGGCGTCAAAACCGCCGTCCAGATTGGTCCAGCCCCGTGGTATGTTGTTGGCCGCTGCTTCTGCGGGGCTGCCCATTCCATGGTAAGTTCCCCGCCTGTTGTACCGGTACTTGATCGACCCGTCCTTTTCGTCGAAGTAGACCACGTGAATGTGCTCGTTGGTTCCGTCCCAATGGGTTACGATGCGCGGGCTCCTAAACTGGGTTAGTGCCGGCGATCCAACAATCCCATTGGCGGACCCCCATGAGTCAACACTCCAACCTGCGGAATTCTGGACAGAGCCGTTGTACCAGGTGCTTTCAACCATGTAGTTGGAAGACCCCCTACCATGGGGAAGCGATCCTCCACCAGGCCCATGTATCCATACACCGCCAAAAGCATCCCAGACATTGTATGCACCAGCCCTGCCTATGGAACTGTACACGGTCCAGGAGTATCCCCTGGGACTAATGAAGACGCTGGAATTTATAATCGGATCCGGGAACCGAGACACCTCGGCAGTACCCCTGGATGCGATGGCAGGCAGGCCTGTAGTTGCCCCGACAGCCTGGTTGGCACTCCTAAAGGTTATGCCCGTGTTGCCAGGACCACCCTCATTATGGCTTGCGTGCAACACTCCAGTTAGGGGGTTAATCGACATAGATGCACCAAAAACAGGCGCGCCAGCCTGCGACGTCGGGAACGAACCCTGGTTTTCGCCTGCAACCGCACTGTCGGACTGCCAGATGTGTACCCTGGTTATGTTGTCCCACAGGTCCGATCCTACCGCAAGGGAACGCTCGGCGTTCCAGGGCTGTACATGCAACGGGGTCCTTTCCGAACTGGTGTTTGCCGCATAAAACCCGCCCACGTTCAACGTTACAAGGCCGTTGCCAGTTACGGCGCCAGCCGGTATCTGGAAGCCCCGATATAGGCTCGCGCTAAGCGAACTAAGTCCAAACCTGCCCTGGTACCCGGAAGCCGGCGCATGGGTCGTTATACCGGCCGCCCCCGGCAGTGAAACGGTCGTCGTACCGGTACCGCCAAGGTTAAAGCCGGTTACCACGACCGTTTCCCCCCTGGAGAAGGGGAACCTTCCCTGCAACGACCTGGTATTGTTGAAGCCCTCGTTTGCGTCCCGCCTAAAGCCGGTTATGTATGGCCGTATGTTCACCCGTATCTGGTTGTACATTTGCAGGGCCGCGGGGAAACCATAGTTCAGCATACCGACATGGGAGCGCCCCATGACGCCGGCACCCCGAACGGCAGCCGCCGTGCGACCAACCGCCTCCGCCGGGCTTATGCTGGTATTGGTCGGCAACGCACCCGAAAGGATATTATCCAGGGGTGTGGTGGCGTTGACGGCAATCGCCCGCACGGTAATGTTGCCAACCACCGTGTTCGCGGGGAACAAGGCGGTGTCCCAGACAAAGGCCCATTCCACACGGTGGCGGTACAGATCTATGCTGTCGGTAAAAAGCACATTGTCTCCCTGCGCCGATTCAAGCAGGCCCGTACTGGCGGGAACGGTTGCCGTTCCAAGTACCGGAGCGCCAATGGTAGAACGGGATCGCAGTATGGGAATCCTCCCCAACAAGGATGTTCCGGGGGCGGGGCCGGTAAACTCAAGCACGACCCCGCCAAGGCGCTGGTCGTCCTCGGCGTAGCCCCTAAGCACGACCCTGCCGGACACGGTGTCATAGGCAAAGAAGGCGGCGGAGTTCACCGTTTCCCAGCTAGGGGCACTGGGGTCCCGGCCCATCTGCGTGGGGGTAAGGCTGTGCTCATGGCCCGCGTAGCCGCCAGTGTGGAAGCCCGCCAGGGCGGTTATCCTGCGCGGCTCGATGTGGCCTGGCCTGGAAAGGTTGCCAAGATCGTCGTCCCGCCACAGGCCACCCCGGATACGGTTCTGTCCAATGGCAAGGGGCGCAAGCTCCTCCGGCGGCGTGGCGGCCGAGCCCAGGTTCTCGGCCATTGGGTTAAGATCGTAAAGCTGGGCGAAGGGCGCGGTTATGTCGTTGTTGTTCACCCTTAGCGAAAGCAGGGTAAAGTCGGTAAACACGTCCTCCTCGGGGCCGTCAAAAACCCTGACGATGAACAGCGAGTACCGCTGGTGCCAGGGGTGGGACGGGTTTCCGGTGTGGTCGATAATACCACCCGAACCGAAGGCCCCGCTTCTGTAGGCGAATTCGGCCTGGGTTGCGTCGAGACGGTCCGCTACGTCAAAGTAGACATAGTCTATTTCCAGCGGCTCGGGTATTTCATCAGAGGGGTTCAGTTCGTAGGCAACTGCGCCGTCCCAGTCAATACCAGGATCGTCGCCAGGCGCAACGGCAAGGAATGCATACCCGGCGGGAGGGTTCTCGGCGGACGCGCCCAACGCGCGCCACGGCACTTGGCCTGGCTCCTGGATTATAAAGGCCCTACCCTCCATCATCCTGCCTTGAATGGCAGAACCGGCAAGCCGTGTCGCACTGGAGACGTATTCCACCCTGAAAGTCCTACCCTCATCGTGCAAACCCTCGGCCGGGGGCTGCAGGGTCTCGACGCGCAGGGCCAGAAGGTTGTTCCGCACGGTAAAATTGTGAATGTCATGCCTGGCCCCGGTTATAGCCGAACCCAATACATGGGTTGCCGGTGTTATCAATGGGGTTATGCCGCTGCGTATGTCCCTTTCCTCGGTGTCGATGGCTCCAGGTATGAAATCGACGTGATGGTCCCGGATACGGGAAAAGATACCGGTAATGTCAGCCTCGTTTTCGGTGCCAGCCCCAAGGGGGTTGTCGCCGCGAATGTCTGTGGCAAACTGGATCCGCCCTATTTGCGGCGCGTTGTTCATTATGATAAGCGGCTGGACGTGGTGACTGGCGTTGCCGGCGCGATCAAACACCACGTAATGCATGTCTATGGGACCAGACGGAAGACCGGTACTGTCAATCGTAAAGTTCCAGTTCTGTCCCCCGACGCCGGCACCACCGGGTGTCCATCCCGTAGCGACGTTCCTTCTGGCGCCACCAGCCTGGGGCTGGAAACTATTGCCAAACCGCGGTGCAGAGCCCAGGGGATCGTTGCGGTCTATGACGATGGCGGAATAACCGCCTGCCGCAGCGGTTGCCGCCGGTATGGAGGGCAGCCTTACCGTGCCCCACCCTACCGGCTGGCCGGCGGAAGTGGCAATAGGACGGTAAACGGATATCACTTCGCCAGGTGCAAAGTCGTTGGTACCACCCGGGAATCCTGCTGCGTCACGCCACCAGGAAACGCCGTCGGCCCCGCGCTGGAACCACACCACTACCCTGTCAACTCCGCCCACGGTTCCACCAACACCAGTTGGGCCGGCGCCGGCGCTGCCGCCAAGCGTTGCCGCGGAACCGGCGGGCCTGGCGGTAAGCTCGTAGAGCGCGGTCGGCGGGCTGTTGTCAATGGGCAGCCGCAGGGTTTGGGTTATTCTGTTCGGGCTGGGCTGGGTTCCGTCCGCGGCCGTTATGTCCAGATTGAACCAGCCGGCATTGCCCCTAAAACCGCCACCGTTAAGAAGGTTGGTGTTGACCTGGACGTACACGGTATAGACCCGGAACCCATCAGCAGTAAGTGCGCCGGTATGCCGATCCACCCTGGCCACGATGCCCGGGCCGAATTCGGGGCCTATCGCCGCGGTTCCAGTGGGGATATCGGTTCTGTTCAGCCCATATAGATAGTCCGCATTGTTGTAGGAGCCGGGGGCAAGATCAAGAAGGTTCACGCCCCGGAACATTATCTCGTTCAACGCGGTCTCGTGCCTTATCCGGAAACGGAAGATCGCGCGTCCGGAGCCACCCATGTGGACCTCCATGGGGTTGCGCCAGTTTCCAGGGCCCGAGGCAGGCAGCCCCCATTCGTCGCCTGGCACCCAGTTGGTGCCGTAGCGGGCAAGCCTTAATATTTCCTCGCCAGCGAACATCGGCGCGCCCGACACTACGTAGAAGCTGAGGGTGCCAAGATCGCTGATTACGGGGTTTAGATCGTTCCACTGGGCGGCGCCCATGTAGGCGGCATCCTTGGCAATAACCTGGATGGTTATGCGCCTTCTTTCGCCACGCGCCGGCGGATCAAGCTCGCCATAGGCGTTAATCGGAGCCCACCAGTCGGTGGAGCCAAGCTGGCTGCTGCTGGCCCTGTACCAGTATCCACCCAGATAATGCTCAAAATCGTTGTATCCAAAACTCGATGGGGCCTGGTATCCGTCCGGCACGGTAGTCCCGCCGGGAAGCGGCTCAAAATGGGGTATCGACAAGGGAACGGGATCGCCACCACAAAGCACCCTAAAGAACACGTTCCGGACGCGCTCGTTGTCACTTGCCAGCCCGCTGATTCGGAACGTGCCGCCCATCAGGGCCTCGTCGCCAGGCGTCGTAATTTCGACCAAGGGCCTGTCGCCAAAGGGATATATCCACAGATCCCTGTACGTGAAATTGACGTTGCCCGCCATGTCCTCGACGCGCAGGGCCAGGCGCACCTGGTTAAGATAGTGCGCGGAGCCGTCCCCGTCGATTACCCCACCGCTCCAGTGCCAGTCATAGTCACTAGGCCTGGGCCTGGGCCTTAGCGGGGAAACATACCTTGCTATATCGGAACCCGCGACAGGCCGGATATTGCGCGTATTTGGTATGCTGACTGTCCAGGTAACGCCGGCGCCTTCCTCCAGGCGTACGTTCGAATCATTGGGTATCGCCGGGTTAGTCGGGAGCCAGGAGTAGCCCTCGTCTCTCCAGGTATCAATGCCCCTAAAGAAGGCGTCATTCATGGTTGACCCGTGGTCTTCGTGCGGTATAAGGGCGTAACTTACGTTGGCAATCTGGCTGCCACCCAATTCCGTCGAGCCGCGTACCGCAACGGGGCCGATAAAGGCGTGCCTGGTAGTGTCTGTATCGGCCAGCATGTTCACCGTGCGCACCTGAATGTCCGGGCCCTGGTTTGCAAGGTTGAAACGCCGACTGTAGCTAATCTCGATGCCCGCGCCATCCTGCACGATTAGGAAAAGCGTGTATTCGGCGTTGCCGGGCAGGTCCGCCATGTCCGGTTCCAGGAAAAAGGTTCTGGGGCCAGTGTCCCAGGGATTGCCGCTTGGGCCTGGTACCCGTTCGAGCCCATCGAAATGGAAAATAGGGATGTCCCTAATAAGTGGCGGATAAGTTCCGGCTGCGTTGCGGATCTGGGCTCTAAGGTTAGTCCGCGTGGCGCCAGGCTCGGCGCCCTCGGAGGTGTCGGGAACATCCGGGATGGTGTTCAGGTCCTGCATGGTAAAGCCGAACCTTAGGTTCCGGTCAGACGGGTTGGTGTTGAAGAAAACCCTTTCGTGATCGCCCTGGTCCTGCGGTTCCCATGCGGCAATCCTGGTAATGCTGGGCCCGCCGCGGTCAACAAAGAAGACCGCATCGCCGGTAACCCTGTCCTGGGCGGACGGGGCGGTCGGGGCATCGCCCCCGATTGGCAAGTTGGTATTTATGGGGTTGCCGTCCCTGTCGATCCCGCCGATCCCGTGAAGCCAGTGCAGCGATCTGTCCCTGGCAAAAACAGCCAGCCTGTACCGGCCTTCCGCCGACACGATACCGGCCATGGAGCGGGTCCAGGAAACCCACGCGCGGTCCCCGGTTGTCGGAAGCACGTCAAGCCACTCGGATGGGTTGGCAGGATCGCCGTAAATCCAAGTCCATATATCCCCGCCGGTTTCATCATGGGTATACCTCCCCACGGCCAAGCGGAGTTCCGCTATCCCAGCGATCGGATCGTCCGCGCTTCCGTTTAGCGTGACGGCGTATGTCCCAGCATCCCCGGGGTTAATAACGCGATCCTGCTCGAACGCAATGCGCGGCTGGACGCTGTCCAGGAAGAAGCGCCATTCCACGCGGGCGGCGCGGTCCGCGGCATCCGTGGCGTCCAGTCTTATGTTGACGCCGCCGTCCCCAAGGGCCACGACATCCCTTTCGCGAATGCCCAAGGTCCATTCCCATTCGCCATTCTCATCGAGCTGCCTAATGTTAAGCCTTTGAAGGCTGCAAGTCATGTTGTTGTCAAGGTCGGTCGAGTAATTGCCGCCGTTTTCAGGGGCATCTGCCGTGACAACCCTGGCCTCTATGGTGCGAAGGTTGGAGCTTACCGTGGCGACAAGATCCCGCAGGGTATAGTCGTGCAGCCTGCCACGCAGCCGGAAAACAAGGCCGTCGCCATAGCTTGCCGCGCCTTCGGCGCTGAATACCCTTAGCGCCTCTTCCAGCCCGGAATCCAGCATCCCGTCAAAGATGCGGTCGGTAGTGGTTTCGGTGGTCGGCAGCCCGGGGCCCAGGATCAAGGTAAACAGGTCGGGATCGCCCTGCACGTCCGGCGCTCGCGGATCGTCCCCCGCAAAGAAGAAGGGATCGGCGTTGTCCTTGACAAAGCGTATGCCGAACACTTCCGTCATGTTGCCCGCTACATCGCTGAACATTATGTCGAAGGTATTGTCGCCGTCCGGAAGTTCATCCAGGTTTATCGACCATTCGGCGGTCCTTTCGGGGGCGTCGCCGCGCGTCAACTCAAGCGTTCTCCATGTCGTCGCGTCGGCGTCCCGTTGGCCGTTGCCAAAGCGGTAATGCATGGTTGCGTTGCCGGCGGCATCCCAAACTGGGCTGAATCTGTCGTCGAACCTTCCGCGTATGGTCCGGTAATCGACAAGAACGAAGGGGATAAGGGCCCTTTCGGCGTTAATCCTGGCAACGGTTTCGGTGATTCTTTCCGACGGGGTATCGCCCGGCAGGAACGCAAAATCGGATGGCCAGTTCGCTATCGTGTATTGGAAATAGTCGCACCAGTCATAAACCCAGCGGGGGCCGTGGGGCCAGTCGAGGGGCCAGTCAGGCGGGAAATCGCCGTAGACAATCGGTTCGCCACGGAACAGGTTGTAGTGGTAGATGGACCGTTGCATACCCAGAAGGGTAAGCCCGGGTCCCTGGGTGTCCTTGGTAAAGCTCCAGGGGCTTGGCAGGGAACGGTTGCCGGCCAGGTCTAGGGCCGTAAACGTTATGGTATGCGGCCCCTGGAACGCGCCGTCGAACCAGGCCACAAGCTTGTCCCTTACGGTGGTGGTGCCATCTTCTACAGGAAAGTCCCAGTTCCAGTTGTGTATGTCGTCAGTGGCGGGGTCCGGCCGGCTCAACAGCGGGAAGGTATGGGGACCAAAGCTGACATACAGGGAATAAAGGTTGGCATCGGTTACGGTGCCGCCCGGAAGATAGCCAAGCAGGCCGTCGCTGTCCCCTAGCATTGCGCCGTCGTCGGCCAGCCCGATTACCGGATCGGTCGTGTCCAGGATAAACCTGTCGTCCCAAATGTAAGACCTGGTACCCACCCTGCGTATGTTTGGAAGCGGGTAGGCGGGGTCGCCGGTAAAGAAGGTGTGGATCGGGGCGTCGTTTGGATCCAACTGGGGGTTTTTGCTCCTGGCTCTGTTGGTTAAGCCGTCAGCGTGGTCGGTTATCCTTATCTGGTAGCGTATGAGGCCGTCGCCGAAACCAGGCAGGGTCATTACATCGAAATCAAAGTTGATCATCGCGCCAACACCGTCGAACTCGCCCGAAGCGGACTGCCAACCGCTCCACGGGCCGTTTTCCCCCTGGGCAAACCGTATCTCCACATGGCTGCCAGGGTCAGGGACATCTCTAAAGCCATCCGTGTCGTTTGCAAGGCCCCTTACGACGGAGCCGCGCCGCACGGGCACATTCCCGTCCGCCACCCTGGGGTAATGGCTTACCAGTTCCGGCCTATCGGCGTACTGGTTTACCCTGATCTTGTTGATCGCGTTTCCGCCGGTACCGCCCATTCTTTCGGCTGATGAACGGTTCCCATTGTTGTCATAGGCGATGACGTACAACTTAAAGTACCCCGGCGCGAGGGGATAGCTGTCGAAAACCGCCTGAAAGGCCATGCTGGAGGGAAGATTGGGGTCTCCGGCAAAGAAATGGCCACCCGTTCCGTCCGCGCCAGTTGGGAATGGGTCATGCCATTCCGGGGAAGGGGCGTCGTGGGGAAGCAGCCACCACCTTACGTCGGCAAGGTGGGCAAACCTCGCCCGATCGTCGGAATCCATATCCGTCAAGGCCGCTTCTGGCGTGGCGCTGGTCCTAATGCCTTCCGCGTCGGAGACGGTTACCTCAAAGTGCACGTTGCCCCACACCTCGAACACCATCCCACTATCGCCCTCGCTAGCCGGACTTAGCGGGCGACCCTGGTTAAAGCCTGTAAAGCGTATTTCCGGCGGCACCGTGTCAACCGCCACCCTTCGCGCCACCCGTGAGTAAAACCCCTTGTTATCGAAGGCCGTCACGGTAAACGTTCGAGTGCCGTCCTGGGGCAGGCCAGGTACATCCGGGGCGAAGTTTACCCTTTTCTCCCATTCGTAGATACCCTCGCGGTCAGTCGGGGTCAGGCCGTTTCCAATGGAAATCCGGTGATGGTGATAGCTATCCGGCAGATCGAAGCCAGCAGAAACATGCCGGCAAAGTGTAATCCACAGACTGCCCAAGGCCCACGGACCTGGGAATTCCACTGTTCCATACAAATAGATATAGACACGGCCTTCGGGATCCATGTCGTCGTGAGATTCCACGACTACTACCGGAGCGTCGGTATGCACGGCAAAATAGAAGTATTCATCCCCATGGCGTCGCCCGGGGGCAACACCATCGATTTGCACCTTGAACATGGGATCGTCATATACCCTTATCCGCAGCCTGTATGTCCCCGCGGGCAGGGTATCCAAGCCAAACACTGTCGCCATTGTCGCCCGGTCGAGCCCTCCAAACCATGACCTTGCGCTGTTATCAGAAAGCATCCCACCCGGAGTAGCCAGCGTCTGACGCAACTGAGCAGTGTCAAGCGTCCCGGAATAGCGGTCCGAAAAGTCGTCGTTAAGCCTGTACAGCGTTATAATTATGTCGTCGGCGTTTCTTGTAATGCCGTCGTCGTCGGACAGGTTAATATAGATGCCCATTTCCCCGTGCAGGATATTCGGCCTGGGAATAAAGCCGGGGCTACGAGGATCGGTGCCTTCAAAGGCCACTTTAAGATCGTAGCCGGGGCCCAGGTCCGGATCAAAGCCCGCGACGTCTATATTGGGAATGTCGGTGCTTTGGTCCACCAGGATTTTCTGCATGGCAAACCCAAGGTTGTATAGCCCGTCCATGGCTATCACGTACAGCCATTTATATTCGGGGGCATCGTCGCCCCAACCGGTGGTGTCAACCTTGAAATTGTGCGTCCCGTATGCGGGATGTGGACCCGAAGCCGGCGGGCTTACCCATCCGGAAGTGCGGGTCGATGCGGGGTAAAAGAAGAACCCAAGGCTTGCGCGGCTTGGGTCGCGCTGAAACGCCATAAGGTCGTAAAGCACGGTGCCACTTTCTACGGGATCGTCAAGGTCAAACGCCGGTTCGGCAAACCATTTTACCATCTGATGCCCGGGATTCGGCGGGGGAACGCCCCTGCCCCCGCCGTGGTTCATTATGCCGGAGCTGGCGGAATGGTCAACCGAAACCTGTATGTTCCCGTTCACGATAATGTAGTTTACGTTGATAAGGCCACCGCGCATGGCAACGGCGTCCCCGTCGGCCGATGCATAAGCCCCGCGCACGGAAGGACGCATGGACACCGTCGGGCCAGCCCCGTCCATAACCAGGGTAAAGGTCCGGTCGGCATAGGCTCCTACTACACGGCCGTAAACCCTAAGCGTAAGGGTATACGCCGCGGGGTGCGTGACAAAGATAAGGTCGCCCTGAGCATCGCGGGTATCCCTGGTAGCGGTAAAGGTAAAGTGAACCTCGTTCCTGCCCGTTCCGGTGGGAACATGCCCATACTCGCCACCCCTGTCCGCGTCCAGATCGAGTTCCCCGCTACCGCGCTCGGGATGCGCCCAGCGCAGTTCCGCCCTGCTAATCCCGTAGTCGTGCCTCGCGACGACCTGCAGGCGGAAAGATGGCCTTGGGGGGCCATCCGGATCGTCAACCGATACCTTTCTTTCGTTGATTCCGGTGGTTACGTAGAGGCTGGGCCCTCCAGGCTGGTCCCCTGGGCTAAGTTCAATGCTGGGTGGCGAGACGTTCTTCATAAGATCTATCCTGACGGGGCGTCCCGGACTAAAGGGGTTCGGATGATCGCCGCCGTGGTTAAGGGGCGGGAAGTGCCCGACTATCCCCCTGGTGTCCCTGGTAATTATTCGGAAATAGTATTCCCCCATCTCAAGCGGATCGCCGAACACGGCCGCGCGCACGCCGTCCCCGCGCGGCTCTATGGTAAAGCTGCTAAGCCTAAAGCCGAAACTGGCGACGTTTACGGTCCTTGCCACGTACTCCCCATCGATTACGTCGTGGCGGAGATCGTAACGGCCTTCGTCGGCGTCGTCGTTGATGTCCGCAATGGGATCGACAAGGAACATGCTTGCCCAGCCAAAGCGGTCGTCGCCGGAAAAAGCGTCCGGGTCGGCGGTAATATCCGCCCTGTCGGCCGGCCAGATCTGAATCATGGGATAACCAGGCTCAAGGCCCCTTGCGTCGTTTATCCGCCCCTGCACCAACGCGCCGCTCATTACCGGCAAAGCGTCCCCGGCCCCGGCTTCGGCTATATCCATGTCGGTCGGGAACGTCATCCGCACGGTGGAGGGAAGGTTTTTCACGCGGTAAATAATTTCCGCGGAATAGACAGGATCTTCCGTGTTGTCAAACACCCTGAACCGCATTCTGGACGTGCCGTCGGCCATGCCAAGGCCAAGGGTACTTAAATAAAACGACCAGGTCCCGTCAACCCCCTCGATAGGATCCCTGTCATAGCCAAGGGCTCCGCCGCTGAAGTATACGCTGTTGGTTATGTCCGTCCAGTCACGGATGGGATTCCCCGGTTCCCCAAACCTTTCCCCCGTGGTATTATTGCCTATCCTTACCTCAATCCGACGCAGTTCGCGGTGCGCCCAGGCATCCCCCGAAAACCTTACCTCGCCGGTAAGGATGGCATTTGGAGGCGGGTAATTTATGGTAACCGTGGGACGACCTATAACGACCTGCTCCCCCAGATCGCTTACGAAAGGATTGTTACACGATCCAAAAAGCCCCAAAACAGCGATGACCGAA
>Ga0209755_10001425_pt1 | contig 37377 bp, 37 predicted proteins | sample TergutCo191P1_FD_187301 | JGI IMG/M metagenome (GOLD analysis project Ga0209755, IMG submission 187301) | Cornitermes sp. P1 segment gut microbial communities from Petit-Saut dam, French Guiana - Co191P1 (SPAdes) (version 2) | ecosystem: Host-associated > Arthropoda: Insects > Digestive system... | reverse complement strand
AAGGGCTGATAACTGTTTTCGTAGGTAAATCGCTTGTTTGAGCAACAGCGCGGGCGTAGCTCGTGCGCATTGCGAGTTGCGATTTGCCGTAGAAAACAATTATCAGCCCTTCCTCCTAGCAAGTGAGCGTAGCGAACGATCCGGATGCTCTGGAGGGCTACCCCTTAACGAGACAGCCCCTTCCATCTACATGACCATTCTTCACAGCCAGCACTATGGCAAAATCGCCTGGTCTAAAGCCGCTACCACTGCCTGTTGCAATATCCCTGTTGTTACAGGGAATTCGTTATTAATTTCAATATCTGCCCTTTGGTAGAACAGCACCTCGTTAGATACCCGCTCTATCATAACCTCAAACAGCGGAAATAGCATACGTTGGGCTTCGTACATTTCTGCCATTTCTACGGCTACTATTTCGTAGGGGGTTACAGTTACAAAAACGTCCAACGGCCGGTCGTTTAAGATTATTGATGCAGTGTATGTGCCTGGGTTGTATAGGGCTGTGCTGGTTCTTGGTTCTGGGGCACTGCCTCTTGGCATGAATATGTATGCTAAAATTCCTAGTACTATTATGCCGGCCAGTGCTATTGCCCCTACTTTTATTATATCTCTTATCCTCAGTACAAATATTTTTGTGCCTACCATATAAAATGCCTCCTCAAAGACTATTAGCATACTATATGAGGACTAGGCGACTTTTAGAACAGCTTCAAGTTATATTTGCAAGCATAGCCATTATCGGGTTGGTTTCGTAGGCCCAGCCCGCTACCAGCGACTCGTCAAGTAACCTTACAAGCTCTGAGGTTGTGGGGTCTAGGAAGAATAGTGTCATAATTGCAAGGCCTATCCAGACTATAATCACGCCTTGAATTAGCCCTAAAATTAGGCCGCCGCCGTGGTTAAAGAATCTTATTACCGGTAGGCGCCCTACTATATCTAACATTCCAGATAAAATTCCTAAGATTATGCGTACCAGCATAAATACTACTATCATGGCTATAATGTTGATGGCCATACCTGCGAAAAACCCGGCGATGTATTCTTCTATTGTGCTTACGTTTAGAAGGGCAAACATGTTGGGGGTTTCGTGCTGTATTAGGGCGTTGCGTATTAGCTCTGGCAGGGGTAGGGCCGCTATTGTGTCTACTGCGTGGGCTTGCACTACGTCCTCTAGGCCCATGGTTCTTATGATGTAATCTTTTAGGCCTGTGTATATGGGGGTGCCTCGCATCCATTCTGCTACCTTTGGATATAGATAGCTGGCTAGGGCTATTGATATTACAAAGGAGAATAGGCTAAAAAATGTTCTTATAAAACCGCGCCGGTATCCGATGTACATGAACAGTACCAGCGTGCCTACTACTATTACGTCTAGCAATATTTGCCTCCTACCTAAGACGGCGCATTACTGTTGCCCTTGCCCCGCCTGCCAATAAAACTGTATCTGTGTTATCCAGAAAGATCATGTCTTGAACATCGTGTATGGCAGAATATGTCCACTTTCTTGTTCCGTTTGTGTTTATTGCGTAAAATGTTCGGCCTGTGCCTACCAAAATTGCGTTAAAGCCCATGTGTAGGTGCGTTGCGCGTCTGCCCAGATTATATGTGCCGGTTGGCCGGCCGTTAAAATCATATATATGCAACACACCCGGATTTTTTGCATTCGGCTCGTTTAAAAATGGATCGCCTGTTACGAAGGCGAAGTGATTTTCGCCTATTGTGAACAGCTCTGGCCTGTTATATAGGGGGATGCTCCAAGCTTTTTCCCGGCTACCGTCCTCTACTGTGAAGCCTATTATCTGCTGGTCGCTTAGTACTAATAGTTTTCTTCCGCCGCTGGTGAAGCGTATCCGGTAAATAAATTCGTCCGGGAAGCTGTTTGAGGCGAAGAAGCCATCGTGCATACCCCGTGAGTCTACGCCCCGGAAGAATCCGAAGGTCAGACGGGAAAACATTAGGGTATTTACATCCCAAAAGGCCTTTGCTACAAAGGTTCCGCAGTCAGATACGTCTACTGAAAATGGGAATATATTGGCATCGTTTATTACTGCCCTGTAGCCGTAGTCTGGGTCGTTTGGATTGCTTGGGTTAAATACTTTTATCATGTAGCCGCTGTCTGTTTGTAGTATTGTTGATAGAAAGCCGGTTGGGTTTACTGTGAAGTATAGCACAGGATGTGGTAAATCTGCCGTGTATAGCAGACCTGCGGCGTTAAATACGTAAATACTGCGGCCGCCCGGTTCGCCTACTGCTACCTTATCCCCTCGGCCTATCATTAGCGGTTGTACCATGTCGTAGGCTTCTTGCCAGCGTAATTCCCCGGTGGACGACATGTTTTGCATTCCGTCACGGGCCGAGAAGAAGAAGTGCCGCGCCCCCGGACTGTAGAAGCTGGCTTGCATGTCGAAGCCGTAGCTTATTGTTACCTCTGTATCTGTCATTATTAAGTCTTGCCTGGCTTCTACTACTCCAACCATTCCGAATACGAAATGTTGTACTAGGGCGGCGGCTACCAACAAGAGCGAGGCTATTAGCATCTTCATTGCCGGACTTAAAGACTTCTTTTTTTCTGCTTTATTTTCTTCGTTCATTTTTACTCGCCCCTCTCAAGAAATTACTATACCATAATTTGGACAACAAAAAAAGAGGTTTCCCTCTTTTTTTGCGAAAATTTGATAAATAAATTTATTATTCGACTTCATCCAACTCTGCTGGGAAGTCTATTTCTACGCCGCCCACTTGAACGATTTCTGAGCGCATGTCCATAGACATTGTTACTTGCAGGCCTAATATTTCCGTTGTTGCGTCCATTAGCATGTCGATACTAAGCAGATTACCGTCCGCATCTATGGTAAATACCATTATTATTTCACTTATTTGCATTTCAGCGCCGTCTAGCTCTTCCCTACCTGTTGAACTTAACATCGCGTTCATCATATTTTCCATGGCTTCGCCGACAAGAGTGAATGTAAGTATAAGATTGTTACCGTCCTCCCTGGCTGTTTGGGATATAATTGCTTCTTCTTCAAAGGTAATAAGTCCGGTTTGTGCTAACAAGTCCCCCATGTCCATTCCCATGTCCATGCGAATCCATTCGCTATCGACACCCATGTACATTGCGCCGTCGCGGATATATTGTACTCTTACATTGGTTTCGCCCAATATGGACATTGACATTTCTGATCTCACGCTAAATTCTGTTTCGCTATGGATAATAGTTGCGGTTTCTCCATACATTACTGTATTTAATGTCGTCATATTTTCTATGTCTATTTGCATGTCAGTTACACTTTGCATTACGAATGATCCTGCATCTAAGAGGATGTCATTTGCAACACCAAGGCGTGCAAAGGCGTATTCATATTCTTCGGCAGTAGGTGCTGGTGGTAAGTACAATACTTCTGGTGGTGCTGTTTCTGTGATATAAACTGCTCTGGCTTGTGCGTCCCATCTTGTTGTTGCGCCTAATTCATCCGCTACATAGGCAAGCGGCACAAATACACGGCCGTCTACAATAACTGGATTGCCCATTCCACCGGGAAGAGGCTCGTCCACAGGTACGCTAAGCGCTATGTTGCCCCTGGTGATGCTGGCTGTGCGGGTTTCTGCGTTCCAGCCTACTGTTGCGCCTAGGGCTTCCGCTACGGCGGTTAGTGGTAACATTGTGCGGCTATATTCCGCATCAATAAAAGGACTTACACCATCGACGATTTGTTGTGCTACGCCGTCTACTGTGAAAGTCGCGCTGTCAACTTCAAAGCGAACTTCATTCGCTAGTACTGGCGTGGCCAGTGCAAGGCTTAAAGCCAGGGATAATGCTAAAATTTTCTTAAACATTTACTACCTCCTATAATTATTAGTATGTACATACTAGAGGATAGCAGATAATTGGATATAAAGCAAATTACGAAAATATCAAAATATTAACCACATTCATGTAATGCCATTCTCGTTTTTCAAACCTTGCATTTCTAATGCTCTAATTCTGTTATCTTCGGCTAAAATTTGCATTTGACCTATTGCGATTTTGTTTAAACGTATCAATCGCTCTGACTGCGATACACCCTCACTAATAAAAACGGAATTAATGCTTTCCAAGTTGAGTAAGCATACCAATTGCGCAACATTGGCATAGTCACGCATATTACCTTGCAAGCTTTGATTTTGTTCTCGCCATTGTTTAGCTGTTTTTCCAAAAAGTGCAAGATTCAAAACATCTGCCTCGCTGGCGTAAACTTTTGATATTTGTGTAGGGGTTAATTCTTGTGGTATCAGATTTTCCTTTATGGCTTCGGTGTGGATTAAATAATTTACTTTGGTGAGGTTGCGTTTTATATCCCAGCCAAATTTTTCAAACTCAGCTTGTTTTAAGCGGTCAAATTCCTTAACGAGATATAATTTAAATTCTACTGACACCCAAGACGCAAATTCAAAAGCAATTTCTTTGTGGGCATATGTACCACCGTACCTTCCAGCCTTTGACACTATGCCTATGGCCTTAGTTGCGTCTATCCATTTTTGCGGGGTTAGCACAAAGCTATTTATACCTGCTTGTATTCTAAACGTGTCGAATTCGGTACGGTTAAAATCTACGTTGTAAAGCATTTCCCATATTCCTAAAAATTCCACTGTGTTACGGTTTCGCATCCAGTTTTGAATGATGAAGCGTGGATTCTGTTCATCCTTATGCTTGGCGATGTCTGTTATGGAAATGTAATCGTCATTTTTTGCATAGTTAGAGAGTGCAATTTCCCTGCCATGAACATTTATTTTTGACATAAGCTACACCACCTCTTTGGCATTATTTATCAAGACAACCATATAACGAATAGGTGTAGCAGTCAAGTTTTGACGCTTACAGCCTAAATATTAAAATTTTCCCGTTATATAATTTTCCAACAACTCAGTTTCCGGATTCATAAACAGTTTTTCAGTTTCACCTGACTCTACCACTATGCCGTTATAAAAAAAAGCAGTGTAATCAGATATACGGCGCGCCTGCTCCATATTATGTGTTACAATTATAATAGTACGTTCCTTTTTAAGCTCGTTTAGCAACTCCTCAATTTTACCCGTAGATATTGGGTCTAAGGCAGAGCATGGCTCGTCGAATAAAATAACCTGGGGATTAAGCATTAAAGCCCTGGCTATGCACAAACGCTGTTGCTGTCCGCCGGATAGCGAAAAAGCGCTTTGGTTAAGTTTATCCTTAACTTCCTCGTACAGTGCGCAAGCTTTTAATTTCTCAATAGCCATATCTTTAAATTTAGCGGTAGAACCATGATAATGTTCCGTTACAGGCAGTATCATATTCCGCATAATGGAAATGGGCAAAGGGTTGGGCTGTTGAAACACCATGCCCACCCTTTTACGCAAATGCTGAGGCTTTTTATCACTGTAAATATCTTCGCCTTCCATCATTATTTGCCCGCTTAAGCTAAAGCTTGAAACAAAATCGTTCATACGGTTAATACTGCGCAGCATTGTGGTTTTGCCGCATCCGGAGGGCCCTATAAACGCGTAGATGCTGTTTTGGGGTACAGTAAGCGATACCTCCTTAAGTACCTGGTTGTCACCGTAACATATGCTTACATTTTCTATGCTTACCGACAATGGCTTGTTCATCTTTTTACCTTTCCTTAAGTGCGCCTATGGTGCCTATGGCCGCCACAATCGCGTTTAATATTATAATTATCACAATAAGTACCAGCGAGGCGCCAAAGGCCAATATAGGATTACCGCCCTCGCCGGCAGGGGAAGTAAAGAATATATAGGCCGTTAGGGTAGTACCCGTATGCTGTAAGGTAGAAAGCCAGTTTTGGGGGGCGTACCAAGGTTGCAAGCCCGTCATGCGTAGTGTGCCGCCCAAAGCCAGCCACACAACAGCGGTATCTGCAATAATGCGGCCCATTCCTAAAACCGCGCCGGTAATTATGCCCGGCCTTGCGCTACTTAGCACAACTTTAGTGACCGTCCGCCATTTACTTGCCCCCAGCGCAAAAGAACCCTCTGCATATTCCGGCGGTACGGTTTTGAGGGCTTCTAAAATAGATTTTGTTACAAAGGGTAAAATCATTATTGACATGGCAATACCAGCCACTAAAAAGGAGCGGCCAAAAGCCCCGCCGTAACCGCCTTCGATCTCTATACGCGTGCTTAGGAAGGCCAGCCAGGGTTGAGTAAAAACCGCAACGGCAAAAAGCCCCACAACAATACTGGGCACACCAGCTAATATATCTATGGCAGACTCTATGAGGGTTTTAACCGGCCCGCCTTTTGTGTACCATGTCAAAAAAACCGCGGCAGATAAAGATAAGGGCAAAGCTATTAGTATGCCGATTACAGTTAATATGACGGTTCCTACCATTGGGGTTAGTATGCCGCCCTCTGTGGTAATGCGGGTGTTTGCCGGTGGTTCCTGGCTCAAAAATTCCCAAGACATTATACCGGCACCCAAATATATTACATTTACAATTATGAGCAGACACACAGCAACGGCAATGCCTATAGAAAGCCAAGAGTAAACGCGGCCAACTGCATCACCTAGCGCATGGTTTTTAACTCGCATCTCCAACCTTCTTTCTCATGTAAGAATTGACCAAACGCGCCGATATACTCAGCAATGTACCAATTAGCAATAAAAAAGCCGCGCAGGTAAATAAGGCCGCTGTTATCGCTTCATGCCCCATATTTTCTGAATGGAACATAATAGCGGCAGATAAAGGAAGCACAGGCGCCAGCAGAGATACCATGCCAAGGGAAAAGTCTGGAACAAGCCCAATGCCGCCGCTTACCATTGCCACGGCAACAGCTTCGCCCATTCCACGGCCAGCCGCTAATATTACACTGGCTATTATTCCGGAACGCCCGGTGGGTAAGACAATTTTCCAAATAACTCTAAAATGGGTTAAGCCCATGGCAAAGCCCGCCTCGCGGAAGCGGTTTGGCACAGCGGCAATGGCATCTGCGCTAAGTGCTGTAATTGTCGGAACAATCATAAAGGTAAGCACAACAACGCTTGCCAGCAGACCACGGCCTGTTATCTGGAACATATGCAGATATTCCAACTGTAGGTCTACAGTAACAAAGGTATCTTGTATAAAAGGTACCACTATAATAACGCCTATCAAGCCAAAAATAACCGAGGGTATACTGGCCAGCAGTCTGACCAGCGACGTAAGGGCGTAGGCAAGAGGTTTTGGCGAAAATTCGCTTATAGCTACGGCACTGCCTATGCCTATAAGCGAGGCCAGTATAAGGGCTAATATGGTTGTAGTAATAGTCCCGGCTATCAAGCCTAAAAAACCAAAGTTTAGCATGGGGGTATATGAATGTAAGGCCTCGGGAATCTGTTGGTCAAAACCTGTGTTGACCAACATACCAAGGCCGCTTTCCCGCATAACGGGCCACGCCCGCAGGAATACGAAGATAAAGATGAAAAGTATCATCAAAACCCCGACCCCTGCGAGCGCACTCATTATAGATTCTGCTATTTTTTCGGAAATTTTATAGCTTGATTTTCCACTTGCCATTCCTAGTTAAGAGGGCGGATGCCTAAGAACTCGGCACCTACAATAAACTCTTGCTGGGCATGTGTGGTACGTATAAAGTCGATAACCCTGGCAGAAGCGCCGGCAGGTCTGTTTTCTGACAGAAGGTACAAGTTACGGCCAAGAGGATAAGCGCCGCTTGTTACTGTTTCAAAGGTTGGCGCAATACCGCCCAAAGTAACACCGCTTACTGTGGCATCTAAGTAACCTACGGAAAGGAAACCGATAGAGTTTGCGTCAGCCGCAACAGCGCCTCTTTGTAGGCCGTTAGATACATGCGGTGTAGCTGTAGCTACAACTGTATTACCGCTACCTAAAAGCATATCGTTTACAGTATCACCTGTGCCAGAGCCCGGTGCGCGGGTATGGATAATAATTGGGGCGTTGTTGCCGCCTACTTCGTTCCAGTTTGTTATTTCGCCCATAAAAATTGCTCTGGCATCTTCCATAGATAGGTCTGTAATTGGGTTGGAAGGATGCACTACTATAGCAACAGCATCATGAGCAACTGGGATTACGCGACGTATACGTCCTTGGAAGGCAGAACCCAGTGAGCGGGAGATCATACCTATATTGATTGTTCTGTTTACAACGCCGGTTTCACCTGCGCCACTGCCGCCTGCGGCAACAGTTACGGTTAGGCCTGTGTTAAGCTCGCTTAAAAAGTCTGCGGCTTCCTGCATAAATGGATGCAAGGTAGTAGAACCACCAATTGCCACCCTACCTGTTATGGCAGAAAAATAAGTAATGGTAAGTGTTGAAGTTAAAAGATCAACACCAATTACACCGCCAATACCTGTGATAATAGGCTCCATTGGCACAAAAGGAACACCTTCAACTAAGCGTGGCGCTACAGGCAGTTGTCTGGCGGCTCCGTTACGTGTGTAGCCTCTTCTTCCTACTTCCATACGGAATGCAAAGGCCGCTGTATCAATGCTTATTCTTCTTGTTCTTGGATTAAACGAAGCTATAGCGCCAATCGCCTCTTCCAAAAAGCTGAAAGGAACAAGAACAGTACCGGCCTCTTGAAGAGCCTCGGTTGTAATTTCAAAACCGTCTACATTTACAGTAACTTCAATAGTTTCTGTTGCCGCGTACACTGATACCGGGGGCAACATGGTAGCCACAAATGCCATAACAAGCAAAGTGGTGATAATACGTTTCATTTTCATTTTCATTTTAAAAATCCTCCTTTTAATATAATAAACGTTAGGGATTATGGAATCCGCATTACGTTGCTACCACTAAAAACACTGTCAAGCGCGCCCGATTGCAGATAGGCGACAAAGGATACTGCCCTGGCATTACTGCTTTTGTATGCCAGTATAACTTCACGCTGTCCTATATATCCGGCAGTGCCGGGCGCTACACCTTCAATAGATAGGCTTCTTACACCGGCTGGGTTATCTGATACCATAACAACGCCTACTGTTTCGGCATTGTTTCTTACAAAATTTATTACGGCTTCGTCATCGTTAAATTCGTTGGTATAGGCCGGTATCAGCGACTGCAAAACACCGCCTACATTGTCCCGTAGATGAAATAACTCTTCAAATAACACGCGGGAATCTACGCCGGAACGGGTTAAAGCTATGTATTCTTCCGGCTGTGCGAAATCTATAAATTCATCTTCCCATTCTTCATCGTCCCAGTCGTACCAATCGTCCCAGTCATCAAAGATATTGTCGCATATAAACAGGGCGTAAATTTCATCTAGGGATATATCCACCCGGTCATTTTCCATGCCCGTTATTAGGTGAATAACTTCGGCGCCTATTATCATCACGTTTACCCCTTCATGCTGGGGAACGCCCGCTAAACTTCCGCCGAAAATGGCAATGTCGCTACTTCCGTCAGCAACAGAGGCCAGTGCCGCACCTGCGCCCACAGCCGTTATATTGGTATAGGAATGGTATCCGGCGCCAAGCCCTCTGGCCAAAGATAAAAGCGATACCGAACACTCTATGGAAAGGACGTCATTATTATTATCTGCCGCCTCGGCACTTGCGGCCGCAACCGGCGCCATTCCTAATTGCTCTCTATCTGCACAGGCTACAAAAAATAATAAAAGCGCTGTAAATAACAGTAGATTCTTTCTGTAGTTAAGCAATGTAAATATTCCCCCTCAAAAAATTGCGATTCGGCTTACATAGTAAAATCAGCTTGTAAATAAAAAATACATAATCCGTAAATATCTTGTAAAACTTGTAATTGGACATAAGGCGAATTTTCTGCTATGCTCTTCAATTAAATGAAGGGGAGGGGCAGTTATCAGGAAGAATATATATGTTAAATCTATGTTGCGACAGCCTTTGCGCTCTTTGCTATTGATTTTGCTTATTGCCGCCGCCTCTTTTAGCTTTGTTACGCGGGCTGTGGAGTATATGCTGATACGGGAAAGAATTGCGGAAGTATCAGACTTTTTTCGCAATGTGGGCATTTTATCGCACAGGGACGGCCTAGCGGTGGATATATCTGAGGCGGCTGAGCTTATTGCCGATAACAGATATGTGGCCTTTTACGAGCGGCGCAGAGGTTTTGAGGGTACGCTTGTTGATATGTATAACGTTTATATAGTAGGAAGCCGATATTGGCGTGCCAATTTTTTTAATGAATATCATTCTAATGAATTTTTTGCGCAAGAGTACATAAATTTACTGCCGAGATTGGGTTTTGCCGGGTTTACCAGCGGTGATTCTTATTTTTATGCCACGGTTAATGGCATTAGGGATAATCTGGTGTATGCGGTAGTGGATAAAGTAGTGCAGGGTTATCCTGAGCGCTTGTATGAGGGGCAGATATTACGGCTACGTTGGGATCCTGGCTTAGAAGTGGGCCAACGATATTTTTTTAAAGCTACTTTTTATTGGATGCTTGGGGATTTACAGCTAGATAGCCGAAATACCACAAAATATTTGCGCTGGCATTTGCCAAGCGCCCCGGAGTTTTGCCCGGAAATGGAGTTTAGCCGCCATGTTCAATCCGCAGTATATTTGCGTACCACAAAGGATATGGCGCAAATGCCCCTTGCGCAGGAAAGTCTTGATATTATGCGGCTATGGGAAGGCCGTTATATAGATATGGACGATTATTTGAATGCCCGCCCGGTGGTGGTTATTCAAAGGCGTTTTGCAGAGCGGCGCGGGGTGGGGCTTGGCGATACTATTTCGATACGTGTAAACAAAGACCAGCATCTTATTTACTCGCCTTATTATTTGATGGGGCATTACGGGCAAAATCCTATTACACAGCTTATTACTTCTTTTCCTGATCTTGGGGTGCTAAGTACGCCTGGCGCTTATCCTTATATTATTTTAGAGCTTGAGGTTGTTGGTATATTTGATTTATTTAGGCGGCAGTTGATTTCTACAGAATGGACTTCTATCAATAAGTTTATGTATATTCCTGACTCTTTGATACCGGCTGAATGGAATCTAAATTTAAGCCCGGCTATATGGTATAGTTTTGTATTAGATAACCCGCGTAACCAGGCCGCGTTTTTGTGGGAAACTCGGGATAGTCTTGCGCAGATGGGGCTTAGGGCAAGTTTTATGGGGCGGGACGGCTCTGCCTTTTGGCCGGTGGCCGATACTATTTTGATGTCTAGCACTATTAACTTGGTGATGTTTTCTATAGTGTCGCTGTTGGTGCTTACGCTCACTGTCGCGCTGTTTATATGGCAAAGGTACAAAGAGTATGCGATTTTGCGTTCTCTTGGTTGCCCGGCCAGGAATATTCTTGAGCAGTCTACTGTTGCGCTGGCTATTTTGGCTGTTCCTGGCGTGGTGGCTGGCTCTGTGGCGGGCTGGCTTTATGCCGGAAGGCTGGCAGAGGCTACAATGGAGGGCTTTAGCCAGATTATTGAGGATAATATAGGTACGCACCTGCATTTTAGGGAGCGCGAGGCGGTTTTGCAGTATTATGTTGAGGCGGCACTGCCTTCTAGTGGCTGGCTGGTGTTGTTTTGCGTGGCTATACTGTCGGTAGTGTTGTTGTTGGTTCTATTAGGCAATATTCGCAGTGCAAAGGCCAGTGTATTAGAAATTTTACAGGGGGCGCGCTGATGATAAAGTTTATATACAGGCATATAACGCGCTCTTGGTCTAAAACTCTGCTTGCGATGGCGGTGGCTATGTTCTTTACCCTAGCGCTGGCAATTTTGCAAAACACAATTATAAATATAGAAACAGAGATAGAGCGGGTTTACGCCGAAACTATAGTAAACGCCGAAATAAGGCTATATCAACAGCTTAGAGGAACAAGGCGCCTAGCCGGTGATGTGGTACCCTATACACGTGTGCAAGATGTAATTGATTTCGGAATAGTACGAGATATGTACCTGGAAGGAAGCGCCATGGCTTATATTCTATCGGCCGGTGAAGAGCCGGATAGAATGGAGATTTTAGTAGGGGTAGAAGAATTGCAAGATTTAACCGGCGAGTTTAGGGGCTTTCTGGGGCGGGACGATCCTTTTAGTATGGTGGTGCAATACGGGCCTGACGAAATGGATTTTGTATTTGACGGTACAGTACCGGTGGTTATTTCTCAGGAACAAGCGCAAAGATTCGGCTTGGGGGATAGCATATATATTTTATTTTACCGCCCGGTAGTATTCCATACGGGAGAATGGCTTAACTTACCGGCTAAGGTAATAGGCATACACGATGGCAGTGGCTTACCGGCTTTTGTACGGCAAGGCGCAGTTATACCGCTATCGGCAATGGCTTATATGTTTGGCGAGGTATTTGCCTTTTATACATTTAGATTTACAATAGACCCATCTTTTAATCACGATTTAGCCGAATTAAAAGAAGAAATAGACGTACAAATGCAATGGCCAAGATACCCCTGGCGCGAGCCGCTGACGATAGATATTTGGGATCAGGAGTTAAGGCTAGGCGCGGCGGTGCTGGAACAGCATGTGCTGTTATTAAAATCAATGTACCCGATAGCGACAACGGTATCTGGCATAATAGGACTAATGTTAGCTATGCTGACCATGCTGCAAAACGCAAAAAACGCCGCTATTATGCGGGTTTTGGGAATGTCTAAGTGGAAAATTCAATTAGTGTTATGGCTATGGTATATGATAGTTTGCGTAATCGGTAGCTTTGTGGGATTTTTACCGTTTATGTTGCTACACGTGGCTATACCGTATTTAATAGGCGCGGCCTTTGGCGCTTTTATAGGCTCGGCGCTGGTAGTAAACCGAACCCCGCTGGAATTATTGCAAGTGAAAGGATAAAGAATGCTAAAACTAGAGAACATATGCTATCGCTATAAAGACGGCGATCATAACATACTAAATAATATATCTGTAGCTTTTGAGCTGGGACGGCTTACTTCAATAGTGGGCCCCTCCGGAAGCGGAAAATCCACCCTGCTATCTATAATGGCGGGGCTAGATACCCCAACTTCCGGAGCAGTAACAATAGGCCAGGAAAATCTTTCAAAATTAGACCTAGACCGCTACCGGCGAGAGCAAGTGTCGATTATATTTCAAGCTTTTCATTTATTTCCCTTACTAACGGTTATGGAAAATGTATGCTATCCGATGGAAATGAACAAGCAAAAAGAGATAAAAAAACGGGCAAGTGAGCTGTTAATATCCGTAGGAATAGGCGAAGAAATGCACAAGAGATACCCCGCAAATTTATCCGGCGGCGAACAGCAAAGGGTGGCAATAGCCCGCGCATTATCTACTGGCGCAAAGGTGATTTTAGCGGATGAGCCTACTGGAAGCTTGGATAAGGCCAATGGCGAAGCGGTTGCGGAAATTCTTAAAAAACTAGCGCATGAACAAGGCTATGCGGTTGTGATGGTGACGCATAATCTTGAGCTTGCGGCGGCATCGGATGTTGTTTATAAGATGTCGGATGGGGAATTAACATTTGCCCCTGAAACCATATTTATCTAAATATTCAGCAACCGTCATAATACTGGGCTGTTCAATGTTTAACTGTAAAAAATGTTTATCTCCGCTTATGATAATGTCAACCCCACTATCAATAGCTGTATTCAAAATAGGTACATCTTTTGGATCATTGATTAACTTCTGCTTCGATTGCGATTCTGCCACCAGTTCGTAGGATAACTTCGATAACAATACATCTACCTCAAGTAGTTTTTCAGGAAATTTATCCCTTGTCACACGATGTAATTCATCAATATTGTAATCCGTCAACACCAAGGTATAATTCTCAACAATATGAGCTAAAGCAATAGCAGGTTTTGAATTAGGATAAAGCAAAGAAGAAACAAGAATATTCGTGTCAGCAAGAATCTTCATAAATTCAATTTACTTTCCCATACCTAACTTCATCAACCCAAGACTGTATATCGTTCTCAGTCGGATTTCCAAGCTTTTCTGCAACGCCTAAGAAGGCTACCTGAGCCTGTGAAATAGCTGAAACAGAGTTGTTATCAGGATCATGTTCAAAATACAACTCCAACGCCTCTTTCAAATTTGTAACAGCTTCTTCTATACTTCTTCCTTGAGAGGCCACATTATTTTCCAGAAATTCAGCTACATACCAATTGTTTTCCTTCTGTATAGAGATTGTTGCATTGCTCATAAACACCAATCCATTCTAAAATGAAGCAGAGATTATCCAAGAATTTTTCACAGTAATTATAACAGACTTTCTATCAAAAGCAAAGCCAACAATCAACGTAAGCGTCAAGACTAATAATTCAGGATGGTTATTTAATGAATTAACATATTCACCTTCTCCCTCATAAGATAACAGGGAGGAGGTTTTTACATTATGCGTTTTAAAGTAATAAAATTACCGCGGCCTTTCAGTAGCGTGTTGCGGTGGATATTGCGAGTATAAGCTATAAAGAAATATTAAATTTATAAAGCTAACTATGCCAACTAACCAGGCATAGTTAGCATATTGGAACAAACTTTGACCCGGTAGCCATAGCAGAATATCATTCACCCCATTTATAAGCATAACAAATATCAAAAGCGCAACAATTTTAAACGGTATCCCTCTTTTAAAAAGCATCACCATAATGTAAAGCCATATCGCATAAAGTAAAATTCTGTGCAAGACCCCCATGCCCGCTACACTTCTGTTGGCCTCTATTTCTATATAGCCGTTATTTGAAGGCATCCAGGCCATGTAATTTGAACCTTCCCGCACTACCCCTATTATTCTATAAAAATACCCGCCCATATTAACCGTAAGACCGGTTATATTCTTGCCGCCAAATAGATACCAGGCGAGCGCTTCATTTAGTATTATAAGCGGTAGCTCTTCTTCGCTTTCGTGCCAATGGCTTCCCTCTATAAAATGTAAAAAATTTATTTGAAAATAGTAAGTATCGCAAAATATTATCGGACTATAAGCCCACCTGTCGCTTACAGAAATATAAGCTGAGCCGTGGCTTATTAGCACTTCTTCGTCCAATATAATTTCCGGCATTAAGCGTCTTTCTGCCTCTATATAATCGGCAAAACCTACTATTAAACTGCCGCCTAGCACGACTATATTCAAAATTAAAAATATCAAAAATTTATTATCGCGTGTCAAAAAATTCACCAACCTCTACCGGCCTTATGCGGTCGCCCGCGTGTACCGGTGCATCGCTGTTGATTATAACGGGCGAATCTATCATATTTTCGCCCCAGTTCATTTCGGTAGCCACAAAGCCGTCAATTCCCCAGGCCGATACACTGTGAATACGCTGAATACGCGCATAGTAACTGTAGCCGAAAAGACGCTCTACCGCCTCTACGTACAGTATATAATGGCCGTTTCTGTCCGTTCGCAGAGCGCTACGCGGTAATGCCTGCCGCGAATGCACGCCCGGCCCCTGTATTCGTACCATCGCAAGCTCCCCGCCTATAAAACGGGTAGTTTCTACGTCTATGGCTACCATTATTCTGTCGCCATCCGGATACACGCGGGCTATTCTGCCTATTATCTCCATCGCGCCGTAATGAATGTAGGCCGGCATACGCTCTTCCAGCCTGGTGATGTAGGGGATGTTTTGCCCAAACGCGGCCAAAACCCGGAACATCCCGTCCCGATACGCACTGGTCATTACAGGGCTACCCTCGTTTATTCTTGCGCCTACCATTAGCCCTGGCATTACTTCCAGTACCGTTAAATTGCCGTCTGCCCTTACTTCTATTATGCCGCCCTCTTCTATTTGCGTGTTAAGCTCGTTTATGCGCTGTTGAACGCGCTCTGCCTCCATTGCATGAATGCGTAGCTGTAAGTCTAGCTGGCTTATAGCCGCCTGATGCGTGCGAAGCTGTGCGGCTTGCGTGCGCTCTTGTTCTGCCTGTGCCAGATCGCGCCTTGCTATTATCTGATCGCGTGATAGTTCCAGCGCGCTTATGGCGTTTTCCTTATCTGCCAGGCTTTGGCGCGGCGCCAGGCCTTGATTTACCAGGTTTTCTTGCTCTTCCAGATTGCGCCGGGCCTGTTCCAGTTGGTGACTGTGAGTCACCAACTGAATATCGTACTCTTCAAGACCGCGAATTGTAGTTTGGTTTATTCGCTGAGTCTCTAAATTGCGATCGTTCTGAACGCGCTCGATATTAAGCGCAATAAGCCGCTGTTCGTCAAGCGCCAGTGTAAGAAGGTCTTGCAAACTTTGCACATCGGTATGAATGCTAAACAGCACAGAAGCCGATAGCCCCTGATAGCCCGGTTCCTGAATCTGCACAATAATACCGTCAACCGGGGCAAACAGCATTCTGGTATTAAGCGGCGATACCGTCCCGGTAGAATGCACCTCTGGAATAACCGTCCGAGTTTCCCGGAAGGCAAGAGTAACCCGCGCCACCCGCAGGTCTGTAATAGTCTGCGAGAAGAAGGTAAGGGCAATCAGCAAGCCGATAAATATGAAAGTTATAGTTTTTAGAGTGTTTTTCATTATTTTATACCCGAAAGTTGTATCCCTTCTATCAGATATTCTTGCCCGTGAAGAAAGACCAGCACAGCCGGAATCATATAAAAAACCGAAGCGGCAAAAATGATTTCAGTATCCACCATGGCCAGCGCGACAGATAATGGAAGCCGCCTGTAGTCGGTGATGAATACAATTGCCTGTTCCACTACGTTCCAATAGTCAATAAATACTAAAATGGCTAGAGCGGCAATGGCCGGCTTAAGTAGCGGAACCACAATAGCAATTAAGGTAGTAATATGCCCCGCGCCGTCTATACGAGCGGCCTCTACGTATTCCAGCGGAATAGTTTTGAGAAACTGCCGCAGAAGAAACACGCCAAAGGGACTAAAAACCGCCGGAAGTATAATAGCAAGTACGGATTCCTCTATCCCCATAAGCCCGGCGATAACAAACTGCGGCACTAAAACCACCGGAAGTGGCATAAGCATCAGCACAATATAGACAAAAAACAATTTTTCCTTATGCCGCCAAGTACTAATTTCAAAGGCATAAGCCGCCGGAACAGCGATAAGTAACTGCCCGATAAGCGAGGGCGCGGTAATAAGGATAGAGCTATATAAATGCCCAAAGTAGGACGGATGGTCAAAAATCAAATCAAGCCACTGCGCGGGGGATACCCAGGCCGGTATAAGGGTCATATCCACAAAGCTAAAATGCGGCATAGTTTCAAGTAGCCGAAAATAGTTGACCGGCAGAATCTCTATAGTATAGCGGTTATTAATTTCAAAGCCCGTCATAAAGGAGTTACTGATGGTTATAAGTATAGGCATGGCGAAGGCTACTGCAAACAAAAGCACCGTAAATGTTTTAACTAGCATAGGCATCACCAATAACTTTGCCGCTGTTGCAGACGGTACAGCACAGCAACAATCAGAAAAATAAAGGCAAAGGTAAAAATAGAAGCCGAAGCCATTCTCTGGTAGTTAAGGTTAGCAAACTGGTTATTTAAAAAATGTTGCAGAAGGTAGATGTTCAAATGAGGGTGGGTTCCGGTCAGCAGATAGATTTCTCGGAAAATCTTGAAGGAATTAACTACAGATAAAATAAATACCAGTAAGAAGGTAGGTTGTAGGTAAACAAGCGTAACCATAAAAAACTGCCGAAACTTCCCCGCTCCTTCAATAGCGGCGTATTCGTAGTAATCTTTAGGGATTAAATCGAGTCCGGTTTGGAACAGTATAATATTGAAGCCGATATTTTTCCAGATGAAGATAAGCACAACAAAAATCATAGCAAAATCGGAATTAAGCCAGTTGGGAGCCGTGCCGAAGGCGGGTAGCCAAAAGCGGTTAAGCATACCGTTTACGGCAAGTAGTCGATCCCAAAAGAATATAGTAGAGCCAGATGGGATAACCAACGGCAGTAGAAAAAACACCATCAAAATGCGCCTTAGCCCAACTCTAATAGGCTTTAGCAGAAGCGCGAATGCAAGGGCTAGAATTATATTAAGCGGAATACTTGTGGTCATAAATATAATAGTATTGCGTACAGCCAAGGCAAAGGCGTGGTTTCTGGCAGTGTCAATAAAGTTGTAAAAGCCAACAAACTGCCGGGATACGGCGTTATCTATGAATGCGTAATATACAGAAATAAAAAACGGCGCTACGTAAAATACGGCCGTGCCGATTAGGCTTGGTAGTAGGAAAAGTAGTATTTTGTTTTCGTGTTTGAATTTGGCCACGGTTTTGTCCTCTATTCAATTAACCACAAAGTCACCCTATTATGAATCTCCTCTGCCGCTTGCTGGGATGTTGTTAATCCTAGCATAAACTCATGCACAATGTCCACAAACAAATCCTCCGGAAGAAAAGGCATAAGCACTACCGGCATATCGTTAAAAGCTTCCAAGCGTGCAAATGCTTCCTGTATCACAATCTCCCGTTCATCCAAGGCGAAAGGTATCTGATAAATATTACGCATGGAAGGCCCTCCTGGCCCGTCATCTACCGCATACCTGATAGCTACCTCCATATGCGGCCTAAAATACGATCGCTTAATAGGCGTTACCCAGTTAAAGCGGCCAAAATTTAAACGGTCGGTTTCCGGCTCCTCGTGAGCCTCCCATATAACATCGCGCACCTCGTGGCTTACCATGGCGGATAGCAAATACTGTATAAATTCCCAGGCAAGCGCTCCGTCAGCAGAGGCGCTTATGCTTACATTGCCCCAGGCCGGGCTTGGCATTACCCCCGGCGGGAAGCCATAAGCAGTAAAGTCATAGCCCAGCGGACGGTTGTAATGCTGTTCTAAAATCAAGCGCCCCTCGTCATCGGAAATAGGGATAAAATTTAGAAAATGCGGCTCTCGTAAATCAAACAAAGCGGTAATAATCTGCGATCTGTAGAACCTTAAATGAAATACATAATGCTCGGCATTCATAGCAAACCAGCCAGGCCCGCCGCCAAAATTCCAATGATCTTCCAGCGAAATACCATCATGCGGCTGACTGTTTACCATCTGTCTCATATTTTCTAAATAGGCGACAAAGGCCGGATTATTCAAATCAGAACGCCTGTTGTTATAATCAATAAAACTGCCCATGACAACACCAAGCCCTTCCGACAAATATCTATGGAAACCGGTACATGCAATATTCAAGTGGTCAAATTCCCCGGGATGCCCACGCTTTAGATCAATATAGATCTGCAAAAGCTGTGGTATTGAGATGCTGCTCTTTTGGCTAAAGCGCTCAATAAACTCTGGCGGTAGGTTTTGGTTTATGCCCACGTACATAAAGCCAAATGATAGCGGAAAGTTGTACAAACGACCGTCAAATTCCCAGGCTTCCAGTATATGCGTAAAGAAATCATCGCGGTCTTGCCCCATTAACTCATAAAAATCTTGAAAAAGGCCAGAGCCAGAGGCCGGCCATATAGGGAAGCCATCCCAAAAGAACATATCATAAACCTGCCCGGCCATTAAAGCGGTTTGCAAACGCGCTTGATACAGCTCTCTATAGCGGGGCGCGTAAGTGGTCAATTCCAAAGTAAATTCGGTCATTGCCTGTTCTGCCTGCCTTAAAACCGAGCTAAAAGACATAGGTGCAAGTATAGATAAGCTTCTGTCAGAAGGCTCATTGTGGCTAAGTAGCTGTGGCTCGTCTGTGCCACCCACAAACCAAACTAAGCCCAAGGCCAAACAAGCCACGGCCAGCCCAGTCCATTTTGCCAAGCGCCTCCTTACACTGCCCGGCGCTTTCTGTAGGGATTCCATCACTAAATTATCATCCGCCTGGCCGATTAGTTTCAGCAATTTTTCTTCCTTCATAGCTCCACCCCTTCGGTCTCTAAATGGCTTTTGAGCTTTTTACGCGCTCTAAAAAGTAAGGTCTTTACGTTAGCCTCACTCATCCGACAGCGCTTTGCTATATCGCGTATGGAATCTGCATGAAAATACCGGCGTAAAAATATATAACGTACTTCCTTTTCCGTAGACCATAGCCAGTTGTTTAATGCCTGTAGGGCCTCTGCGGATTCATATTCTGCCTCCACAGTATTTTTTGAAGCTATGCAGTCGCCTAGCTCGCTAAGCAGTAAGGTCAGCTCGCCGCCGCCCCGCTTTGCCGTGCTTTGCGACTTGCTTTTATTGATAGATAAATTACGGACAATCTTCACCAAATAAGAAAGAAAAACCGGAGGCCGCTTGGGTGGTATGGATTCCCAGGCTCTCATATATGTATCGTTTACACATTCCTCTGCATCTTGGCTGTTTTGTAAAATGTTTAAAGCGCAGGTGTATAGATATTTATTGTATTTTTGCCGGGTTTCGCTTATTGCCGCTTCGTTGCGCGCCCAAAATAGCTCTATTATTGAGACGTCATCCACTACAAACACCCCCTAACACTATAATACAAGAAAAAAAGGCTTTGGTTTCAAGCCTTTTGTTTTTTTTCTTCTATTCAATTAACCACAGCGTCACCCTATTATGAATCTCCTCTGCCGCTTGCTGGGCCGTCGAGAAGCCCAGCATAAAATTCTGCATAGCATCTTCATAAAAAGTACTTGATATGGCTGGCCTAAGCACTGCCGGCATTGCGTTATAATATTCCAGTATCGCCAAGGCATCTTCAAATGGCTCTTGTTGCCCTGCCGCTGTTTCTGGCAAGCCGTAAAACTGCCGGGCAAAAATATCGTCCCTAAAACGGAACTCTAACACCGACATTGTATTCTGTCTGGTATAACTCCTTTTGATGGGTGTTGTTAGTATATTTCTGCTAAACCGCCAATCACCGGTATCGTGGTTTACTGCGGCGCTTATTAGATGCTGTGTAAACTCCCAGGCAAGCTGCCCGTTACCGGCGGCGTTTATGCCCACGCTTCCCCATATCGGCGCTATTGTTATTGTGCGGTGTACCTCATTCTCAAACTCAAACTCAAAACCCGTGCTGTGATGGTCAATTATCAAATTACCATTTTCGTCCGCTAATGGTATAAAATGCACAAAGGGGGAATCCTCTGTTCCAAAGAAAACACTGCCCGCCCCTGTCATGTTCAAACCGCCGCCTGTCATGAAAATGAAAGCATAATTTTCAGCCAAAACCTGCATTTGTTGCTGATATGTTGTTGGCCATGCATAGCCCTCTTCGTTTGCCGTCTCTAAAATATGCTTCCTATCCTCCAAAACGGCGGCAAAACGCCCGTCATTAAGATGCGAAATTCTATTCTCAAAATCAATAAAATCGCCTATTATACGCCGCATAGGATCATTAAAACCTATGTTTAGCCCACTTTCTAGCTCTAAAAATATATCCATTATCTGCCGGTTTGTGATGGTGCTGTGCTGTTTAAAGCGGTTGACAATAGATTCCGGAAGGTCGGCGTTAATACCTATATAAACAAAATCAAATGATAACGGGAAAAAGTATAGCCCGCCGTTAAGCTCAAAGGCCTCCAGTACATTTGTGTAAAAATCCTCTCTGTTAGTTATAAGCTCGTTGAAATCTTGCAGAAAACCTAAGCCGCCATGTATCCAGTACGGGCTTCCGTCCCAAAAAAACATATCGTAACCCCGCCCAGACATTAGCATGGCTTGCAGACGTAGACTTTGAAAGCCTCTTTCTTCTAAACTAAAAGTACTTATATCAAGCTCAAAATCTTGCCCTGCCGCCGCCTGTCTTATTATGGGTTCGTAAATATCCAGCGCTAATATTGATAAGTTTCTGCTTATTTCAGGCTCATATACAGCTACCTCCGGCTCATCCGGGCTGCCGAAAAGCCAAACTAAGCCCAAGGCCAAACATGCCACAGCCACACCAGCCCATTTTGTCCACTGCCGTTTTGCCCTTCCCGGCGCCTCCAATAAAGATTCTGTTACCAATTTATCATCTACCTGGCCGATTAGCTCAAGCAATCTCTCTTCCCTCATAACTCCACCCCTTCGTTCTCTAAATGGCTTTTGAGCTTTTTGCGCGCTCTAAAAAGTAAGGTCTTTACCTTAGCCTCGCTAAGCCGACAGCGCCTTGCTATATCGCGTATAGAATCTGCATGAAAATACCGGCGTAAAAATATATAACGTACTTCCTTTTCCTCAGACCACAGCCAGTTGTTTATAGCCTGCACTACCACTGCGGATTCATATTCCTGCTCTACAGTAGCCCCGGAAGCCACGCAGTCGCTTAACTCGCTAAGTAATAAAGTCAATTCGCCGCCGCCCCGCTTTGCGCGCCTCTGTAACTTATTTTTATTGATCGACAAATTACGCGTAATCTTCGCCAAATAAGAAAGAAAAACCGGCGGACGCTTGGGCGGTATGGACTCCCAGGCCTTCATATATGTATCGTTTACACATTCTTCCGCGTCCTGATCGTTTTGCAGAATATTTAAGGCACATGTGTATAAATATTTATTATATTTTTGCCGGGTTTCTTGTATTGCCACTTCGTCACGCGCCCAAAACAGGTCGATTATTGATGTATCTTCCACTATTAACACCCCCTACTTCTATATACAACATAAAAAGCTTTTGGTTGCAATTGCTTTCCGTTTAAGTATAATTAGCTTAGGTAGAGAATCGTCCGCAGGGGGTACTGTTTTGTCAGAAACCATCATAAGAATTTACGATTTAATATTGAAACGTGTCTTGGAATTATCCCCCGGCGCAGTAGTGGGTTTTATTAATGGGCTTTACGATGAGTCGTTTCCTGTTAATAACAGCGAAGTTATATATACGGCAACTGAGAGTGTGTCAGATGATTTGGGGTACACCTTTTCCGATAAAATGCTGACCGTCCGCTCCGGCGGTGCTTTCCGAAGATTCCATATTGAGGCAGAGATAACGAGCAATGACGATGAAATCGTGTTGAGAGTTTTCGATTACGGATATATGGATGCCCTGCGAAACAGGAAGATTAAGAATGATATTATTACTCTAAGTTTCCCACAACCGAAAATTATATATTTGGAACATTGGAGTACCGCGCCGGACGAAGTAACGCTGGAGCTTAACTTTTGGGGGCAAGGAACATCAAAGTATACCGTGCCAACCATGAAGTTTTTAGATTACAGCATAGAGGAATTGGAAAAGCGTAACATGGTAATATTGTTGCCCTTGTATCTGCTAAAACTTAGACGTAAGATTGAAAATGCCAAGAAAAACGGCACAGCAGGGCAATACACAGAGGAATTAAAGACCTTTCTGAAAAATGATATATTGGAAACGCTCACCAAAAGCGTAAATGCAGGAAAAATAACTCACCGAGATACGCATACATTGTTAAGCCTGTTGGGTAGATTATACAATCATCTGTATGGCGAAGTTAAGGAATTTCAAGATGAAGGAGTCAAGGACATGATTGATGAAAAATTGTTGCTGGAAAGTGATGCCCTAGTTACGGAAACGATGGAAAGTGCCGCAAGGGGAATGTTCTTGGAGGGAATGGAGGTTGCCGCGATAGAAAGAGCAACAAAACTCCCAAAAGAAAAAATATTGGAAATTAGAGAATCAATGGCTGTTCCAGTATAACCCAAAACCCGACCTAAGGCTTTAACTTTATCGCCACAAGTCGGGTTTTGAGGTTCAATACATAATCTGCCAATACAATTGCTTTTTATTACACATTTATGTATAATGAACCTAAAACCCATCTCACATTTATTTTAGGAGGAATGTTTATGCAAGATCGAAGTCTTATCCAGATGTTTGTAGGCAAGTGGAACACCCTTACCTTGGTTAGCGTGGCCGTTGGTGCGGCGCTGTTCGGCGTGCTGATGGTGTACGCAAGCTTCCCTGTGTTTATGAACACCTTTGCATCTGCGGCTATGATCGTCCCTGTTGTTGTGGGCGGCTTATTTGGCCCATTACCAGCTTTTGTCACTATGGCAGTCGGAAACTTTTTGGCAGACGTAATAGGCGGTTGGGGTATTTGGATTGACTGGTCTATTGGTAACGGCACCTTAGGCTTGTTTATTGGCGCTTTGCCTTTATATGGCGCACGTATAGACGAGGGTATCTTTACGGTTAAACATGCCGTCATTTTTGCTGTTTGCTGTATCGTTGGTAATGTGGTTGCCTTTGGCCTTGTTACGCCAATATTTACGCGAATTTTTTATGCGCAAAGTTTAGATATTTCCCTATTACAGGCGCTTCCTGCCGGGGTATCTAATACCATTATACTTACTGTTGTCGGTATTCCGCTATTATTCTTGCTTGCTAAGCGCTATAAGAGCCGTAGCGACCTTAAGGAAGAGGATTAATGATTGACAAAAAGCCTGTCGTCGAGTTTATAGATTTTGGCTTCCATTACAAAGTGCAAAACGCGCCTACGCTTTTTGACATTAACCTCACGCTATACGAGGGTGAGAAGGTACTTATATTAGGCGCCTCCGGAAGCGGAAAATCAACTTTGGCAAATTGTATTAACGGAATAGTACCCTTTTCATACAAGGGTACTATTTCCGGTTCCTTGAAAGTAAACGGGCGCGAAACCCGCGATCTTTCCATCTTCGAGCTAAGTAACTCTGTAGGGACAGTATTGCAAGATTCCGACGCTCAGTTTGTGGGGCTTTCCGTGGGCGAAGATATAGCCTTTGCCATGGAAAACGACGCGCTACCACGGGAAGAAATGTTGCCAAAAGTACTGGCACAAAGCCAACTAGTGGGCATGGAAGATTTTCTGCCGACCTTACCCTTTGATCTATCCGGCGGTCAAAAGCAGAAGGTAGCCCTAGCCGGGGTTATGGATAAGGGCATGAACATTTTCATCTTTGACGAGCCCCTAGCCGCCCTAGACCCACAGGCCGGAATGCTCGCCATTGACCTAATCGACCGTATTTCTAAAACCGAAAATTATACAACAATAATAATAGAACATCGCCTGGAAGATGTGCTATACCGCGCTGTAGACAGGGTAATTGTAATGGATAAAGGCCGTATAGTTGACGATACTACTCCGCTTGCGCTATTGTGCGGCAATACACTAAAAGACTACGGAATACGGGAGCCTTTATATATTTCCGCGTTAAAATACGCTTACTGTGAAATTGCCAAAATTCCAAAACTTGAAGATATTAACGGCATAGAGCTTTCGGAGGAGAACATAGAAAAACTGCGGGCATTTTTTAAGCGCCCAACAGACTACATACCAAAAGAGCCTGGCGAAGAGTTATTCCGCTTAAAGGGAGTAAGCTACTCCTACGATGAATCACCTGGCGGCAAGAATGTTTTGCGGGACGTTTCCTTCTCAGTACGTAGGGGTGAGCGCATAGCGCTTATAGGTAAAAACGGCGCGGGGAAATCTACCCTAGCGCGGCTAATATGCGGCATAAGCCGTCCAAATGCCGGTATAATCTACATAGGCGGCGAGGACTACAGCAGACTTAGTGTAAAGGATATAGCGGAAGATATAGGCTTTGTAATGCAAAATCCAAACCAAATGCTAATTAAAGACATTATAAAGGAAGAAGTAGAATTGGCGCTAAAGCTATGCGGTAAATCGGAAGAGGAAGTAGCCGCCCAAAGCGAGAAGGCCATGCGAATTTGTGAGCTATATCGTATGCGAAACTGGCCGGTAGATGCCGTAAGCTACGGGCAAAAGAAGCGGATAACAATAGCGGCAATTTTAGCGCTAGAACCGGATGTTCTGCTATTGGACGAGCCAACAGCCGGCCAAGATTTTCGCCATTACATGGAGATAATCAACTTTATAAATAAGCTAAACGAAGATTTTGGCAAGACCATAATATTCATTACGCACGACATGCACTTAGCCATAGAAAACACCGACAGAGCAATAGTATTATCAGACGGCGACCTAGTAGCAGACGACAGTGTTTTTTCTGTGCTTTCTAATGACGAAATTATTGATAAAGCTAACCTAAAGCAGACATCGCTCTATACCTTGGCAAATAAAATAAACATTCCACCGGAAGATTTTATTGAACATTATATTCACTACGAGAGGATGGTAAGAGAAGATGCATAAGCGCTTTCTAATTAGCTATTCTCCCGGTACTACTCCACTGCAACAGCTAAACGGTACCACTAAGGTATTGGGCTTTATTGCCATAACCGTATTTATTATAATGACCTTCGATGTACGCCTTCTACTACCCATGTTTTTGCTGTGCATGATAGGGGTAGCCTCCATGCGCCCTAACTGGAAGATTATTTTGTTTATGTTCACCTTCCTGTTTGTTATGGCGGGCTTGATCGGTAGTACTACTATAATATTGGTAAGACCCTCCTCTGGCCTGGAACGCGTTGGCGCGGAAAATATCTTCTTTCAGTTAAACGAGCGGTTTTTTCTGTCGTACGAGCTTTTGTGGTTTGTCGGCGTTATGTTTTTTAAACGAGTTTGTTCGCTGGCCTCTGCCGCGCTTTTTATACTTGCTATAACCCCATCAGAAATAGCGTCTGGCCTTAATAAAATAGGGATTCCGTATAAACTTTGTACTATTTTAGCCTTGGCCTTCCGTACTATCCCGGATATAGCCAGGGATTTTGTAAATATCAAAAACTCGCTAATGACCCGCGGAATAGAGCTAGATTCCCGCAAAGTAAGCCTGCGGGAACGCCTAAAGCAAAATGTACTAATGCTTGCCCCTTTGATTATGACTTCTTTCGGGAAGGTTAATAGCATAGCCAACGCAATGGATTTACGCGGTTACGGCAAACAAAAAAAACGCACATGGTACAGCCAAAAAGAACCGACCCGCGCAGATTGGATAGCACGTGGCATAATAAGTTTACTGGCTTTATTTTGCCTGTACTATATAATAATGCGCGTTATAGACCCGCCGACCTACGATTATTGGGCATGGTGGGTGAACGCATGAGCGGTTTCGTTATTGTGCATGTGCCACATGCCGGTATTGAAATACCGCCTAAATACCGGGAATCCATAGTGTTAAATGACGAGGAATTACAAGCCGAGCTAGTATATTTAACCGATGCATTTTGCGACGAGCTTTACGGCCTAGACCAAGTTAAGCTTATTAAAGTGCCAATAAGCCGCCTAGTATGCGATGTAGAGCGTTTTAGAGACGATAAAAACGAGCCCTTTGCCGCGGAAGGCCGTGGCTTAATGTACACACATACGCATGACGGGCGGCTTTTGCGTAATTTTGATAACGAATTGCGTAATGATATATTAAAAGAATACTACGACCCACATCATAAGATGCTTACAGAAGCCGTTGACGCGGCGCTGGAAAGCTATGGAAAATGCCTAATTATCGACGGGCATTCTTTTTACGATGAAGGATTTCCAGATTTCTGTATAGGAACAGACGACTTTCACACCCCGCCAAGTTTAGCCGATGCTTTACGCAAAGAAGTTGAAGCAAGCGGCTTTACATGCGCATTTAATACACCTTACAGCGGCACTATCACGCCAATGAAGCATTACGGGAAAGATAAGCGCGTAACTTCCGTTATGATTGAAACTAACCGGCGGCTTTATCAGCTTAATGACCGTATAGAGAAGGCCTCGGGCTTTAAGGCTATTTGCGAGTTATGTCATAGGCTTGTACGCTGTGCTGTGTCTGAATAAACTAATCACATGACAATTGTCACCTCACATCATTACATCCATCACTACATATTTTTGCCATAAGGAGATATATTATCTACGGAGGCGATAATTATGGTAGTTAAAATAAACAATCTGGTAAAGCGTTATAAAGACGTACTAGCCGTAGATCACTTTAACATGGAAATTTCCCAAGGCGAGGTGCTTGGTCTACTTGGCCCCAACGGTTCTGGCAAAACAACCACCATCAACTGCATGTTATCTCTACTAGCTTACGACAAAGGCGAAATAGAGCTATTCGGCAAGCCGATGAGCCCCAGCCGCTACGATGCAAAAAGGGACATAGGCGTAGTAATGCAAAATGTGGCCGTCTTTGACGACCTAACTGTCTACGAAAACATAGACTACTTTTGTGGCCTATACGTAAAAGACAGTAACACAAGAAAAAAGTACATCGACGAGGTAATAGAGTTTGTAGCCCTGCAAGATCAGGTAAAATTTTTACCGGGCAAACTCTCTGGCGGCTTGCTGAGACGCTTACACATAGCTTGCGGGGTAGCCCACAAACCCAAGTTTATAATCTTCGATGAGCCAACCGTAGCAGTAGACCCGCAAAGCCGTAATCATATTCTAAGCGGCATAATGGAGCTTAACCGTCTGGGTGCAACAATAGTATACACCTCCCATTACATGGAGGAGGTAGAGCAAATATGCTCCCGCATAATAATAATGGACAGCGGCAAGAAGATAGCGGAAGGCACAAAAGAAGAATTAAAACGCATGATAAAAACAGGCGAAACCATAAAAATGGACGTACTTAACCTAGACAAAAACCAGCTGGAGCAAATAAAACAACTACCCAACGTATTCGCGGTAGACTACGAAAACGAAGCCCTAACAATTCGTCTAACGCAAGGTAAAAACAACCTTATGCATATTTTAGATTACTTTGGCGCAAATAACATCACACACGGTCAGGTGCTTTCTGAATTGCCGACACTAAACGATGTTTTCTTAGAAATAACCGGGAAAACATTAAGGGATTAGGGGGGAATAAAAACATGCGCTTAAAATATAATCTGCTACAAATCATACGCGACAAGGAAATTGTGTTCTATACTCTGATATTTCCTATGATAATGGGAACGATATTTTACTTCGCGGTCGGCTTTGCTGACGAGCATACAGGGGAAATTCCCATAGCCATAGTAGAGCAAAGCCAAACTGCCCTTAATCAAGCATTTTTAGAAATGGCTAATAATTTGCAACAACAAGGGCGGCTAGATATAAGCTTTGTCAACTACGAAACCGCCACGGGTATGCTTCAAACCTTGCAGGTATCTGGGGCGGTAATACTGGGCGATGAAATAGAGCTAATGCTACTAAACTCAGGCGTAGAGCAAAACATCATAGAAGGCCTGGTCAACGAGTTTACAATACGTTCTGCCGCAATAGCAAATATTGCCGAGCTTAGACCGGAATATCTGCCGCAGGCAATAGCGGCTATCGAGTCATTTACTTCCCCAAACTCGTCGGTGCGTGATATTCCCGTAAGCGCCGCCGCCAACTTCTTTTATCTGATACTTGCTATGGGCTGTTTTACAAGCAGTATACGCGGGCTAAAAATGGGCTTTGGGCTACAGGCGCATGTTTCTGGCACGGCGGCACGCATAAGTATTGCCCCTACCAAAAAGCTTGTGCTTATCTTGGAAAATTTGCTTACTGCCGTAATAATGCAGACAGTTGCTACAATCATAACGCTTATATTTTATGTTGTCATACTGGGCATAGACTTCGGAACCCAGTGGGGCTTGCTTCTGCTGGCTTGTATAATAGGCTCTTTTGCAAGCGTGGCCTTCGGATTGCTATTCTCGGTGGCTGTACCCGGTAACATTGATAAAAAAGCCGGCTACCTAGCTATAATCACCTACGTCTTACTATTTGCCGGCGGAATCTTAGGCGGGGTGCAAGTACGCGAAATGGTACGCAACGCCGCGCCTTTAATAGACCGCATTAATATGGTGACAATAATAAGCGACACCTTCGTATCATTGGTACTGCATGAGGATTTAAGCAGATATATTCAACAACTAGGAATACTAATGACCATAGGCATCGTGTGTAGCATTGCGGGCGCAATCATTTTAAGGAGGAAAAGCTATGCTAACCTTTAAATGTTTCTTTAAGATAATCAAGGCAAATTTCTATACCCTAGTAATGTATACGGGAATATTTATCGGCATGACTCTTCTAATGGGGGTGTTCTTCGGCGGCGGTCTAATACGCTTCGAGAGGGTTTCTTTAGATATCGGCGTTGTAAACAGAGATAACCACCCAATTTCACAAGGCCTTTTGGATTATTTGGAGACTTTGCACACGCTAGTTCCACTTGAAGATGAAATATCCGTCTTAGAGGACGCTGTTTTCTTCATGAAGGTCAGGTATGTGCTGATAATTGAAGAAAATTTCATCGAAAACGGGCTTCAACATGTAGTAGCCCCTCATAACTTAAACCAAAATATTTATATCAACAGGCAAATAGACAGCTTTTTGCAGACAGTATCGGCGTATCTGGCGGCCGGATTCGATTACCACGAGGCTGTAAGCCTGGCACAGCAAGATCAACTGCATATAGCGCCCTTGCGCCAGCCGGATGAGGGTATTGCCATATCGCTGTACTTTAACTCTCTTGTTTATCTGTTTAAATCGCTTATTGTTATGACCTTAGGCTTTGTATTGATGGTGTTCCGAGAGAAGGATTTGGCAAGCAGACTGGAAGTAAGCCCTACTACCCCCAAATACAGAACCCTTTGGCTAAGTCTAGCTTGCGCGGCTACAGCCTTCGGTATGTGGGCGCTGACAATGATACCGGCTAATTTTCTTCATCATGAAGCATTGTTTAGCACAAGAGGTTTATTGCATATGCTTAATGCCTTAGTGCTGGCCATAGTATGCGTATGCATAGGGGTATTATTAACACGGCTAGTGAAAAATGAAGATGGCTTGATAAGGATTACTACTCTAATCGCATTTATTTCCGGCTTTACAAGCGGCATGTTTATGCCAATAGATCTTATGGACGATACAGTCCGTATGATTTCCCGCTTTACGCCGGGCTATTGGTACGGTAATAACAGCAGAATGTTGATTTACAATGTTATAGGTCAGGAATTATATATGTCCGAGTTTTGGCTGGGGATAGTCATTCAGTTATGTTTTGCGGCGGCACTATTTGCTGTAGCGCTAGTATTAGGACGGGAGAATAGAAATGGATATTAAAAAAGTAGACGATTACGGTATGTTTCAAATGACTTACGACAGAGATTACGGCTTTGATGACTTTTTAAAGGTAGGGGCAAAGAATCAAGGGGCGCTTGAGGCGTATCTTGACGCTAAGTTTAACTTGCTAGGCCCGGCTTGCACAACATTTTGTACACATAACTACGAGGGTGATGTTATCTTTGGCAGAAACTATGATTTCAACATATACTCACCGCCTTTGCAACTGACCACCCGCCCAGGAGGTAATAACTATGCCTCTATATCAACAACAAGTTTGTTGTACCTGGAATACGGCGTAGACGATCTGCCAAAAAGCGGCGACTCTGCGCTACTTGCCTCACCATACATTCCGGCAGACGGCCTTAACGAAAAAGGCGTAACTATAGCGGTTCTAACAGTGGCAGAGGCAAAGCCGCCGCACTGCGAAAGTAAGATTACGCTACCCACCACCACCGCTATAAGACTGGTACTGGACAAGGCGGACAGTGTAAACGAAGCGGTTAAACTACTGAGGCAGTATAATATATACTTCTCGCTAGATATTACATGCCATTTCCATATAGCGGATGCCAGCGGACACTCCGTTATAGTAGAATACTGGGACAATGATATAAAAGTTACAGAAAGCCCCATAGCCTCTAACTTTATTGCCTGTAAGACTGATGAGATAATAGCCCAAGGCAATGCTGTGGAGCGTCATGATATAGCCAAAGGCTTTATAGATAGCAACAAAAACGTACTTAACAAAAGCCAAGCTGTTGATTTACTAGTAAAGCTAGGTGGCAAAGCCGCTGATTTCGGAATAGGTACACAGTGGTCTGTAATATATAACCTATCAAAACTAGAAGGTACTATATTCGCTAACCTCAACACAGATAATTTAATTGATTTTAGCCTGCAAAAATAATATCATTGCACTATGACTATTCTTTTAACAAAACTGCTCTTCTTACTTATTGGATTGTATGCGGCTTTTGACGCCGCCCCCACTACTATTATAGTCTTGCTTTTAGCCGTGACTATAAGCGCTTTGCTTCAATACTACGAAAGCGCTGTAGTCTCGGTTATTGGCCTAGGCTTGTTTACTGTAATATGCTTCTTTCTGCCCGTGGGAGTTTATTTCTTTCCTGTACTGCTTATTGGCCTGGTTATTCCCTATAAATACTATCTTATACTTTTAGTCCCCCTTTTGCTGGGGGACAATCAGCTATGGTTTGTTTTGACTATGGCTCTGGCGTTTATATGTGGCCATCTGCTAAAGCAAGTTAATCTGCTAAACAAGGCGTACATCACCCTACAAGATTCCCATACAGAACAATCCTTGGTATTGCGCAACAAAAACAAAGAACTACAAGAATCCCAAAACGAAGCGGCAAGCATAGCCACCTTACAGGAACGCACCCGCATAGCCAGAGACATTCACGATAATGTAGGGCACATATTAGTAAGGGGAATATTACTAACCGGGGTGCTAAAAACCACCAATAATTCAGAGTCAATAGAAGCCATAGAAAGCACGCTAAAAGAAGCCATGGACACAATAAGAGCCGCCGTACATGACTGGAAGGACGAAGCCCTAGACCTTCGCAAAAGTGTAGAAAAACTAAGCGCCTCCACCACACTAGACGTAGACCTACAATACGATGTATCCGAACAGACGCCAACAGACATTAAACTCTGCTTCTTGATGATAATTAAAGAAGCCCTAACCAACGCCACAAAACATAGCAATGCCACGGCGATTCGTATTAACTTGCAACAACACCCTTCCCTGTACCAGCTATTAATAAAGGATAACGGCAATACCGTAAGCAAAGAAAAAATAAATCACGGTATGGGCTTAAACAACATAGAGGAAAGAATTTTAGCATTGGGAGGAACATGCAGTTTCGAGAGCCATAAGGGCTTTAGAATTTTTGTCTCCATCCCCATTTTGGAGTGATAAGCATGAATATAATTTTAGCTGACGATGATAAGATCGTAAAAACGGCGTTAAAAACCATAATCGAAGCCAGCGGCGAAATAAATATATGCGCCACATGCGATAACGGGCAAGAAGCCGTGGCCAGCTACAAAGAACATAAGCCAGACGTAGCGCTTTTGGATATTCGTATGCCGATAATGACGGGCATAGAAGCGGCTAAGGAAATTAGGCGTATGGATTCTGACGCAAAAATTCTTTTTTTAACAACCTTTGACGACAGCGAGTACATTTCAGCGGCGCTTAATATAGGCGCCAAGGGTTATATTCTAAAGCAAGACTACGAAGGGATAGTACCGGCCTTAAAAGCAGTGATAAGCGGACAAACCGTCTTGGGCGGCGATGTGGTGCAGAAGCTATCTACCGGGAAACCCGATCTGAAAAAATGGAATTTAAGCGAAAAAGAGGAGGAAATTATAGCGCTTGTAGGGCAAGGCCTTAATAATAAGGAAATAGCTATGTCATTGTTTTTAAGCGAAGGCACGGTAAGGAATTATTTAAGTGAGATACTGGCGAAACTTGAGCTAAGGGATCGCACACAGCTTGCTGTGTTTTATTATCGGGCAAAAAATTAAACCTTCACTTTTAAACCCAAATACTGTATTATATCCCCAAACATGGGGGGTGGCTAAATGAGCTACAAAGCCGTAATGACACGCAAAAACGAAATCTTAAAAGGAAGCCTAGGCATAGACTTCGCACCCTTTGAAAGCGGCGGGGTAGCCTTCGACTACGAAGGTATGATGAAGAGCATAGGCTACAGCTTTGAAGAAATAAAAAACATCCAAAAGCAACAAGGTGTAGGCGGCACGCCAATGTTTGAACTTCGCAATATAACAGCCCTGGCAAGAAAACTATCTAAATCGGGAAACGGCGCAAGAATATTCGTAAAAGACGAAGCGGCCAACCCTTCCGGTTCTTTTAAAGACAGAAGAGCGGCCACAGCAGTTTATCACGCTAAAAAGCTAGGCTACAAAGGCGTAGCGGCGGCAACCAGCGGAAACTACGGCGCGGCAGTGGCCTCCCAAGCGGCGGCACAAGGTTTAAGCTGTATTGTAGTGCAAGAATGCTACGATTCCCGCAAAATAGGCCAGCCGGAAATCCTAGAAAAAACCCGCAAATGCGAGGCCTACGGCGCAGAAGTCATTCAAATGACCGTAGGGCCAGAGCTTTTTTATAAATTCCTCTGTATACTAGAGGAAACAGGCTATTTTTCTGCCAGCTTATACTCACCCTTCGGGGTAGCCGGTGTAGAAACTCTGGGTAGCGAGCTAGTAAAACAACTACCAAAAGAACCGGACGCCGTTGTAGTAACCCACGCAGGTGGCGGCAACGTAACCGGCACGGCACGCGGCCTAAAACGCGAGGGATGTAAAGCAAAAGTCATCGCCGCTTCCGTAAATTTACGCGGCCTACACATGGCCAACGACGCACATTTTAACCGCAAATCCTTCACCACCGGGCATACCGGCTTCGGCATCCCCTTCGGAACCTGGCCAGACAGAAGCGATATGCCACGCAACGCCGCAAGACCTTTGCGCTATATCGACCAATACGTATTAGTCAACCAAGGCGAGGTCTTTTATATGACCGAGCTACTAGCCAACCTAGAAGGCCTAGAGCGCGGCCCCGCGGGCAATACATCGCTTTGCGCCGCATTCTCGCTGGCACAGCAAATGCCAGAAGATCAAATAATAGTAGTACAAGAAACCGAATACACCGGCGCCGGCAAGCACATACAGCCGCAACTATCCTTTGCGCGGCAAAACGGAATCGCAATTGAGTTTGGCAACCCGGCAGATGAAATTCCGGGGCAAAACATAATTCTACCGGAACACCCAAGCCTAATTTCTGCCCGCGACGTAGATTTAGACGCAATGCGAACCTCCCTTATCCGCAACCACACAAAAGACACCGATAAATTAACAGAAGAAGATTACACATTCCTGGCCGCAGAAGCCAATATAAGTACCGAGAAAGTGAGGGCTACCATCAATGAAAGATTTAACTAACGAACAACTAAAAGAACGCTTTTGGGAACTGGCAGAAAAAGTAGTAGAACCAATGCTAAAATTGGGCTACGAAAACACCACCCCAGCCATAGAGCGCAGTGTACTACTACGCATGGGCTTCGCGTCCCTAGAAGTAAAGCCAATAGTAGACGGATGCCTGGAACGTGGCTTGCTAGGCCACGGCGCGGGCAATGTGGTATACAAGCTATCCCAGCAAAAAAAGCTAAGCATTCGCGAGGCCGGGCTAAATCTAGCAGAAGGCAAACTATGGGACGAAGCAGAAAATCTATTTAAAGGAGGCAAATAACATGCGCTTTAATATAGAGGAAATACTAAAAAATCTAAAAGACTACCGCCCACGCAGACGCGGCTGGACATGGCGCAAGCCGGCACCCAAGCTAAAAATGGGCCCGTTCACATACCGTGAAGCCTCCGAGCCGCTAAAAGACAGCGTTCCACCCATAACCGCGCACAACTTCAATAATGTAGACCCACAGCCAATGCCGGTTATAACAACAGAAATAGCATCAGGCCGCTTTGAGGACGACATCCGGCGCATGAGAATGGCAGCACATCACGGCGCCGATCATATAATGGTAATACGCACCGCCGGTCAAAGCCACTTCGACGGCCTAATAGAGGGTTCTCCGCAAGGGGTAGGGGGCATTCCCGTAACGCGCAAGCAAGTAAGAGCCCAGCGCAAAGCCCTAGATATGATAGAGGACGAAGTAGGCCGCCCCATAAACTACCATTCCTACGTATCAGGAGTAGCAGGGCCGGACATCGCCGTAATGTTCGCGGAAGAAGGCGTCAACGGCGTTCATCAAGACCCACAATATAACGTAATATACCGCAATATAAATATGGTACGCTCCTTTGTGGACGCCTGTGAATCCAAAAAGCTGATTGAGTGGGCAGGACAAGCCCAAATAGACGGCGCCCACAACGCCAACGCCACAGCACGTGACGCATGGAAGGTAATGCCAGAGCTTATGGTGCAACACGCCATTAACTCAATATTTTCGCATAAAGTGGGTATTCCCAAAGAAAATATCTGCCTATCCACCGTGCCGCCAACCTCCACGCCTGGCCCCAGCATTTATATGGACTTACCCTACGCCGTGGCTCTGCGCCAGTTTTTTGAGGGCTACCGTATGAGGGCGCAAATGCATACCAAATATATAGAAAGCTCCACCAGGGAAGCGACCGTAACCCACGTTCTTAACATGCTTATATCAAAGCTAACCAGCGCGGATATTCAGTCAACAATAACCCCGGACGAGGGCAGAAATGTCCCCTGGCACATGTACAATATAGAGGCCTGTGACACCGCCAAGCAAGCGCTAATAGGCATGGACGGCCTACTAGACATGGTAGAGCTAAAAGACGACAGCCCATTATGGGAAACAGTGCGCGAGCTACAAGAACGCGCCGTGCTGTTCCTGGAAGAAATGGTGGAATTAGGCGGCTACTTTGCGGCGGTAGAAGCTGGATTTTTTGTAGACAGCGGCTATTATCCGGAACGCAACGGCGACGGAATAAAACGCGAGATAAACGGCGGCATAGGCGCGGGCACAGTAATAAAGCGCGAAAAGGACTACATGGCGCCGGTAACAGCCCACTACGGCTACAACAATATAGAGCAATATGGTGTAAGCGACCCAGCCAGCCTAATAGACGGATGCACGCTAGAAAAGCCTGAAAAAATAATATATATAGACGAGCTAGACGACACAGACAACGTATACGAGCGCATGAAAGACCTAACAGATTTCCACAGCGGAGCAAAACTACGGCCAGAAATGGAATGGATGGCAGATGGCACAGTACTAATAAACATGTGCTTCCCAACAGACGTCCGCCGGGCCGAGGCCGCCGCCTTAGAATGCGCCCGCCAGATGAATTTAACGGACGTAACAGTAATCCACCGGGAAATTCTGCATAAAGACGAGGGCACAAGGGTAGAGCTTAAAGGCAAGCTAAACGTAGAAATAGACACAGCCAGCCTAATACTAGCGCCAGAGCCAGATATACTAAGCGAGGACGAAATAAGAGCCGACATCGAAAAAACTCCAATGATAGTAGTATGCGGCACAGTAGGCGAGGACGAGCATAGCGTAGGGCTAAGAGAAATAATCGACATAAAGCACGGCGGCATAGAAAAATACGGTATTGTAGTACACTACCTAGGAACCTCAGTTCCGGTAGAAAAGCTAGTAAACGCCGCCGTAGAATTAAACGCCACGGCCATATTAGCCTCTACAATAATAAGCCACGACGATATTCACTACAAAAACATAGCCAATATAGACCGCATAGCCAAGGAAATGGGCGTGCGCGATAAGCTGACTTTTGTAGCCGGTGGCACGCAAATTACCCCAGATATTGCCATGGCTAACGGAGCAGATGCCGGGTTTTCGAGGGGTACTAAGGGTGTGCATGTAGCAAGCTTTTTAGTTAAGCATCGTAGGGAAAGTGGAAAGTAGTAGTGTTTATCATTAAGCTAGGCTAATTTGGAGGTATTCGTCAAATCTTGCCGACCGGAGGAGGGAGTAACAATTTTTTTCTACGGCAAATCGCAACTCGCAAGGCCGGTGAGCTACGCCCACCTGCTTGCTCAAACAGGCGATTTACCTACGAAAAAAGTTGTTACTC
>Ga0209755_10001424_pt1 | contig 37394 bp, 37 predicted proteins | sample TergutCo191P1_FD_187301 | JGI IMG/M metagenome (GOLD analysis project Ga0209755, IMG submission 187301) | Cornitermes sp. P1 segment gut microbial communities from Petit-Saut dam, French Guiana - Co191P1 (SPAdes) (version 2) | ecosystem: Host-associated > Arthropoda: Insects > Digestive system... | reverse complement strand
TGCCTCTATATACAAGTTCCGTTTTTCCTCAACCACAAGCTGGGCCTTAACCGCTTCTTCCATCAACCGTTCCGCTTCCTGTTCCAGGCGCAGTATATAACCATCCCATGCAAACATGGAAACGGCCCCCCCCCCCCCAATGGGGCCATTTACCACGGCAATTCCAGAAAAGCGTTCCTTGCTTGCATGTATCTGGGCGGCGGCGTTTTGCTTTATCCTATTTTCAATTTCCGTAAGTATACTTATGGCCTTGCCAAGTTCAATTTTGGCCTCTTCCTCACGGTACTGCCGCAGCTCCAGTACCTTTTCAAGGTTGAACCTGAACCTCTTCATCTGCCTTGATTAGCGCCAGGGGCCCCCTGCCCGTTGGCAGGCTGCTTGTTTAACCCGGCAAACAGGGAGGCAACGGTATTGGATATACCTGTGTCCGCGCCTCCGATCAACCCAGTACCCGCAGGCATCCTTGCGGTAGCCCCACCTGTCGCAGCACTGGAAAGTCCATCCGAAGATTCCCCTGGCAGAATGGGAATGCCAGATATTTTTTCCATTATCGAAAAGGTGTTTTCCAACGAAGACCGTTCGTCAACTTCCTGAATAAGAAATTCCTCGATGGCTGGATGCTTCGCAATTGCATCGTCAATAGTCGGGTTCGATCCCGCCTGGTACGCGCCAACGTTGATAAGATCTTCTGCCTCGGCATACACTGCCATGCTTCGGCGTATGGAACCCGCCGCTTTCGTTACGGCAGGGTCCGACACGGAAGATGCAAGACGGGAAATGCTTTGCAGCACGTCTATCGCAGGGTAATGGTAGGCTTGGGCAAGGCGGCGCGAAAGCACGATGTGACCATCCAGAATACCGCGCACGGTGTCGGCCACAGGTTCGTCCATGTCATCACCATCAACAAGAATCGTGTAAAAGCCAGTAATGCTGCCAACATCGGAAGTGCCAGAGCGTTCAAGCAGTTTGGGCATGGAATCAAACATGCTGGGCGTATAGCCCCTGGTTGCCGGCGGCTCACCTGCGGCAAGACCAATCTCCCGTTGGGCGCGCGCAAAGCGAGTCACCGAATCAAAGAGCAGCATAACGTCCAGGCCCTGGTCTCGGAAAAATTCGGCAACGGCGGTCGCGACATAGGCACCCCGCAGACGGGACAGTGGCGGGGAATTGGACGGTGTTACGATAATTACGCTACGAGCAAGTCCTTCTGGCCCAAGATCCTTTTCGATAAAATCATTAACCTCGCGGCCACGCTCGCCTATAAGGGCAACGACATTTACATCGGCACTGGTATTGCGGGCAATCATTCCAAGCAGTGTCGATTTACCAACGCCAGAACCAGCAAAGATACCAAGTCGCTGACCACGACCCACGGCAAGAAGCCCGTCAATGGCACGCACCCCAGTGGGAATGCGTTCGGTAATGCGTCGGCGTTTAAGTGGATCCGGGGGGGAGGCCAAGGCGGGATACATGGCCGTGGGTTCTATTTCGCCCTTGTCATCAACGGGGTTTCCCAAGGCACCAAGCACCCGGCCCAAAAGCTGGGTAGAAACAGGCACTTCCAGCCTTGTCCCCTGGGCAATTACCCGGTTGCCAACCTCAATCCCGTCGGTTTCCTCGAAGGCCATTAGCTGCACGGTCTCGTTTCGCAGACCGACAACCTCGGCAAGAATTACGCCACGACCCTTGGGAACCTCGATTTTGCAGACCTCGCCTATGATCGCCTGCGGCCCCCTGCTTTCAAGAAGGAGTCCCTGGACCTTGGTAATCCTACCTACGCACTTTATGGGATCGATGCGCTCGGCGGTTTCAAAGTATTTATCAAAAACGGCGGTTCCCATTTTCCCTTATCTGGCCACACCAGATTTCACCTTTGATTTTATCGGGGAAATCTCACGTATCTTCGTTTCAAGCTCGGCAAGCTGACTGGAAATGCGGGCATCTATTTCGCCAAAATCAGTTTCGATAACGCAGCCGCCCGGATCCACCGAGGAATCCTCCGCCACCTGTATCGATTTTGCCCCTTCCATCATTTTTATGAAATCCTTGGTATGCGCCGTGGTCAGCTTTAGATCGGCCAGGTTCACGCGAATGATTATATTTCCCCGATCCCTAATCTTGCGAAGGGCCTGAACAATATTGGAAACGACCACCTCGCGCTGGTTTTCGGAAATAACCTTGACAACCTTTCTGGACATAAGCAGAACCAAGTCGATAACTTCCCGTTCGGTATCGGAAAGTATTTCGCCCCGCTTGTCCTGGGCACGTTCAAGCACCACGCGGGTTCGTTCGATTAGCCTATCGACTTCGGCCTTACCCTCGGCATAGCCTTCACTTCGACCCGCTTCCCTACCCTGTTCAATGGCCTCTTTTTTCTCGTCTTCAAGGGTCTTACGGGTTTCGGCGTTCAATTCATCTGCCTGCTGGCGCACGTCGGTAATGATCTGCCCGGCTTCCTCCTTGGCGGCGGCCCTAATCGCATCCGCTTCGCTGGTTGCCTGCTGCCTTTCCTGTTCGGCGGCCAGACTTGCCGTCTGCACGATTTCGGCAGCCTCGGCTTTCGCCGACTCCATCATCACCTGTCTTTCAACTTCCCACTGCATCCTGAATTCCTCGGCCTCGCGGCGAAGATCCTCTGCAGTGGGACCGATATATTTTTCCCTTTCGGGTTCTATTTCGGCCTCGACCTCCACTTCCTTGGCGGAAAACCCTGTAAAGTCCGTAAAATGGACAGGGTTCTCGATCATCATTCTTTCTTGGACAATTGTCAACTCGTTCGGTCTGAACACTGCCTTGGCCATACGTCAACCCTGCCTTATACAACCATTTCGTCTTCGCCGGAACGCGCGATGACAATTTCGCCAGTATCTTCCAGGTGGCGAATAATCGAAACGATTTTCTGCTGGGCTTCCTCGACGTCTTTCAGCCTTATAGGACCCATATACTCCATGTCCTCTTTGAGCATGGTGGCGGCACGTTTGGACATATTCTTGAAAATCTTTTCCTGTACCTCGATCTCCACGCTCTTGAGCGCCTTGGAAAGTTCCTGGGAATCCACTTCCCGCATAACCTTCTGAATGTCGCGGTCGGAAAGAAGAACGATATCTTCGAACACGAACATGCGCTTCTTGATTTCCTCGGCAAGTTCTGGGTCCTCGTCCTCCAGGGCCTCGATAATCTGCTTTTCCGAAGCGCGGTCAACAAGGTTAAGAATCTCGACAATGTTTTCAACACCACCAGCCGTGGTGTAGTCCTCGCTGGACAGGGTGGAAAGTTTCTTTTCAAGTACCCGCTCAACCTCGCGCAAGACTTCTGGGCTTGTGCGGTCCATCGTGGCGATACGACGGGCCACATCGCTCTGTATGGTATGCGAAAGGTTTTGCAATATGTACGATGCCTTGTTCGGCTCAAGGTAGGCCAGAATAAGGGCAATAGTCTGCGGATGCTCCTGCTGAATAAAGTTCATCAGGTGGGCAGGGTCGGTGCGGCGGATAAAATCGAAAGGCCGTACCTGAAGGCTGGACGTAAGACGGTTTATGATGTCAATGGCCTTCTGGCTGCCCAGGGATTTTTCCAGCAACTCCCTGGCGTAATCGATACCGCCAGTGGAGATGAACTGGTTCGCCATCATAAGTTCCTGGAACTCCTGCAGAATAGTGTCCTTCTGCTCGGAATCTATCGTCTCAAGACGGGCGATCTCGAAAGTAAGGGTCTCGATCTCATCCTCGCGCAGGTACTTGAAGATTTCCGAGGAAAGCTCCGAGCCAATACTGACGAGAAAAATGGCCGATTTTTGGCGCCCCGAGTATTCTTTGGCACCCTTTTTCTTTGCTCCTGTCGAAGCCCCGCCGCCCGAAGCCGCGCCTCCCTTTGCCATCTCTTATTCCTCCAAAAGCCAGGTTCTGATAAGCTGAGCGCAGTCTTCTGGGTGTTCTTTCGCCAGATTGACCACAGACTCCATAAGTTCCATACGGCCCCTGTCTTCCACTGAAATGGAAACGTCCAGACCGTCCTGTTCTGCTTCCGCCATCGCGCTTTCCCGCAAGGCCTGTTCGCGACGTGCGCGTTCTTCTTCGGCAAGCCTTTTGCGGCGTTCCATTTCGCGGGCGATAACCCTAAAGATTATAAAGCCGACCAGCAGCAGAATCAAACCGAATAGAAACACCATAACGGTTCTCTCTAGCTGCCTTCGCCTAAAATACTCCGCGTCATCCTCGGCAAATTCCCTGGTCCTGTCAAAGGGAATGGTCCGAACGATAACCGAATCGCCCCGAGCCGCATTGAAACCAACGGCGTGTCGCACAAGATCCTCTGCCGAGCGGCGTATCTCTTCTGGAACGGGCGTAAATTCGCGCTCTATGGTACCATTGGGCAGCACAATCGGGTTTCCCCTCTCGTCGTATACGCGAGACCAGGTACCGTCGATGTTCACCGACACTGTTACACGGCCAACTTGGGGGCTTCGCTCCTCCGTTATCAGCCTCTCGTTGATCTCATGGTTGCGGACCAGGGTTTCCTGTTCCATCGCGCCGTGAAGATTCGACATATCCCTAAGAGACGGGGGTGTCTGGCCTTCGACCCCTGCGGGGCCTTCCGGGTTAAAACCGGTTCCCCTCCATTCCGTCCTGGATATGCTTTCCGAACGGGCTATGGACTCGACCACGACACGATCGACAAATGGAACCCCAGGGGTCTGGGGACTTATCTCAATCGGGAAATGCTCGCGGGTTTGAACGGTCATTACCGACATGTCCATCTCAATCGAAACGTTAAGATCGCGCACCCGGTCGGGCGAGAAAATGCTTTGAAGTTCGCGAAGAACCTGCGCGCGCATTCTGGTCTCCAGCGATTGCCTTTGCCTCTGCTCCCTCTCGATAATCTGCAGACGATCTATGGCCGCCATGTTTGCAAAATCGTTAAGGATATTGGCGTTATGGTCGGTTATGACGATATGCTCCGTCTGGAGTCCCTCTACCGCCAACTGCAGAAGCCTTTGAATGCCTTCTATTGCGTGGCGGTTTTGGGTTATATCGCTACCCGGTCTGGGCCAGATAATAACGCTTGCCGTAACAGGGTTTTGGTCGTTTACGAACAGTGTCCTCTCTGGCCATACGATGCTAACATTCGCATTGTCAACGCCTTCGACGGCCCTTATATGGTCGGTGATCATCTGGGTCTGGGCGCGTTGCCTGTTCACGTTCCGCTCAAAATCGGTAATGGTCCAGCGTTCCCTGTCGAAAACCGCCCAGGGATCGATCCCCCTGGGAACAAGGTCCTCGCGGATAAGTATAGTCCTTAAACGTCGGGCGGTGGGTTCGTCGGCAACCATTATAAGCCCGTTGGCGGTTACGTTGGCCCTTATGCCTTCCTGGTTAATTCTGGTGACAATCCGATCTCGGGCAGCCTCGTCCCGTATTGGGGCATCGATAACCGCCACATAGCTGGGCGATGACGATACACCAAAAAGGGCAATGATGCCTATTATCGTCACAACCGCGATCCCGACAAGGATCGCACGTTGCGGAATGGACCATTTGGTCCATAAGGCCTTAGCTTGTCCCAAAAACTTCTTCACAAACTCATTCATCTAAACCCCTCCCTATCCGTCGGGTGCTAACTATACGAATGCCCACTACTAAAGTGCCCGCTCTATCGAGTGACCATTCTATCGAGTGACCATTCTAACGAGTGCCCACTCTATCGAGTGTTGATAACGTCTCTCCAGCCCTGTACCAGGCGGTTAAGAACGTTTATCGTTATTCCCAGCGACATATTGGCCTGTGCCTGGGCAATGGAAACGTCATGCGCGTCAATCAGATGGGGGTTGACGATCGCCTCGTGGGCAAGCCTGGATGCGCTCTGCTGCGCCCCGCTTACCCTGTCCAGGGCCTGGAGCATCGCATGCTGAAACGTACCCGCGCCAGTCATGCTTTCGGCCCCTATGGTCCTTTCCAGGTGGATCATGTTTGCCCCACTGCCAGCAAAGGGACTGTCAATCGGCCCCATATGATTCCTGTGGGTATGAACCATCGATATCGAATTGTCAATCATTTTTTAACCTCCCTCTTTACCTGCCACCAGCGCCAATGTTCAACGCCCGCTGAAACATCGACTTGGAGCCTTCGATTACCGAGGCATTGGCCTCGTAAGCCCGTGTTGCGGAAATCATATCCACCATCTCGGTAACCATGTCCACATTGGGCAGTTCGACATAACCGGCCCTAGGGCCAGTCCTAATGGCATCGGGATGCGTCGGATCCCAGCGAAGGGGGTTTTCCGTGCTAAAGTCCCGCTGTATTTCGACGACGCGCACCCCTCGCCCAATCCCGTTGTCCAGGGTCTCCGGAAGAAAAGGGGAACGCCAGAAGGGGCCATCCACAGCCGGGCGCATAATCACGCGCCCGCGACGGAAAGGCCCGCCTTCGGTTGTCCGCGTGGTGTTCACGTTGGCCATGTTGTCGGCTATAACGTCCAGCCTGACCCGGTTGGCTGTCAGCCCCGTGGCCGCCGTGTTAATTGCACCAAATATACTCATCTTTCACCCCCGTCCCGCGTTATATAGATTACCGAAAACATACATCCCATACTAGCCCCTTAGCACCCTGGTAACCTGGCTGAACTCGAAGTCAACCGCGCCAGCCAGAAGCTCGAAGGTCATCTGGTTTTGCAAAGCAAGCATGAATTCCTGTTCCGGATCAACGTTGCTACCGTTGTTGGTATAGACGCTGGTAAAATCCACAACCCTGCGGATCTGCACATCACGCCAATCCCGCTCACGGTGGTTACTGAAATGCCTGTCGTCCGTCTGACTAAGTTCCAGCGCGGGCCTTTGGTTTCGCGAGTCCAGCGCACGCTTCAACTCGCTTTCAAAGTTCACCGTGGAACGCTTAAAGTTGGGAACCTCGGCGTTCGCTATGTTGTCCGCAATGACCGCACGACGTACCACATTGACGCTAAGCGCCCGATGTAGCAAATCAACGGTTTTTACAAAGGTATTCATGTATACTCCCTCTCCTTGAGGATCGGCATACAGAACGTTTTCCTTTAGCTAAACAAAGCCCCCGCAAAACTTTAGTCCTGCGGGAGCCGCAGTTACAGCATATAACGTCCAAGATCCTGGTCTTTGACCACATCCGCCAGCTTTTCCTCGACATAAGGCACCGTCACCGGAATTTTCGCCGGCGCGATATCCGGGGCCTCGAAGGAAAGTTCTTCCAACAGGGCCTCCATTATCGTGTGCAGTCGCCTGGCCCCGATATTCTCCAACTTGGAGTTGACCTCGGCGGCAAGGGCGGCCAGACGGTCTATCGCCTCGGGGGTGAACTCCACATCGACATTCTCCGTGGCAAGAAGCCCTGTGTACTGCCTGGTAAGGGCGTTTTTCGGCTCGGTAAGGATGCGAAGGAAGTCGTCCTTGCCAAGCGAATCAAGTTCCACCCTAAGCGGAAAACGCCCCTGAAGCTCCGGAATCAGGTCCGATGGCTTGCTTACCGTGAAGGCCCCGGCCGCGATAAAGAGAATGTGATCGGTGTTGACCGGTCCCCATTTGGTGGAGACTGTCGCGCCTTCCACTATGGGCAGTATATCCCTTTGTACGCCTTCGCGGGAAACATCTGGGCCGCTGCCCCTGTCGCCTTTTACGGCTATCTTGTCGATTTCGTCAATAAAGATTATGCCAGTCTCCTCGACACGCTGCCTGGCCTCGTCGCTCACCCTGTCTCGGTCGATCAGCTTTTCAAGCTCTTCGGCTTTGATTATCTCCCTGGCCCGGGCGACGGTAACCAGCTTTTTCTTCTTGCCGCCGCCAAAGAAGCTGGCGAAACCTGAAAGGCTTTCCTCCAGGTCGCCCATGTTCATGCCCATCATCTCGAAGGGGGGGAACTGGGGGGACTGGCTTACCATTAGCTCCACGGTCCTTTCCTCTAGCTTGCCATCGCGAAGCATCACACGGAATTTTTCCCTGGTGGCCTTGAATTTTTCGTCCTCGACACCGTTCATCGAAGCATCTACGGTATCGTCCATCGGCTCCGCCTGGGCGGCCTGCTCCGCTTGTACGTTGGCCGCGTCGGTTTCACTCCCCCCCACGGCTTCCTGGTTTGCGGGGGCTGCGTTCCTTACGGGGAATCCCACCTGAAGGACAGTTCCGATATGGCCGCCGTTGGGACTGCCGTTGGGGTTAAAAGAAAAGGAACCCACCGGGCTTACCATCGGGGCCTGCCTTTTCGCCTTGGTCTTTTTCCCGCTGGACGGAACCAGAAGGTCAAGCAGGACTTCCTCCGCCCGTTTGTCCGCCTCGTCCTCGAAAGATTCCTGCATCTCCTGTTTCACCATCTGAAACCCAGATGCCATAAGATCGCGCACCATGGACTCGACATCCCGACCCACGTAGCCTACCTCGGTGTACTTAGTCGCCTCGACCTTTATGAAGGGTGAACCGGCAAGCTTGGCAAGCCGCCTTGCAATCTCGGTTTTTCCCACGCCGGTGGGGCCAATCATAAGAATGTTCTTCGGGGCAACATCATCCCGGAGTTCCGGATCCAGCTTTAGCCGTCGGATGCGATTCCGCAGGGCAACGGCAACGGCACGTTTGGCCTTTTTCTGTCCGACAATGTATTTGTCCAACTCGCCAACTATCTCTCTTGGGGTCAGCTTGTTCAGCCCGTCATCTTTCTGCCTGTCGCTCATTGTCCTAGTTCCTCCAGGGTTATGTTTGTGTTGGTGTAGATACAGATGTTACCGGCAATGCTCAGGCTCTTCTCGGCAATTTGCGCCGCAGAAAAGCTGCTTCCATCAAGATAGGCCAGAGCCGCGGCATGGGCAAAACTGCCGCCGGAACCTATGGCAATGGCATCTTCCGCCGGCTCTATAACGTCGCCGGAACCGGAAACCAGCAGGGTCTTGGAGGCATCGGCCGCAATCAGCATGGCCTCCAGCCGCCTAAGACTGCGATCCATGCGCCAGTCCTTGGCAAGCTCCACGGCGGAACGGGCAAGATCGCCAGAATACTCTTTTAGCTTTGCCTCGAAGCGGTCAAACAGGGTGAAAACATCCGCAGTCGCGCCGGCAAAGCCGCACAGCACCTTGCCGTCCATAAGGCGGCGAACCTTTCGGGCATTGCCCTTCATTACCGTGTTGCCAAAAGTCACCTGCCCATCACCGGCCATGGCAACTTTGCCGTCCCTACGCACCGCGATAATCGTCGTTGCGTGAATTTTTTTGTCTGTCAAACCGATCCTCCCAATTTTCTTTATCTACAACGCAAACTTTCGGCTCAGGAACCGTGTGGATGCGCCTTCTCGTACACTTTTTTCAGCCTGGCAACGTTCACATGGGCATAACGCTGGGTCGTGGAAAGGCTTGCGTGGCCCAGCATTTCCTGCACTATGCGCACATCGCAGCCGGCATTCACAAGATGCGTCGCAAAACTGTGCCGCAGGCTGTGTGGGTGGATGTTTTTCCCCAACCCGGACTGCTGCGCATAATGCCTTGCGTAACAGGCGATAATCCAGCGCACACCAGGCACCGATATGGGTTTACCTTTCCTGCTTACGAACAACGCACCCTCCAAATCGCAACCATCCAGACCGGCTTCACGTATACCCGCATCCCGTTCCGGCAGATAGTCTAGTATGGCAGATTTTGCCTCTTCGGAAAAGAACACCTCACGCTCCTTTCCGCCTTTGCCGATAATCCGCGCACTTTCTATGTTCCTGGCCATGGCTTTCATACCCAAGGACACCAACTCCGAAATACGCAAGCCGGCGGAATACATGGCCATTATAATAGCCTTGTCCCTGGTCGGCCAGAGCAACTTCTTGCCGTCCGGAAGCGCAGCAAAATCCGCCATTTCGTCCTCCCACAGCACAGAAGGCAGGGATTTGGGAGCCTTAAGGTTCCTAAGGGCATCGCAGGGATTGTCGGCACGTTTGCCGAAACGAATCATCCAACGGTAAAACCCCCTTACGGAAGAAAGGCGGCGGTTTACGCTGGATGGAGCCCCCCGCTCGGCGGCAAGATCCGCAATAAATCCCTGCACTTGATAGGAATCTGCCTTTCCAGGATCGATTCCGTGGTTGTCGCAGTAATTGGCAAACTTCGACAAATCGTCACCGTATGCCTCAAGCGTCCGCAAGGCGACTTTCCGCACAACATTCAGGTAAGTGAGGTATTCCCCTATAATCACCGGAACCTGCACGGAAAATTCACTCATCGTTAAACCGCACCCCGCTATCGATCTCTGCCATACTCATTCCTCGTCACTCTCCTGATTTTTGGGTTGATCCTCGCTTTCCTCCGCACTATGCAGATAGTCGCAGTCCGGGTTTATGCAGACCTTGTGACTGCCGTTTTTCTTGTCGAATTTCTCCACCATGAACCTGCCGCACTTTGGGCAGTCCTGGTTGATCGGCTTGAAGTGGCTGATAAAATCACAGTCTGGGTATTTGGTACAGCCGTAGAATTCCTTCCGCTGGCCCTTGGTCTTGCGGGCAACCACATCGCCGTCGCATTTCGGGCATTTGGCCAGAGGAAGGGACTTGGGGTTCCGGCAATCCGGGAAACCGGAACAGGCAAGGAAAAAACCGAAGCGGCCAAGCTTCTTGACCATCGGCTTGCCGCATTTGTCGCAGACATAGTCGGTGGGCTCGTCCAGGGTCCCCTTTAGGGATTCCAGGGTCTCGCCAACCTCATCAACTTGGGTCTTGAACGGCCCCCAGAACTCCCGCAGCATATCCGGCCATTTAACGCGGTTTTCCTCTACCTCGTCCAGCTTCGTTTCCATCGAGGCGGTGAATTCGACGTTGACATAAGCGGGAAAATGCTCCACCAGCACTTCGCAGATCTTCTTGCCAAGCACCGTGGGGACAAGCTGCTTGTTCGAACGCACGACATAGTAACGATCCAGCAGCACCGAGATAATCGGCGCGTAGGTGGATGGCCGACCGATATCCTTTTCGCGAAGTATATCGATGATCGAAGCCTCGGAATACCTTGCAGGCCCCTGGGTAAAGTGCTGTTCCGGGTAAAACTTCTCGGTCTTTACCTTGTCCCCGGCCTTAAGCGGCGGATACGGGCTTCCGTTTTCCTTTTTAGAGGCCAGCACCTTGATCACCTTGTAAAAGCCCTTTTCCGTAACCTTGGTCCCAGATACCCGAAAAATCCCCTCGTCCCCAGCCTCGGAAAGGGCGCGTATTTCCGCGCTTACGGTGCGTGTCTTGGCGCTGGTCATCTGGCTGGAAACAAACCGCTCCCAGATAATCGAGTATAGACGGAGCTGGTCGCGATTCAGGTACTGCGCCACGGAATCGGGGGTATACTCGACATAGGTGGGCCTAATCGCCTCGTGCGCGTCCTGGGACTTTTTCCCCGAAGTGTACTCGTTTGGCTTTTCGGGAAGCTCGTTTGGGTAATTCTTCCCCAGCCATTCCCTAAGCTCGCCAAGGGCCGTGGGCGAAACCCGCACAGAGTCGGTACGCATATAGGTTATAAGACCCACGCGGGAAGATCCCATGTTAACGCCCTCGTAGAGCTGCTGCGCCACCTGCATGGTCTTGCGCGATGTAAAACTAAGCCTGTTCGCCGCAGTCTTTTGCAGTTCGGATGTGATAAAAGGCGGTTTGGGCCTTATGGTCCTATCCGTTTCCTTTATATCAGTAACCTCGCAGTCGGAACTGGCAATAAGGGCGATAATTTCCTTTACCGTCGCCTCGTTGGGCAGTTCAGGCTTTGTCCCACGCCATCTTACAAGCTGGGCGGTAAAGGCCGTCTTGCCTATCTTAAAGTCCGCCTCCAGCGTCCAGTATTCCTCCGGAATAAAGGACTCAACCTCTTTTTCCCTTTCGCATATAAGCCTAAGGGCCACGGATTGTACCCTTCCAGCGGAAAGGCCGTTTTTGACTTTCTTCCACAAAAGCGGCGAAAGGCTATAACCGACAAGCCTGTCCAAAACCCTGCGGGCCTTCTGCGATTCCACCAGGGACTCGTCTATGGGCCTGGGATTCGCCACGGCTTCCCTTACGGCTACCGGGGTTACCTCGTTAAAGCTGATTCGCTGGATGGGGACGGCATCGGTTTTGGCCTCAATCGCGTTTTTCAGGTGCCAGGCAATCGCCTCGCCCTCGCGATCGGGGTCGCTCGCCAGCAGCACCATTTGGGACTTTTTCGCCGCCGATACCAGTTCCTTCAGGATTTTGGCCCGTCCCCGAACGGTAATGTATTCCGGCTCGAAGTTGTTTTCCGTATCGACCCCAGTCCTGGACTTTGGAAGATCGATAAGATGTCCCATCGATGCCAATACAGCATACTCGCTGCCCAGATATTTTTCGAAGGAAGCCGCCTTGGTCGGGGATTCCACTATTACAAGGACTCGTTTGTCCATTTTGGTACGTGTACCCGTGGTCGCCTTCCCGCTTTTTCTAGCGGGGCCGCTCTTTTGAGCGGGGCCGCCCCCCGAAACACTGCTTTTCTTGGCGGCTTTCTTCCCGCCTTCCTTTGCCTCTGCTGCCTCGATAGCCATAATCAATCCTTAGTCTTGCAATGTCACTGGGAACATCGAAATCAAACGATGTTCCCTTTCCCTTATAATGTAATACCTAGCGAACATGCAAGGGAAGAGGCCCCCCTGGAATCCCGACACCTTGGGGTCCCCACATTCCACATTTCCAATATATCCGAAGCGGAATATACTATTTCTGCCCCATCTTCCGCAAGCCTTTGCGTACCCCTTCTGTCAAACATGGCCTCGTCCTTTACCCCGACCGATGCAACCCAGAGTTCCCTGTTCTGCTCCAGGGCAAACCTGGCGGTAATTAACGCACCAGATTTCTCTGGGGCCTCGATTATAAGCACGCCACGGCAAAGCCCAGAAATAATCCTATTCCTGGCGGGAAAATTCCACCTACGAGGGCTGGTGCCTGGGGGATACTCGGAAATCAGGGCTCCACCAGTTTCCAGCACCCTGCGGGCAAGCGCCCTGTTCGAAGCCGGGTACACTTCGTCAACGCCAGATCCAAGCACGGCAAAGGTTGGAACGCCGCCCTCGACATTCCCACGATGGGCCATCGCGTCTATACCCAACGCAAGGCCGGAAACAACGGAAACGCCCCCGCGCCCTAGCCCCCTGGAAACATCGAATGTCTGGGCTGTCGCCATTGGGCTGGGTTTCCTGGTTCCAACCATGGCGACAAGCGGTTTTTCGGAATTGGGAAGCCCCCCCCTAAAAAAAAGAACAACCGGCGGATCGTAAATTTCCCTAAGCATGGGCGGATACTCGGTGCTTTGCCATGAAACCCAGTTTATGCCCCGAAAATTAGCCGTATGCGCGTCACGTTCCGCAAGCATCCGTATCAGATCTATGTCCCAGCCAGAGGCAAGCTTGCGACCGATAAGCGCCTCAATGTCGGGCCTTCGTACCAAATCGCGCTCGACATCCAGGGACTCGCAAAGGCATATTTTCTCCCGAAAAGAGAGCCCCGGAAGTCTGGCGATAATCAAATCCAAAAGTCCGCGTTCACCCATACTACATAAAATCCCTTACCAAATTAATATTGGCCTCCGCTTCCGCCCTAATCGACGGATCCCTACTTATGGACAAAATCCTTTCATACAATTCTATGGCTGGGAATAGCTGCTCGGTCATGAAATATGCCCTTGCCAGAACAAACATGGCCGCAACATCCCTGGGAGAAATTTGCAAAAAAAGTTCAAGTTGTGTAATCGCGTCTTCGGGACGATCCAAGTCAAACGTGTACATTACCCCAAGGCTAAAGCGTGGTCTTCCATAGGTAGCGTCCATGTCGATTGCACGAAGAAACGCGGATTCGGCCAGAGCAAAATAACTAGCCCTTTCCGAAACAGGCCCCCCAGGAAACTCCAGGGTCGATGCCGCGACAATCGATGCAGACTCACCCGTAAGAAAAAACAAGGTGGGATCCTCGGCGTTAAAATGAATCGCCCGCTCGAATGCGTAAATGGCATCCCTGTGCATTCCCCTATCGGCAAGACGTATGCCAAGTATTTTCCAGAACACACCCGTTTGGGCAGCATCGCGCACGTTTCGTTCAATTCGCTCCTCGTAAAGGGCAATGGCAGCAACAAGCTCTTCGATGGTTCTTGGTACCCCCCCCCTGGGGCCAAAGGACGCGATGTGTGTCGCCAAGTTTCTTCGTTCCCTGCTTCTTTCATGGGTATAAAACAAAACGAATGAGCCAACGATGATGCCAACCGCAGCAAGCGCAATAAGCGTATCCTTTCTGATTTTCATCATTATTGCCCTAGCTCCTTCCCGCAATCTGGTTTTGCCGCCTTGCCAAGACGAGGAAGATACCTGCGATGACTTTCCTTAAGCAGACTTGAATCCACATGGGTGTAAATCTGCGTCGTGGCAAGATCGGCATGTCCAAGAAGCGCCTGCACCGTCCTTAAATCCGCCCCCCCCTGCAAAAGCCCGGTCGCAAAACTATGCCTTAGCGTATGGACCCGCGAGCCAGTTCCAGCAAGGGCCGCATACTTCGCATAGTTTTTCCATATTCCCTTGCGTGAAAGCCTTTTTCCATTCCTTCCTACGAAAAGCGCGGGAAAGCTGGCCGCCCTTATCTTATTTCTGGTCTCTCCCCCGGCCAAGGTCGGTCTGGCTTCCTCCAGATAGCGTTTCAACCACATCGCCGCCTCGGGACCGAAAACGGCGATTCGTTCCTTGCTTCCCTTTCCCCTTACCTTTACAACGCTTTCGTTAAAATCGATATCCCAGACGTTCATTTCCACCGCCTCGGACACACGCAAACCCGACGAATAGATCATCTCAAAAAGGGCACGATCCCGCAGCCCAAGCGTGCTGCTGGAATCAATCGTGTCAAGAAGTTTCTCGACTGTTTCCCGATCCATGGTCTCCGGCAGACTTCGGCGCACCCCAGGGCTTTCAAGAAGCGCGGCGGGATTGTCCAGGCGCATGCCTTCCTCCACGGCAAAACGGAAAAAAGAACGTAGGCAGGAAACCGCTTTTGCCACCGAACGGGAGTCAAGGTGGTCGGATTCCTGCCGACATAAAAGATAACCAGTAAGATGCTCCGGGGTAACAGCCGTTATCTGCGAACCCCGCTCCTCGATAAAATCCAGAAAACGACGCAGTTCCAGCCTATAAGTAGTGACAGTCGTAGGCGAGCATCGCCGCACTGCGGCAAGTCGCGTACAAAACCTGTCCAACAGCAATCGTCCCGAAGGCATCTCCGGGACGGGAGCTTTAGTCCTGGGCATTTAAACCTATGCATCCTTTCCGCTTGCCGCGGACTTTGTAAGTCTGTCGATGTCCGCTTCGGGGTTATGTCTGCGAAGGGCGGCTGGAATATTAAGGTCTTCCTCATCAATATTATTTCTGGACCTGCTAACACCAACATAATTGTCATTGGTACGCCCACGATCCAGTCCACGATACCTGTCGAAAATCTCCGTGCTTATAATCTCCGGCGATTCCGTTTTCCTGGCAGAAGGGGAATCGTTCTTGCTAGACGCGATGGCGATCCTGTCCTTAAAGCCCGTTGCAATAACGATGACTTTTATGTTGTCCTTCAATTCGGAATCAAAGATTACACCGTGAATTATCTCGACACTGGGATCCGCCTTTGCTTTTACGATATTCATTATCTCGCCAACTTCCACTATGGACAGTGAATCCTCGGAACCGGATATGTTGACCAACAGTCTTGTCGCGCCTTCGATGCTCGTGTCTTCAAGAAGGGGATTATCGATGGCATATTTTGCGGCTTCTTCTGCTCTGGAATCCCCGCTGCTTATCCCTATACCCATAAGGGCATCGCCTTGTCCTTCCATGGTTGCCTTGACATCGGCAAAGTCGGTGTTGATAAGTCCTGTTTTGACGATCAGATCGGTTATGCCCTGCACACCTTGCCTAAGAACATCGTCCGCCATGTGATACGCTTTGGCTACCGTGGTCTTTCTGTCGGCCATCTTGAAGATCTGCTGGTTTGGAATTACTACCAAGGTGTCCACGGATCCCCGCATTTTTTTTACTCCCTCGTTGGCAATAATTTTTTTTGTATCGCCCTCGAAATCAAATGGCAGTGTCACCACGCCAACGGTAAGCGCACCCTGCTCTCTGGCAAGCTTGGCAATAACGGGGGCCGCACCCGTACCAGTTCCACCCCCCATTCCCGCAGTGATGAATACCATGTCAGCATCTCTAACAAGATTTATCAATTCTTCCAGATCTTCTTTGGCGGCGTTTTCCCCTGTTTCAGGCTTACCACCTGCGCCACGTCCGCCCGTAAGTTTGCCACCAATCTGCAATTTGGTTTGCGCACGGCTTTTATTGAAAAGATCCTGAACATCGGTGTTGACCGTGATAAACTGAACTCCGAAAAGCCCGTTTTCAATCATGCGGTTTACGGCATTGGACCCTCCCCCCCCGACACCTATAACCTTTATTCTTGCAGGCAACGGCACATCGGAACACCCCATGGCATTCCCAACCGACGTGTAATCCACGACTTCATTGACAGAGAAAATGTTCATCATTTCCTTTTTCCTCCCGTTTCTTTTTCACATACTTGCTGTGTTCCGCATTCGCGATCTCACAACACTCCCAAATCCCAACAGCCTAAAAAAGGCCGTTCTTGAACCAGTCAGCGATCCTCCTCCAAAAACCAGTTTTTTTTCCAATGCTCGGTGGCAGGGGCCGATCCTGTTCGGAAGATCCTTCCATTTCCAGCCTGTTACCTTCCAGCACAAGACCTATTGCCGTGGCATGTGCGGGGGTACAGTAATCTTCCACCAACCCTCCAAGGCTGTTTGTAAAACTTATTGGCAACCCGAGCCGAACCTGCATTTGGAATATTTCTCCAGCCAATTCTATGGCTCCCGTCAACGCCGCGCCTCCGCCCGTTATCACCACACCACCGGTCAAGGGCCTGGGGAGATTTATGCCATCGAGTTTCTTTTTTACTAGCTCGAAAATTTCCTCCATCCTAGGCTTTACTATCGCATAGATGTGAGAGTTGGGAATCGTTATGGGCGGACGGCCCGCCATGTCTTTAACAATGATATCCTCGTCCTCAAGCAGCGGCTCCCAACAACATGCATATTCATGTTTGATCTTTTCCGCCGTTTCCAAGGGGATGCTTTTTATCATCGATATGTCCTTGGTCACCTCGCAGCCGCCTATTGGAATCGTAAACGTTGAGTATGGCGCACCATCATAATAAACAAGAACATCGGTAGTGCCGCCGCCAAGATCGATTAGGGCGACACCCATTTCCTGTTCCTCTTGGGTAAGTACCGCTTTACCTGCGGCAAGAACCTGAAGCAACAGAAAGGCGTTTAACTCGAACCCGGCGCGGTTTACGCATCTGATAAGATTTTGCATACTTGTAACAGAGACGGTTATTATGTGAACCTCCGACTCCAGACGCACCCCGATCATGCCAAAGGGATCTTTGATGCCCCTGTGGCCGTCCACGACGTAAGACTGGGGAATAGTCTGGATTATTTGGCGATCCAATGGAACCACCACAGCCCGCGCCGCCTCTATGACTCGGTTAATATCATCTTTGCTTATTTCCCGGTTTTCCCGTTTCTGTCCAGTTATCGCCGCAACGCCACGGGAATTAATCCCTTCGATATGGCTGCCACCGATTCCCGTCCAGCAAAAGTGAACCTCCTGCCCGCTCATCATCTCCGCAGCCTCTATGGCCGCAGTTATCGATTTGATGGTGGCCTCGATATTGAAAACCACACCTTTTCTCATTCCAGTGGACGGACTTACCCCCACACCGGTTATTTCGATAAGGCCTTTTTCATTGCGCTCGCCAATGACAACGCATGTCTTTGTTGTCCCTATGTCGAGGCCAACAATTTTACCCTCCAACACGAGCCCCCTGCGCCGTAAGCACCCCAATACCAGAACGCACGTCAATCTCGCTGGGAGCAGTCCCCCCAGATCGATTAAGTACGTCCAACATCAAAAGGGCATAGTAAATGTCGGTCACAGTAATGTCACTGCCCATCCTGATCCTTATAAAATTGTTCACTGGATACAACACAAGATCGAAGGTGCCATTATCGTTCCAGACAACGCCTATCTCCGAGATTGCCTGCCATATACTCGGATTTTCGTCCATTATAGCCCCGACTCTGGAAAACAACGGAAGAATAGGTTCGGGAAGCCGTGCCCCAAGATAGATCTCCAGGGAACCGTGGTACAATCCAGATATCACGGGCATCCAAGTAGGGGCATTTTGCGGGCCGCTGCCGCCAATCATGAAAGCAACACCGTGCCTGTCAAAATATATTGGCTGCATTCTACCGTTTATTCTGGCAATACTTACAGCAACCGGCTGCCTGGGTTCAAGATAGATGGAAATCCTGTCAGGAAAACTCTTAGCCACCCTTGCCGACTCTACCAAAGGATGGCTGGAAAGCAGAAGTTGCACATCGGCCGCGTTGACAGAGGCAAACGTGGCCATACCCCCTATACCAGCATGGTACAACACAGCCGCCCTGTCCATTCCTGGAAAAGAAAACACCTGCACGGTTGCCGGCGCCACGGTCGGGCTAATGAAAAACCACCAGATAAGCCCCCCGCAGATAATAATCGCCGCAAGCACCAGGAAACGCTTAAGGTTTTTTTCGATTTTTGACGGTGTGTCGGTTGGCTTAGGCTTGAACTCCGCTACTTCCTCTTCTTCCGTGTAAACAAAATCACCTAACATCACGTTCCTCCTTCCTTATCTAGCGATAATACATGCCGTCTGGCAAGATTGACAAGCAATGCGGAGGCGCAAAGCGTCATAAGCAAGGAGGATCCTCCAGATGAAACAAAAGGCAGCGCGATCCCCGTGGTGGGAACAACGTTTGCCACAACCGCAACATTCAATAGTGTCTGCATTACAATCGGCGTTACAAGCCCAAAGCCAAGCAATTGTGAAAACCGATCCCTGCTGCGCCATACAACGTAAAAAACAATACCAGCGAAGACCCCGATTAGCACCAGATGCAGAAACACGCCCAAGAGTCCAAACTCCTCGGCATAGGCGGCAAAAACAAAATCGCCGTGAACCTCGGGTATCCTTGTTTTCACGACCCCCTGCCCTACGCCCCTTCCCCAGAAACCGCCGGATCTTATGGCCTCCATGCTCATGTCGGTCTGATACCTTGAGCCAAATATATCCTGCCCAGGGTTAAAGAAAATATAGAGACGTTGGTACCAACGCCCCCCTATATCTCCAAAGGTCAGCCTATGGCCAATGGGAAGGAGTATAGCCAGTGCAATGACAAACCAGCGAAAACGTATACCGGCGACAAAGCATACGGCAATGCTTATCAGAACGATAAGCACTAGTTCCGAAAAATTGTTCTGCAACACCACTAGACCACAGAACACGCCGGTCACAATCGCCGGGGGCAGGGGACCATAGAAAAACTTGTTTATCTTTTCCGTGTTCTTGTCAAGTATGTACGCAAGATACAGAGGTAGCACAACCTTTATCATCTCCGAAGGCTGGAAACTAAAAACGGAGCCGCCGATTCTAATAATAATCCAACGCCTAACGTCAACGGCGGGATCGAAGTTGCTCTTCTGGAAAAACGGGATAAACGGAAGCAGATTGGCAAAAATCGTTAAAAGCACAAGGCCGATGATTATCTTCTCTTTCTTCAGTTTGTCAAGTTTGGCGCGCACAAGAAGCGGAAAACCCCCAATCATCACCAGACATGCCAGGAAGTTACCGAAAAGAGGGGTCCACCCGCCCCACCTGCCAAAGCGTCCAGGCTGGTTAATCGCGAAAAGAAAAGATGCGGAGTACAGCGTCACAAGCCCAATCAAGGTCAACAGAATGACCGTGGCAATAAGAATGAAATCATAGCGAAACGTCTGGCGCTCTTCCCGCAAGGGTATCATCTTAACACTCCCTCTTTATTACTGGATCGTCAGTATCGAAAGGGCAATGATCGCAAAAAGCCCCCCCAATATCCAGAATCGAATAACGACTTTCGATTCTGCCCAACCAGACATTTCGAAATGGTGGTGCAAGGGTGACATTCGAAACACCCTTTTTCCCGTAAGCTTATACGAAATAACCTGTATTATAACCGAAGCTATTTCCAGCACGAACACCCCCCCTATGATTAGGATCAAGAGTTCCTTCCTAAGAACAAGGGCTATAACCGCAACCGTCCCGCCAAGTGCCAGACTTCCAACGTCCCCCATAAAGACCTCTGCGGGATGCGAATTAAACCACAAAAAACCGATTAAAGCACCAATTATTGCAAGGCTTAAGACAGTCAGCTCCCCCGTCCCAAGGATGAAGGGAATGCCAAGGTATTCGGAAAAGTCATAGCGGCCAGTAAGATAGGAAATAATCGCCAGGGCAATGAACACCATTATAAGAAGCCCAGCCAAAAGCCCATCAAGGCCATCTGAGAAATTAATAGCATTAGAAGAACCCACTACCAGCAGTACCGCAAAAGGTATCCAGAACACCCCCATGTCGAGAACCACGTTTCTGAAAAGCGGTATGTGCAGCCTTGTGATTTCCTCCCCCCCAAAAAAATACAGATACATAACTACGCCAATCGCCACGGCAAACTGCCCAACGAGTTTCCCCCAGGCAGGCAGACCCGCCGAGTTTTGCCGTTTTACCTTAAGAAAATCGTCGAGAAAGCCAATGACACCAAAGGCGACAAGCGAGATAAGGATAAGCCACACCAGATGATTTCGAATATCCCCCCACAACAGCACGGAAACCAGCACCGCGCCTATGATAAGAATCCCCCCCATGGTCGGCGTGCCGGACTTCGCAAGGTGCGTCTTCGGGCCGTCGTCGCGGATGGACTGCCCAACCTTGAATTTGCGCAATGCCTCTATAACCTTACCGCCAAAAAGAAAGCATATAAGCAGCGTCGTTATTGCGGCATAAGCCCCCCGAAAGGTTATATAACGAAACACATTAAAGGGCGTAAAAAAAACCACCAACGGCTCAAAGAATTCCTGAAACACCTGGTACCCCTCTTTCAAAAATTCCGCATAACCTTTCCAAGGCACAGCCCCGCGAGCCTTTCAACAAAACCAAGTCCCCTTCCTTGGCATAAGCGTCCACTTTACGAATAAGCTCTTCCATGTCGTTGGTATGGAAAAACCGCCCCCGCGAGTCCAGGACCCTGGCCGTTGCGACGGTTTCCTCCCCAAACAGGTACACCATGTCCGCCTTCGAATTGACAAGAAGCCTTCCCGCCTCCTCATGAGCGCTTTGGGATATATCCCCCAGCTCCAGCATTTCCCCGATAACGTAAACGCGGCGACCAGGCCATTCAACGCTGTCGCAGAATCCCAGGGCTTCCTCAAGGGATTCTGGGTTCGAATTATAGCAGTCCCGTATGACCGTGACCCTGCCCTGCAGAACTTCGCCGCGACCGAACATGGGTTTTACCGATCCAAGGCCCTGTCTTATAGCCTGCGTGCCAACGGGAATTTCCCGCGCTATGGCAATGGCGGAAATGGCGTTGGCAAGATTGTGACGGCCCGGCAGGGCAAACCTCATGCCCTCACCCGCCCAGGTAATTTCGCTTCCGTCCAAGCCCAGGCTTTTCGCCCCGCCAAATTCGGCAAAGGATTCCTTGCCATAGAAAGATACCCTGCCCCGGACACCTTCCGCCAGGAAATCGCGGAAATCGGAATCCTCGGGGATAAGGGCCACGCCTTTTTCGTCGAGTTGGGAAAAGATATCCCTTTTTTCTTTGGCGATTCCTTCCCTACTGCCAATCAGGCCAATATGTGCGGTGCCGATAGTGGTAATCAGGGCGATATCGGGTTTAAGTACCTTGGCAAGGCCAGCCATTTCGTTTTTCCGGTTCATTCCCATCTCGAAGACACCTACCTCATGACAGGAACGCACCTCAAAGACGGAAAGTGGCAAGCCTGTATCCGAGTTGTAGCTACCTTGGCTTGCCACCGTGTTTTTTTCCGCGCCGATAATGGCTGCGGCTATTTCCTTGGTCGTCGTTTTTCCCGAAGAGCCGGTTATGCCGATTTTCAAAAGGGCCGGAAACCGTTCCAGATATACCCTGGCCGCGTCCTGTAGCCCCTGGAGCGTGTCGTCAACGGCAACGAGTGTTTTACCATGGGCTTTGGCAATACCCGGAAGATTAAGGGGTTCGCATTTGCGGCGCTCTACCATGACAACGGCTGCGCCTTTGGAAAAAGCGGCCTCGACAAAGGCATGACCATCGCAGACCTCGCCAGGGAGCGCCACGAAAAGCGCACCCTCCTGAACCGTCCTGGAATCGACGCTTACCGAGGAGAATCCCGATCCTTCCCCTGGATAAAGGTCCCCGCCAACGGCCTGGGATAGCTGCGAAAAGTCCATAAGCACGGCCACGTCAGTCCCCTCCCACAATAATAAGAGTTACGTCTTCGGGATTTATTCGCGTCATGCCCAATCTGTTCACCGCGTCGTTTTCAAGCCTGTCAATCGCCAGCAAATTCGCAATTTCCGCCGCAACGGTTTTGTTTTCCTCAAGCAGGTTTTCCTGCGCTCTTTCAAGCCTTCTTATATTGCCCCTAAGTACCCCACAACTATTAGCCCGCCAAGCGTTGATTCCTAGAAAAACGGGGAGAGTGACAACCATGACAAAGAACAACACATACATTTTTTTCATTTGACTTCAGCATCCTTGATTTTTTCCACCACCCTAAGCCTGGCACTCCGTGAGGGCGGGTTCCGCTTTACTTCCGCTTCGTCCGGCGTTACCCCCTTTCGGGTCAGCAGGCGCACCGTCCGTCCGGAACATCGACAAAATGGCACCCCTGGAGGACAGGTACAGTCTTTGCTCTTCTCGCGAAAGAGATTTTTTACCACCCTATCCTCCTGGGAGTGAAAACTAATCATCCCAAACCTTCCCCCTGGTTTGAGAACCCGAAGCGCACCCTCAAGGAGAGCCGGGAGCTGTGAAAGCTCGCCGTTTACCACGATACGCAGGGCAAGAAATGTCCTGGTAGCGGGGTGTATTTGTCCATACCGATACGATACCGGCACTGACTGCTTAACTAGTTCGGCCAGGGCCGCGGAGGAAGCGATTGCCCCCCGCCCTCTGGCCTGCACGATTGCTCGTGCTATACGCCGCGAATACCGCTCCTCGGCGTTTTGGTACAGCATGTCGGCAATGTCCTTTTCCGACATACGCGCAAGAAGCTCCGCGGCCGAAACGCCGACGGAAGGATCCAGCCTCATATCAAGCGGCTCGTCCCTGGAAAAACTGAAGCCTCTGCCACTTCGCTCATAGTGAAATATACTAACGCCAAGATCTGCAAGTATCGTATCCGGCCGCCTCCCGCTGGCAGGGTATGACGCGAAAAAATCCTGGGCGCGTCCCCTGTAAAAGTCCACGCGACCGGAAAACTCGGCCAGCCGCTCCCTGGCGACGGCCTGTATCGTGCTGTCCGCATCGACACCGATAATGGAAAGGCTGGGGAAACGTGACAAGAACGCATAACTGTGTCCTCCTTCGCCCATAGTTGTATCAACCATAAGCTGATCCTCCCCCATCGGGGCCAGATACTCCAGAACCTGCTCCAGCAACACCGGAGTATGCACCGTTTCCGTCATCGCCCAAATCCCTTGCCCTTGACCGCCTTGCGCTTAGGTCTTCCAAGCCGGCCTTGTAATCTCCCCTTGTGGCTTCGGTGTACTCATCGTAGCGATCCTTCGCCCAAATCTCGATATAATCGCCCTGCCCCATTACGATGCAGTCCTTGCTAAGCCCAGCGTCCTCACGCAAGAGCTGGGGAATGGAAATCCTCCCCTGCTTATCTATGGAGACCTCCTCTATCGAGCCGACAAGGCGACGAAGCATGACACGATCCACCGAGGAAAAACGATCGGTTTTCTTTAGAACATCCCTTTCCAGGCTGTCCCATTGATCGACGGTATACAACCAAAGACAGGACTCCAGCCCGTCGGTCGTCGCATTGAGCAGTATTAATTCGCTTTGTCCTAAAGCATCCCGCAGACGACGGGGAAGGCTTACCCTACCCATATCGTCCAATGTTACCGGATGCCTACCGCGTAACCTCACTGCCTAGCACCATCCCATTAGATCCCAGTTTTTCCCAGTAAATCCCAGCAAATCCCAACTAATATATAAATAGCTTATATTTTCGGCACCGTCAAGGGGAAAAACAGAGAAAAATTATCTTTCTGTCGAAAATAAAGGTGGCATACCTACACACTTGTATAGTATCCGCCAGGTAGGGCCGATAATGCGACGATTATAGTTTTTTCTTCCATTTTTTTGTTCTGGAAGTCGCCAGCAACCGGTACACATACGCGTTTCCCTGTTTCCCGATTCTTTCCACGATGCCAATCTTCGTCAGCACGTACAGGGTTTTTTTCGCCAGTTCCACGCGAATTCCGACCCGTTCCCCTAGGGTTCCAGTAGTGAATTCCTCGTTCCTTGCAAAGGGAACAAATCGAAGGTAATCGGCGGGTTTGCTCAGGCAGATCTGCTCGCGCAAGGCAAGAAGCCGGCGATCCCGAATACTCAAGCCTTTGCGCCGCCAGGAACCCTTGCCGTCGCTGACGCGCTCTTCGGCTACGTCCACAAGCGCAAGCTCTATTTCAAGACCAGGCAGAAGGGGTAGCTCGGGAGCGTAGATCAGCACGCCGAAAACATCCCATATACTCCCGGAACGGGGGCTTTTTCTTTGGCTCTGTCGTTTGCCCTTGGCATCAAAGACTTCCAGATACTTTGCGATTGTTACGGGATAGACGATTTTAAGGCCGTAAAGTTCGGCCAGTCCCTTTGCCTTCTTCCTAATCTGGCCAAAATTGCAGGTCTGCACTTCGATGCATTTACCATCGGCGTTTACCACATCGACCACGAAGCCGGCGATCTCCACCTCTGTTCGCCCATCGCGCCCCGCGTAACCGAGTTTTAACTGGCGGTGAAGGTTTGTTTCATGTCTTGTTCCAATAATCTGGGGCATAAAAAAGCGGCGGAAAAAGAAAAAGCAGACGGCAAAGTCCCCTTCACCGTCTGCTTATACTTTAACGCCTGTTAAGTGTATTTTACCAGCCGTCTACCATGTCGTCTGGGTCACGACCAGCGGCGAAAAGATCCGTTATCGCCCTAAGATCATCAAAGTAGATGTAGTAGGAGCCGTAAGACTCCAGGGGATCGGTATGGATACGGAAACCAACGATTTCTATACCCGACCGCAGAGCCATGTTGCGGTGATTCCGCTGGACGACACCACTTACCCCGTCGATTGACTGCGGGGGAATAGCCGCGGTAAGCCTTCTCCAACCCTGGAAATTAAGGGTACCCATGCGAATTTCATGGGTTCTGCCGCGCATGTCCCGAACCAGAACATTAAGCACATGGTTGGCGTTTCGTCCTGCCACCCACACGGAGACAGTCTTGGTGACTCCCTCAATGGGAATAGGGCGAATGGGGCGAATGGTGAAGTTATGGTAGCCACGGCGGAGGAAATCCACCCTGACGCCCAAAACATGCTCATCCGGAATATCCATGCCTTCCTCTGCTGCAATCGGCTGCCTGGCGGCAGGGCCACCACGGAACAACCTTGAAACTGTAAAGCCGTGGTCGCTCGATATGGTGGAATACCAGGTGCCTTCGAACTCGAACCTTTCGACGGATACTTCCACCAGCTCCTGCTGACCGACAACAGTCCCCATCATGGCAGGATTGGGAGCACCTATCTCTTCTTCCTGGGCATATGCAACACCAACAGCGGCAACAAGACACATTGCAAAAATCACAAACCGTTTCATCTTGACCTCTCCTTCAATAGTTTAGTCGTTCCAGAATTCCGCGACAAGGCCAGGATTGGCCAGCTCATCGCCGTCAAAGAAGTCCTCAAAGACATCCGTAAGTATCTGGAACCGGTTGAAGTATACGAAAAAGTTATCAACCCTTTCGTTCGGCTGGGTCCACAGTCGGAATTTCACGAAGTGCAACTGAGCGTGGGCCGGAAGCACGCGGCTGTCCTGGCGAATGCTGCCCGGAATATTTGCCGAAAGGTTTCTCCAACCAGCAAAATCAAGACGGCCTAGCTGGATTCGGTGCACCATGCCCTGTGAATCTCGCACGTAAGCCTCAATGCGGTAGTTAAGGTTGGAACCCCATACCCACAGATCCATGTTCCGCACGCGACCGGGCATGGGTATCTCGAAAGGTGCGCCATCCGCATCGACGGGGAATAAGTCTATCCAGTTATGGCCCTGGCGGTCGAAACGACCGTTTATGCCAAAGCTCTGAATCAGATTTCCCTCACGATTGTCGCCGAAAAGGGCCCGTGGCCACGCCTCAACAAATGTGGTACGCGGGAAACTTACCTCTTCCCCGTTGCCGTTACTGAGCGTAGTGGCAAACTGACTTGCCCTAGTGTCCCAAGAAAAGTCAAAACTTCTGACCTGTCTACCGTCATGCCATTCGCGGGTGGTTTCGCCATTGAAGCTTTCCAACACTACCGTGCTTAAAGCTACTGGGCGATTCCTGCCGTAAGCCGACAAAACCGCAATGAACATCAAGCCAACAAAGCAAACAGCTTTAATACTGCCGTGTTTCATCCCTCACATCTCCTTCGCTATGATGTCTTCTAAGTCTCTATACATCAATTCTATTACCATTCCAGGGCGATGTCAATGTTTCATGAAATTTCGTTGGTCAGGGTACCCTGCCCGCCGATCTTCTAATTGCCCGAGTTACACCATTATCGGCGATTCTGTCCGAAAAAATCAGCGGTTTTGACGGGATTACCCCCGTTGACACCCCTCTAGCGGCCATTCGCGTCGCCGGAACCACCAAAGCCCAGGGGGAATCGTCAAATATGATGATAACTTCCCTTGAAGTAAGGTCAGGATTCAACCAGCTGAACAAGATTACAGGTACTCCGGGATTTCTTTCCAGATAATCCGCCCCTGCCCCGATCATCACCATAGAGGAAACGTTGCGGGTGTCGGGCATTCCTGCGGGCGTGCTAACGAAAACGACAGCGGAATCGGGATCCCGATCCATGACGGCCCCGGAAAAAAGTTCCCGTCCATTGGGGGTCACGAAACGGTTCTGCCATAGCACATGGGTTCTTTGGCCAGGCGGCAAGTCATCGTCAAGGGGTTCCACGGTTTGCCCCATGGAACCGATTATCCCAGCAAAAAGTCCGGCCCGAAAGAGATCCGTCCCCTGGTCGGTGCCGAAGACGTTGAAAATCCCATTGCCGGCTGGCATTTCTGCGGCGGGAATGGCACCGCGAAAGACCACGACGGGAATTTCCGGAAGTTCCCTATGGAAGCGCTCCGCGACTGCGGCAAAACGGCGTGGGAACAGCACCATGAACGGATTTTCGGATGCATAGGAAATGGCGGCGATTAGCATGTCGGGGCTGGCATCGTCGGCGATCAGCACGGGCCTGACTTGGCGGAACAGGGCAACCGAGGCGAACAGCTGCCGCATTTGCAGGCGGTTTTCCCCGTGCAGGGCGGCAAAGGGCAGATCGGTTACGACAAGCACCGGTGGGCGGGATAAAAAGACGAGGACCGTCACGGACAGTGCGGCAAGTAACAGCCCAAGGGCCAGCAAGAGCTTTGCGCGTTTCATTGGGTGCTCCTATTGACTGGGCTGTCTTTCCCGCGCCTGATTAATTCGGTAATTTCCATGGTTGTTACTTTGATTATAACACAAAGCAGAAACGGGTATGCAAGCCGCCTTTATTGCCACAATCGCCGTAAAGGCATATAGTTACATAACATGAATCTTGAGGCATTTATACTCGGATGCGGGGGCATGATGCCCCTGCCAAACCGCCATTTGACATCGGTGCTGCTGCGGCGCGAGGGCGAGCTTTTCCTGTTCGACTCGGGCGAGGGTACCCAGGTGGCGCTGCGTAGGCTGAACCTTCGTTGGAAGAAAATCTCGGTCATTTTCGTCAGCCACACCCATGCCGACCATGTTACCGGCATACCTGGGCTGCTCATGCTATCCTCGCAGGTGGACAGAGACGATCCCCTCTATATAATCGGCCCGCCGCGCATCGCCGAGTACATCGACTATAGCCGACGGGTGCTGGACATGTACATCAACTACGAGATTGTCGTAAAGGAAATCACCGAGCCAGGCATAGTGTACGAGGGCGAAGGTTTCCGCGTGCGTTGCTTCCCCCTGCGCCACACCAAGCCCTGCTTCGGCTACGTGCTGGAGGAAGACCCCCGTCCAGGCGAATTCCACCCGGAAAGAGCCGAGTCGCTGGGGGTTCCGCGCGGACCGCTGTGGTCAAAGCTACAGAAAGGGGAAACGGTGAAGGCTGCGGATGGGCAAGATATTCGCCCAGATGAGGTGCTTGGCCCTACCCGTTCCGGCAGAAAGTTTTCGTTCGTAACGGATAGCCTTGCTTTTCCAGATATTTCACGGGAGGTCGCTGGCTCCGACCTGTTTGTCTGCGAGGGCATGTTCGAAAGGGCTTTGGCGGAGGATGCCCATGGCAAAAAGCACATGACGGCGGAGGAGGCCGCCCGCATCGCCGCCGCCGCAGGAAACGTCAAAAAGCTGGCGTTAATCCATTACAGCCCCCGTTACACCGAATACGACCTGAAGCAACTTCTGCGGGAGGCCAGGGGGATTTTCCCAGATACGGTGCTTTCCAAGGACAGAACGGTTTTTCCAATAGAGTACGTGGATTAGAACGAGCTCATTTGCTCATAAAAAAAAGACCCCAGAGGGTCTTTTTGTCATCTCCAGGGGGAATCGAACCCCCGTTGTCGGGATGAAAACCCGATGTCCTAACCCCTAGACGATGGAGACTTGGCTCTGAAAAAGCCGCGGCCTTTTCGGGCCTTATATGAAACCGAACTTTCCGCTCGGCGTTGATAAATTAAGTCTACAAATTTTTATGCGGTAATGTCAAGCACTTTTTCAGTGCCCCACAAAAAATTATCGAAAAATTTCGTCCATGCGGAACGTTACACCTGCAACCCGTCCTTTAGCAAAGTGCGGAATTTTTGCACCCTTTCGTTATTGGGTTCCATGGAAAGGGATGCATTGCAGTCCGAAAGAGCCTTCAGGGGGTCGCCCATGTGATAATACGCTTGGCCACGCCTGAACAGACAGTAATTCTGGTAGGGGTTTATCTGCAATGACAAGGTAAAATCCTCGATTGCTTTTGGGTATTGATTCAATACGGAATACACGAGTCCCCTGTAATAAAAAGGCACATGGGATTTGGGGTCCAGATCAAAGGCCTTGGTAAAGTCGGAAATCGCCTCGTCGTATTTTGACTGGGCGAAATTCGCAAGCCCCCGGTGCTTGTGTATAAGAGAGCGGATAGTATTTTCCAGATCCCGCTCAAGAATCTGGCTGTATATTGATATGGTTTTCTCAAACTGCTTGTTGTTATGGGCCGTCAGCGCCTTAAGCAACAGTTCGTCAATGGAAGCGTTCGATGGAATGCTCTCAAGGTCAGGTGAAGCGATTTCGTGATGCTGTTCCAATTCGACGATTGGTGCATCCAAAATAAAAAAGGCATCGTTCGCATGTTCGACTTTATTGTAAAAGTCTTCCCGCCGCTCCATCAATTGGCTGTTTAATTTTTTCTGGTATAGGCGTATTTCCTGAAAGGTCGTGTCGGCAAGGAAAAGGCTTGCGTTTATGGCGGACAGTTTACGCCTTTGCGAATCAAGGGGGCTGAATTCACCTTTGTAGAATATCTCGTGCTCCACCTCTGCCCACGCATCCTGCAAAATCGTACGTATTTGTACCTCAACCACATCGCAGCCGGCATCGCCCCTGACACGGGTAATGTCCTCATAGGGGATCTTTATAAGCATGTGTATGGATTCATAACCGAATTCCTTGTGGGTATAATGCCCCCCCTTACGTTCGGTCTCGGTTACCTCGAAATTGTCGTTTACAACCTTTTCCACATGCGCCATATCGTTGATGAAAGGACAGACGATCCTTACGCCCATCAAGTCGGTAAGGTGAGGGGTTATGCCCGCCTTTAGTTGCCGGCTATACTTGGCGTAAAAACTCTGGAAATTTTTCGTCCGTACCTTGATTGTAGGGTGGGAAAGACAAGGCTCGAGAATCTCTTCCAGTTTGTGCCTGATATCCTTTACGACCAGCGTTCTGACGCCAGCCTTGGACTCGAACCATAGCCGAAGTTTTTCCTTGTCGGGAACCGTCGCTTTCGAACTTAAAACCAGTGGGTTAGTAGTAGTTGTATCGTCTTCCATGTCAAAAAAAGCCGTCTGAAAACCACCGAGGGTTTTCAGACGGTTCCGTGTAATATTTAGGTGCTACACTCGCAATTATTCAGCGCCGTTGCCGTTACCACCAGCTTCGGGAGTGGGGGTAAAAGTTGCACTGGTTGCCTGCCTTTGGGCTTCCAGGTGACGCAGAATCTGATCCTGGCCAAAGCGTTCCATTTCCCATACCCTACGAGCGGTTTCCCGTTCCTGGATAATACCCCAGACTGCCTCATCGTCGATGTCGCGATCTGTATCGAGAACCGCCCTATCGAAGATGATTTTTACATCCCTGAAATAGGTGATGAAGTCGCCACCCCTGTGGGAAGCGTCGCGCCTGATTTCGAATCCGCCGAACTTAACGAAGGGCATGGAATCCGGGTAGATGGGGGTGATGCGAAGATCGCGGTTCCGCACTTCCTGGATATAGGAAGGATTGTCCCAGCGAAGTTCCGCCCAGCCGTCGAAGTTGAGGGGACCCATTGGCACGCTTCTGCGGTTGCCGTTGTTGTCAAAAAGGACGACGTTCAGCGAATGGGGGAAGTTCATCCCGTAAACGTTGACCGCAAGAGCCCTGATGGTGCCGACGTTCTTTACCACGCCGAAGCCGTTCTCAAAGCGGGTGCCGTTTCCATTGCCATTACCGTTTCCATTCCCGTTGCCGTTTGCCTCACCGTTCTCCGCGAAGGGTTCGAACGCCGGGATTTCAAATGGCGGCCTTACGAGGGCCCACGAATTGAAGGGTTCCAAGGGGAAGTGAACACGCACACCCATTACCGTGCCGAAGCGCCTGGAGGGGGCTTCACGCGTGAAACTCCTGGTTTTGTTGAATATCGTCCTCGAAGAGGGGGCGAGATCAACTTCCCAGTTCTCGATGGCGAGCGAAGTCCTCATCATACTTCGCTGCTCTTCGGTAAAAGAGCCCGCGAACCGGACATTCGAAAAGTCCATAAGGGTAGCGCGGTTCTGGTTTGGCGTGTCGTCTTCATCATCCTCACCACCAACCCGGTAATCCGCTGTTAAAAGACCGAAGTCAATAAGAACGGCTTCATTGGCGAACAGGGACGTGGCCACTAACGACGCGATGACGACAAGAATGAGCATCTTTTTCATGCACAACTCTCCTTTCAAATAAGGTACATTGACCCACCTAGCAATGCTAAGCAGTATAACGAATTTGAGCGATTTTTGTCAACGACACTGCACTCAAATTTCGCTTTTGCTACAAGCCAGGCCCTTACGACCTGGGCAGTAGGCGGTCCCCCTCAAAACCAGCCCTTTACCGACGGAATTCACCCGCAAAAGCAGCCCTTCCTTCGATAAAAAAACGCACTTCCTCAACACTGGGGAAGTTTCTCTCTATACCAGCCCTAAGGGTGTCGAAGCTGTTGAAAACCTCGCCCCCCTCGATAGGTGGCATGGCGGCATGCCCGGAAAAATCCGCGTAAACCACCCCGTTACGGTACAGCAGGGACCGTAACATTGTTCCTCTTGGAAAGAGAGGCAGCAAATCCTGGGAAACTGGCCCCAGAAGTGCCTCCTCTACGTACCTGGCAACGTCACGTTCCCGGGACTCGACGCGCCTTAGCATCCTTTCCTCGACAATTATATCCCCACTACCATTAGCATAAAACACGAAGGACCTTCTTGCAAGACCTGAAACGTAAAATTCTAGCAAAGATGTGGTAAGTAACCCAGTCATTATGCCGATAAGCAAGATTACAGCTGGCAGCCGAAAACTTGGCCGCCACAGACGTGAAAAAAAATTCCCCTGATCCATGCCCCTGTCGCTCATCGCGCTATGATAAACCCTCCAGTACGCTCGAAGGCGGTAACGAACTCGGTTACCCCCCTGTATACGCCCTCCACCATCACGCGCAGGGTCGCATCGTTGGTCATAAGTATAGCATCTTCCCTATTGGTTACGAAACCCAGTTCCACCAGCACAGCCGGCATGTTGCTGCGTCGGACCACGAACCAGTCTTCCGCCCGCAGGCCGCGGTTTGGCATCTGATGGCCCTTCACGCTGTCGATGCCGTCCAGTATCGCCTGCGCCAGCATGATGCCTTCAGTCAGGAACGATTCCTCTGTAAGCAGGTTCAGGATTTGGCGGAGGTACGCGTCGGGGAACTGGTCTTCGTCCAGAAGTTGGCGGCGGTAGGTCGGGGTCAGGTGCCAGACCTCGAAGCCCCTGGCGTTTCTGTTCATGGCGGCGTTGGCGTGCATGGACACGAAGATTACCGCCTCGTTGTCCCTTACGGGGACGGAATTGGCAATGACGGCGCGATCCGCAAGACTAAGGGTAACGTCCCGCTCGCGAGTCATCAGTATGCGCTTGTCCGGAAAACGCCTTATCAGCATGTCCCTCAGCATTTTAGAGGCGGTCAGGACGATGTCCGATTCCCTTACCAACTGCCTTCTACCGTTTATCGTGTGATAGAATACCGCGCCAGGATCCCTGCCCCCATGCCCAGGGTCGATTACTATCGCGGCGATTCGGTAGTGAAAGTTCTCCCTGACGATTCGCACGAAGGCTTCCTGCGCCGTCACCACGAAGTCCTCCGGGAAAACCAGCTCGCCGCCGTGGAAAAATGGCAGGGGGACGGCGTAGATATCCCTGTTGTTCAGCATCAGGAAGCCGCTCTCGCCTGGCGAAAGGGCCGTTGAGAATATGCCATGGTGCCCGCCGATGGCGAAGGAGCCTTCCTGGAAGAACGGGTCCCAGCGGAACATCCCCTGGTCTGCGGCGGCGGTGTTTAGAAGGTTTATCGTTTCGTCAAGGGTGAAAACACGGGTCTGGGCCCCTAGCGGCAGGGCCAACGACAATAGGCCGCAAAGAAGCAGACAATAGCCGATACGGGTAGGTTTCAATTATCCCCTCTTAGTTTTTCAATGTAATACGTCGCCCCTTGATAAGAACCCCTGGCGAGGGCCGCCCAGAATGATCTTCCCAAATAGGTATGTTTATTATCGGCCATTTTACCATTTTGCGGCACGCTTTGCGGGATACTTTCGGCGCGAATTTCCAGCAGGGAAAGGCCCGTAAGCTCCCGTGTCGCCGCGAGACTTTCCGCCACGTCGCGACCGGCGTAGTCCCTTAGCCCTGACGCGGCGAATTCCGGAAACGGGATCAGCGGCCCGATGCCCGTGGTCTCTGGCAGCGAGTCCAGCCGTGCCCATAGCTCCAGATCCAGGGGAAAGGCATCTGGGGGAAAGCCCCCCCCACGGTCGCGCAGGAATTCCTCGGTCTCCATATCCGCGGGATCCAGCTGGATAAGCACCGCCTTGGCCGCTCTTTCGGCCGCTTCCACCGCAGAGGCGCGAGCCGGCGCGGCACTTATGACATTGCCGCACTTGGAAACGTTGTTTTCCGGGAAATGCACTTTTCCACCCTGGGTGGCGCGTAGAAACAGGTTCCGCACATTCCTGGCCTTTTCCGTTCCGACAATGGACTTGACCGTGCCAGGAATGGAAATAAAGGCCCGCTCGGCGCTGGTCCAGGCTTTGACAGGGGAAAGATCCCCTGGTTCCCGGCCCATAGCTATAAGAATGGCGGCACGGATCGGATCGATGCCAGAAGAGTACGGGAAAGTCCAGCCAGACATGTACCCGCCCGAAAGCCTGGCCGCGATTTCCCCGATCATAGGACCCGCCTGGGTAAGCTTTATGTCCCCCTTGGCCGCGCCGACGTTTTCCCCATCCGCCAGGCCAAGGGCGCGTACCCCGGCGCGAAAGGTCTCCAGAATCGCCTTCTGCTGTTCGTTCGTGACGCAGGACGGCATCGTATGGCCCATCTCGATAAAAAACGGCGGAAAAAAGACATGCCTGTCGGCAAGCCCGCAGATTACAATCTCGCCCCGGTATACAATCGCGTCCACCGAGAACTCCGGCCCCTCCATGAAGGCCTCGACAATGGCCCGCCCGGAACGGGAAAAACGCAGGGCATCCGCCGCCGCCTCTTGGAATTCTTCCCTGTTGTTGACCCTGCGGCAGCCACGGCCACCCATGTTGTCAACGGGCTTTACCACCAGGGGGAAATCCGCCGGCAGGGCAAGCTCGTCCCCTGCGGTAATCGTCATGAATTCGGGGGATGGCAGGGCGGCTTTTTTGAAACAGGATCGCATACGGCCCTTGTCCGATGCGTTTAGGGCCGCCTCGTAAGGTATGCCTGGCAGCCCCAGTCTTTCCGCAACCCAGGCGACCGTGGCGGAAAAGTCCGTTCCCGCCGTCATAATCCCGCCCAGACCGCCAGTCTCGCCTTGCAGCGTGCGCGCGAAGGCCTCGACACCCTTCATGTTCTTTAGGTCTATCTGTTCGAAGCGATCCGCCATCGCGACGCAGGGGGCGGATGAGTTGCCGTCCAGCACAATCGTGAAAAACCCCAGTTCCTTGGCAATTCTGATAGCGGGGCCCTGCATGATGCCAGCCCCTAGAATAATGATTCGTTCCTGCATGGGGTATGTTACAGGTTAGGGGTTGACGATGGCAAGATAGCCGGAACTTACGCAAAAAAACATTACCAATCTCGCGGTACCTTGACATATTAGTGACATTTAGGGTAAACTTCATGCAATTGGTTTATGGAACTGTGGCTCAGTTGGCTAGAATGTCACTAAGGGGATCGATTTTCCCTAGCTCCATGAACATATACCAGCCTCGCTGGTTTCAGTTTTGAAAACGGGGGTTATATCATGAACTTGGGAATAGGGCAAATTGTCCTTCTGATTGTCTTGGCACTGGTGCTTTTTGGGCCCAAACGCCTGCCTGAAATGGGACGCGCCGCGGGAAACGCCCTCCGCGAGTTTAAGGCGGCACTGAACGGAGTAACGTCGGTCGAGAAGAAGTCCGAGGAGTCGGGGACGGCGGCAACCGAGGACAAGGGTGACGGAAACGCCTGACGGCAGGAAAGGTTTCGATTTAGCGGATTGGGTACCGCATATCGCGGAACTGCGGCGGCGTATCATCGCCGTACTAGTTGTTTTCCTCATATTTACTGTTATCGCATTCGTTTTTTCCTCTCGAATAGTCTCATTCCTGCTTATGCCCTTGGGCCAGCACGACATAGAGCTTTACATATTCGCGCCGGCCGATCAGTTCATGGCTTATCTGAATATCGCGTTTTGGACTGGGTTGCTCTGCGCCCTGCCGTTCCTGTGCCTACAGGCGGCACTTTTTATCTGGCCAGGGCTGAGAAAAAACGAATACCGCTACGTATGCACCGCGCTTATCATAGTGCCTGTGCTTTTTATGCTGGGCGCTGCGGCGGCCTATCTTTTCCTGTCCCCCGTCGTGTTCAATTTTTTCCTGACCTTCGGCGAGGGCGACGGTATGCTCCCACTTTGGGGCCTTCGACAATACCTGGAGCTTTTGTTCAGACTGATGGTGGCGGCGGGATTACTGTCCCAGGGCCCCTTAGTTCTATTGGTGCTTATGGCGACCGGGGTGGTATCGTATAAAAGCGTCGCCCGCTTTCGTTGCCACATAATCCTTTTGATATTTTTCCTTGCGGCTCTCCTAACCCCACCAGACGTAATTTCACAGATTCTGCTGGGCATTCCACTTTATCTTTTATTCGAGGGTGCGCTTTTCCTGGGGCGCATTTTTGGCAAGAAACGTTCGCAGAGATGAAGATTATCATCAACACCGATGAACAGTGTGCCGAGACCGAGATCACGATAAGGTGTGGCCGTCTAAGCGATGATATCGAAAAGATTATTGCCGCAATTCGGATGTTGGACACGAAGCTAACCGGAAACAGGAACGGGCGGCAGCATCTTCTTGAGACCTCGGATGTAACGTATATCGAAACCACCGACAAACGTACTTTCCTGTACACCTTGACGGGCGTATACGAAACCCCTTTCAGGCTTTACGAGCTGGAAGCAAAGCTCGCCGACATGGATTTTTTGCGGGCGAGTAAAAATTGCCTTGTCAACATCAATCACATACAGTCCATCGAGCCGGACTTCGACCGTAGGCTTGTTCTAACTATGGAGAAGGGCGTAAAACTGATGGTATCGCGGCAGTACTCGGCCACGGTAAAACAGAAATTGGAGGCATACCATGGATGAGGAAAGAAACGAAACGTCGATTCTAACGGCATTGCTACGTGCGTTCACCACGACTTTTACATGGGCGGTTCTTGCCATGTGTGTTGCGGGGATGTTGAACGTCCGTTATTCTTCCGAGGCAAGAATACACATGACCGCTTTTTTTGATTTTGGCGGGGCGGGGATGCCGTTCGCCAGCATCTTGCAGATAGCCGGGTTTTCCCTTGTCATGGCTTTTTTTGCCGTGCTGTTGTTTTCGGAACGTTTTTTTGCGGGAATACGTTATTTCTGGCGGGGCTTTTTCCTGTGCCTAGCCACCCTGCTTACATGTTCGATTTTCGCGATAATTTTCGGGTGGTTCCCGGTGCATTACCCAAGGTCGTGGGTTTGGTTTGTGTTGGCCACCGTTTTATGCTTTAGTCTAAGCTTTGCCCTTCTGCGGCTAAAGTACAAACTGGAAGGTAGAAAGTACGACAGGTTGTTGGCGAACTACAAGGCCCGGCGGAAAACTCAGGGGAATCACTGATAAAGTATAAACTTGATAAACAACACAGGGCGACGTTATTTGCGAACGTTATCGATTTGTTGGCTCGAAAGTGCAAAGTGGTGGAACGGCTTCCAAAAGCCCTGTTAAAACAGGTTTTGGAAGCCGCATCGGTTCATTGCCGCATTTGGAAGATTAAGTGTTACGGGGAAGCCACAAGGCCGACATTGGCATCGGCGATCAGGGCATCCCATTGAAGGGAAACCGCCTCGATAAGCTGCGCGGGATCCCCGTCGTGCCACCACATTTGCCATGCGATATGCCCGCGCTGCAAACCCGGAATCATTACCCAATACGCCCACTGGACGAGGCTTGGATCGCGGATAATCGCCAAGGTTTCGGTAACGGCCCGGTGATCCCGAAACAGGACCCAATGTCCATCCTGCCACGCATAGGGGGTGTCATCGACCGGCCTGTTCCACAGATCAATCGCCGTGACGATTCTTGACACTTCCGCCGGGGGAAACGTGTGCGGAATGACAAGAACGTTTTCAAAACCAAAGACGACAAAATCGTTGCGCCTTGGTCCTATGGGGA
>Ga0209755_10001423_pt1 | contig 37435 bp, 35 predicted proteins | sample TergutCo191P1_FD_187301 | JGI IMG/M metagenome (GOLD analysis project Ga0209755, IMG submission 187301) | Cornitermes sp. P1 segment gut microbial communities from Petit-Saut dam, French Guiana - Co191P1 (SPAdes) (version 2) | ecosystem: Host-associated > Arthropoda: Insects > Digestive system... | reverse complement strand
TCGAACAGAGCAGCGATATAAGGACTTTGAGGCAGAATATAAACAATATGCAGAATCTTATACAGACATACTCGACCGTATTGAATATAGAAATCAACGAATTGAAATACTTATTAGAGAACTCTGGCGAGATTATCAAGAACTTAGAGCAGCGATTGGAGATAGCGCTGGACAGAATGAATGACGCTGAGGACGGCGCGTTAAACCTACTTGATGAAAATATCCAGTTGTATACAGAGAATAATGACTTAAAAATTGATGTTCAAAAAAAGAACGTCACCATTTCTAAACAGATAACAGCAATTATTATTTTAAGCGTAATTATATTTTTAATATTTGTTTTATTTGTGATTTGGATTATCTATAAAATAAAGATAGGCGGCATTAAGATCAAAACCAATTAAAATATTAGGCGATATTTTTTCTTATAGTTTTATTTGTTGTTTTTATTATGGACATTTTCTTATTTTTAATATTGATTATTTTTTTTGATTTATTTTTTATTTTAAATAAAGCCTCGTCAAGTATTTTAAAAACTTCACTTGCTTTTTTGACTATTACCGCCTGCCCCTGTTTGTCCCGATGATTATATCTCTTGGCAACATCGCCGGAAACTTTATGTCCCATGAAAACCTCTTCAACTTCTCCTAAAGCATTTGCGTTCATTAAAGTTTTCCACCAATGCCTGCCCGAGTAGAATGTAATATTTTCATTAGTTAACTGCGACTCGCTGCGGTTTGTATAATTACCAAGAGCGGTATTAGCCTCAGCATACCAATATACCGGAGTTCTTTTTCCGCGCCTTTGGCAGAATAATAAATCCTCAGATGTTTTATTGTTCTTGTTTATATAAGTTTTTAATTTGTTATAAACAAAATTGTGTACAGGCACTATACGAGCTCCATATTTAGATTTGCTTTTTGGAATATTAATGAACCAGCATTTCTTTATGTTAATTATGTCTTTTATTTTTATCTTCGCGATTTCACAATTACGCATACCTGTTGCGTAAATTAATAAATTTAGCAGATAATATATTTCATTTTTCCAGTGTCTGTTAAATACGCCTGTCAATTCGTTGATGTTATAACACCCCCGGATTTCTACCATTTTTTCAGTGTCAACATATAAAGGCGGAACGCCTTTAACCGGATTTTTATCAATATATTTATTATAAACTAAGTAATCAAATATTCTATTTAAAACAGAGACATTGAAATTTACGCTTTGGGGAGATAATCCTTTCTTTGAACAGAAATTCTGATAATCAATTATTACACTTGGATTTATATCATCCAGCTCTAATATCCTTTTGTTTTTCAGGAATGGTATCCAATGCGCTTTTACCGCTCTACTATAATTTAATCTTGTATCACCGCTTATGGGCTTGCTTCTTGTATCCGTTTTTTGGTAATGGGAATCTTTCTCATAAAAATTTTTCATTATATTGTACAGACGGCATACAGGTCTTTTTTCTTTTTTCCTATAATAATCTTTTACAAGCGTATCTCTCATCTTAACTGCGAATTCAACCGCCAAATTATAATTATTCGTATGTGTTGATCTTCGAGGCAGTATGTTTCCTTTGTCAATATATCTGACATAATAGACAAAGCCCAATTTTTTATTTGGTACTTTCTGAAGACTGTACCCTTTTGTTTTTCTTTTTTGTGTAAATTGATTATCGAACTTCCGTAAGATAGATAGATTATCTGGATGTTTATTAATTTTAATTTTTAATTTGCTTATTAGATCGTAATTATTTATGTTAGATAATGGCGTAAGGTTGTTAAACCATTTGACAAGCGCCGATGAATTAAAGTACAGTTCTATATTACCTGAAAGATTCTGCATCCTTGTATGCGGTATCTGGTTGCTGTACGATAACGCATTTAAAGTATTTTCACTGATGTGAAATAGGTCAGCTGCCTGGCTTGCTGTCAAAAGTATATTTCTTATCATGGTAGTATTTATCGGCATACAGGCTTAAAAAACTTTAATTCTTACTTTAAAATATTTTTGAGACAGTTGTGAGACAGTAATCAATTAAACATAAAAAAAAATTAAATTTTCTTCATTTTTCTATTGACAAAGGTATATTTTATTTGTTAGAATGGCAGTAGGTAAGAAACGAAAAAGCAATGATCAAAATGAACTTTTTTGAACATTTTAAATTTTATTTTCAGTTATACTTTTGCTTTATTTTAAAACAGTCATTTAAGTGAACTATCTGATGCCTTGTTATCGGCATCATAATCAATCCAAGATTATTTTTTTTGCTCCAGAAATCAAGCAGCCATATTGATCGCGTATCATTTGTTACGCCGCCGTTTTGTTTTATTTTATCAAGTTGTTCTCTACTAACTTTCTTTTTAATATCACAAAATTTCATTGATTCTATAATCTTCTTTGTCGTTTTTCCCACTTTTAATCTATAAACATTTAGCTCTTTAATATTTATTTCTTTATTAAATGTATCAATTTCGGAATATGACATCGCGTTTCCTGTGTCTTTAATTTTTATGTTAATTTTTTTCTGTGTTTCATCATCAAAAATTGGTTTTTTATCTGCGATTAAAATGTTAGAAACTATATCCTCTATTCGTGTTATATGCCATATATTCCATAATATTGAAGTTTCTTTTTTTGATATTATTCTGAAGGTTTCATCGTTTAAGCTGTTCCAAAATTCATTGTAATATGTTTCTGTCTTACCGTTGTATGCTTTTTTATCATGAAGCAGGCTGTGCATCTCAAGTAATAAATTAATTCCCTTAATAAATGTTTTTTGATCTGATAAATACATCGCGAGATTTTTTTGTTTTTCATTCCAGCTTTTTGATACATTAATCATTTTAAGTTCGAATCCTTAAATTAATATCAAATTAAAATTTTACTATATTAAAAAAATTTTCTGGTATTAATTATTTTTTCGGAGAGAGAGGGATTCGAACCCTCGGAGCCCGTGAGGGCTCAACGGTTTTCGAGACCGCCCGATTCAACCGCTCTCGCATCTCTCCAGTTGGATTGGTTATGTTATTTTGAAGCTGACACGATTTGAACGTGCGACCTTTAGATCCGCAATCTAATGCTCTATCCAGCTGAGCTACAGCTTCATTTCCACGGTTTGAATCTCCTAGCACGTTATTTATGGAGTTTTGCTATGCAAAACTCATAAGATAAAAACGCTTTGCGTTTTTATTACGGAGCAGGGGGGATTCGAACCCCCGGTACCCTTTCGGGGCACAACTCCTTAGCAGGGAGCCCGATTCGGCCGCTCTCGCACCGCTCCAAGGAATTACATTTTTGAGGATGAAAACCTAAAAGGTTCGAATCCCCATGTAAGATTTAGCTATGAAGTTTTACGTAGTAAAACTTCTAAATAAAAACGCTTTGCGTTTTTATTACGGAGCAGGGGGGATTCGCCTTCCAGCCTTCGTCATCCTGACTCAGGCTTACAGGCCGCCTGCGCGTTGCCAGCGCATCCTTGCGCTGACAATTCTTCTAACAAGGCTTCGCCTTGATAATTTACAGCAACGCTTCGTTTCGAATCCCCCAACACTCCCATTGTTTATGCATTTTCCAAATTAGTAATTTATCCGGTAAATAAATTACTAATACGGAGCAGGGGGGATTCGAACCCCCGGTACCTTTCGGCACAACGGTTTTCAAGACCGCCTCCTTAAACCGCTCGGACACCGCTCCAGTAAAGCAGCCCGTTAGGGCTGACTTTTTAAACAATTAAAACGAGCCGGCGCAGGATAAGTTCAAACATTCCGACTTTAATAGGCAGCCTTTAGGCTGCCGTATGCGCCGCTCCAGTAAAGCAGCCCGTCAAGGGCTGACTTTTTAAACAATTAAAACGAGCCGGCGCAGGATAAGTCCAAACATTCCGACTTTAATAGGCAGCCTATAGGCTGCCGTATGCGCCGCTCCAGTAAAGCAGCCCGTTAGGGCTGACTTTTTTAACAATTTAAACGAGCCGGCGCAGGATAAGTCCAAACATTCCGACTTTAATAGGCAGCCTTTAGGCTGCCGTATGCGCCGCTCCAGTAATGAAGCCCGTCAAGGGCTGACTTTTTTAAAAATTAACACGAGCCGGCGCAGGAAAAATCCATACATTCCGACTTTAATAGGCAGCCTTTAGGCTGCCGTGTGCGCCGCTCCAAAATGCACGCTACATGATAATACACAGGACGGTATCTTTTGTCTATATGTTAATGATAACTGATATTGATGGGATGGGTCAATCTGCCACACACAATGTTAGCTGTGCTTGCTGTATGGAGCCGGGCCTAAAGCGCGGTAAAAATTTATTTTATAACAGCGACCTGACAACTTTTTTGGCAAGCTCAAGGTTTTTTGTATTTGATGTAATAAACACGCCGATTTCCTGATTACCGAAAATGCTTCTCATTCGTTCATTGCCTGTAATATTTATTCCGCATACCGGCGTTTTCTCTCCTGTGGGTTTTGGTTCATGATCGGTGCTCATTATATCAAATGATATTGATCTGCTTTCTAAAGCTGATAATTCATCGTTTGTAAGAAATCCTGAAAGAGGCATAAATACGCCGCTTGCGGCCTGACGCTCTGCGTTGTTCATGTCAGAAATGATAATATCGAGATCGCCTGTTGCTCCTATAACTGCCATTCTTATCATGCCGCCCATTGTCATCATTGGATCGACAAAATTTCCGGGTTCGGGATTGTCTGCGGCCTCCGCAATGATAATCGGAGTGAATACCGGAGCTTTTCCTTCTATTGTTAACTCCGGCATTGCGTTATTCAAATATGCGCCGTATTCAGTAACCGCGTTTTGATTCATTGACGACGCGATAAAGGCGATCTGAAACGATGCAGGTCCTGTGTTTTTCGGCGAACATCCTATAAGACTAATAATTAATGCCGCCGTGAAAATAATAATGACAGCTAACACTTTGTTTTCATTTACAGTTTTCTTTCTCATATACTTTTCCTGTATTGCCGCTTTTATTGCTGTCTTGTCGTCTGGCGCACCTGGCTGTCGGCAAAGCCTTCAATTTCTTTTACAATCGCAAGCCAGTGGTTTGCTTCCCTCTCTGAAGTGTATGGGCCAATGCGAACCCGGAACAGGTTCTGTCCGTTTACTTCGCGGTTCTCAATTATCGATACTAAACCTTTAGAGGCGAGTACTTCTCTTATATCTTCGGCTCTGACCATCGCGCTGTAAGCTCCTATTTGAATCCAGTAATCAATTATTGTTCTTGCGATTGTTTGTCTGGGCGCTGTACTTGCAGCTGCTGTACTTGTATTTGATGAAGATGAATTCGCTGAACTTGCTGCGGCAGTTCTTTGTGTTGTCGAGGCTGTTGCGGCGGGCGCGGGAGCTGTCGTCTGCCTGACAGCGGCAGCAGCAGGCGCAGCGTCTGATGTTCGCGCCGGCGCTGATGTTGCCGCGACTGCGGAACTATTTTGAGTAACACCTGCTGATGTTACAGCCGGAATTTGAATTGTCAGGCTGTTTCCGTTATTCCTGTCTTGTAATACGGCAGGTTCGGTATTTCCTGCTGTATTTGTTTCCGGTGTCTGCTCAGCGGCTGCTGTCTGAGCCGGCTCAGAAATATTTGCTGTATTTTCGGCAGGCTGAATTCTTCCCTGCGTAAAAGGATCCGGTGAAGCTATATTTGTTATTCTCTGCGCGTTAGGCGTTGTTATTAAAAGCGCTGCTGTAATGGTTACAAGCAGGAAAACCCCGACAGAGACAGCAATCAGTAACAATTTTTTCATTTCTTTATCCATCAAATTACTCCTTATATAAAATCTGACCGTATGGTCAGACATATAAAACGGAATTTACTGATTTTTTTTGTCAGTTAAAATTCCTTTAATTATCTTATCGATGCGCATTTGCAGCAGACAGGGAAATCCTGAGTTCCCTATTCTATAAATTTCGGCATTTACGGATAAATATTGAGTATAGAAGTTTTTCTGGCTGTTAAAGCGTTTTGATATTTCTTTATATGATAGCTTGTCCCGTTTTTTCGCTCTCAGGAATCTTGTTAAAAACGGAGCTGTAACAATTATGATTTTATCCAGCCTATTGAATGCGCTGGAGCGGTGAAGAAGAGCGGCGTTTATAACACAGCTCCCCTTTTGTGAATCAATCCAGGTTTCTGTAATTTTATTTACAGGAGGATGAACGATTGCTTCAAGAGCCGCAAGTTCATCCGGTTTTCCAAAGACACGCTGCCCTAAAAGCCGCCTGTCCAAAGAGCCGTCAGGTCTTTTTAAATCTTCTCCGAACCGGGAAAAAACCGCGGTTTTTTCCGATTCAAGCACCGGATGCCCCAGCTTATCGACATCAAGCACCGGCAGCCCTTTTTTTTCAAGCAGTGATGCGACATAATTTTTTCCGGCGCAGTATTTTCCTGTTAATCCTATTATCATACCTATAAAAATCGGCAAATACTCCCTCTGCTTTAGCTGAGCCTCTGCTTTAGCTGAGCCTCTGCTTTAGCTGAGCCTCTGCTTTAGCTGAGCCTCTGCTTTAGCTGAGCCTCTGCTTTAGCTGAGCCTCTGCTTTAGCTGTGACACTGCTTTAGCTGTGACACTGCTTTAGCTGTGAAGTATGGCTAAGTCATACTTTAGATGTTATAATTTTATATATTATGTTAAAAAAGATTATTTTTACCGTTGTTATTGTTTTGATCGCCGCAGGTTCTTTTCTTTTTGGAATTTTTACGTTTGGGTCTTCGCCTGATACCGGAAATATTGCTGTAACAGCGTCCGGCACTGAAGCCGGAGAAGACAATCAGCTTACTGAAGAAATTGATAATTTTACTGATATCAAACAAAGAGGGCCTGTCGTGTCATTTCTTCTGCCTGATGTCAACGCCGAAGTCGGCATACAGAAAGATTTGACTAAAAAATCCAGAGAGGTTCTAGGCGTTTGGGCAACCTTAAAAGTTATAAACGGCGTTATTAATATATTACAGTCAGCCCAGATCGGAGGAAGTTTTTTTGTCGAAGCTTCGATAAACCCGCTTGAATTTCTTTCTCCTGTTGATAATGTTCTGGACAAGTTATCTGACATGCTGTTATGGGCGTTTGCCGCTATTTTATTCGAAAAAATTCTTCTTGCGATTTCCGGATACATTGTTTTTTTAATAGTGATACCGGTTTGCGCGATTATCACTGTAATTACATTGTGGACTTATAAAGAAAAACAAAAAGTACACAGGGTTATCATAGTATCTCTTATTATCAGCTTAATAATACCATTGGCGATACCGGTATCTTTTCAATTATCTTCACTGATGGAAAACAAATTATTAACCAACAATGTTGAACGGGTTCTGGCGTCGATTAATGAAAAGGGAGAAACGGCAGGCGAGATGGAAAACGAAGTAACAGGCTTAAGAAGAGTGGGCAATTCAATTATGGCTTTTATGAATACGGCTAAAGATTTAGGCAATGCTTTAATCGAGGACATGATAAATTATTTTATCATTTTTATTTTTACCAATATTGTTATTCCGATTATTACGATTTTAGGACTTTTCCTCCTGACAAAGTATTTGGCGAAGTTGATTTTAACAGTCTAAGGGTTATATGGATTGGCAGCAAATAGTTTATTATCTTCCCGGCGTTCTCTTAGGCTTGACTGTTCATGAGTTTTTTCATGCTTTTGCCGCATGGAAGCTTGGCGACAACACCGCAAAAGAACAGGGACGCCTGACTTTAAATCCTATAAAGCACATAGATATTATCGGTCTTCTTTTTATCGTTTTCGCGGGGTTCGGCTGGGCTAAGCCCGTGCAGTTTAATCCTGAGAATTTAAAACATTTAAGGCGCGATAAAGCAATTATCGCAGCGGCTGGTCCTCTTTCAAACTTTGTTCTCGGCGTAATATTGGCTTTATCCATAAGGTTTTTATTTTATTTTCATATCAGCAATGACTTAGAATTCGGCGAAATTGCGTTTCATTCTTTTTTAATTTTATATTCCGCGGCTTCCGTCAACTTTGGATTATTTATTTTTAACCTGCTTCCGGTTCCGCCTCTTGACGGCAGCCACATTGTTTTTTCCGGTCTTAATCTGAGTTACAGCACCGAGGAAAAAATCAGAAAAATCGGACTGCCTGTTTTGTTTTTGATCATCATTATTCAAAATTATTTTAACATTACAATTATACCCATCAATCACGCTATTAACTGGCTGATGGGTTTGTTTATGTAAAACAGCCGGCTTCGAACCAGAGATTCACAGCTGTCGTACAAGCCCGGTATTTTCATTCTTCGTTAAAAAATTTTTGTATTGACTTAACAGAAAACCCTTCGTTCTTTAACATGAACTTTACAGAGCGGACGCGGTTTTCACCGGTTTTTGCGGGGGATTTTTTTTCGTTTTTTTTCACATAACGCGTTAGAAGCGAAAACTCGGTCTCTTCGTCTAAAACTTCTTTAAGTGCGGCTTGTGCGTCACCGCGGTCAATGCCTTTGGCGCATAAAGAGGAGAAGAGTTTTTTCGGGCTTCGCGTAAAATGCAGGCGGGATCTCAGCCACATTCCTGAGTATCTTTTATCATCCAGCAGATTTGCTTCGGACAGGCGGACAATAACTTCTCTTATGCACGCTGTGTCAAAACCGCGTTTTTCGAGTTTTAATGATAAGCCGCTTGAACACTGTTCAGCCCTTGCAATAAGGCGAAGAGCGGTTTTTTCCGCCTGTTGAAATTCTGTTAAATCGTCACCTAACATATTCACATGCGTTCTCAGCGGGAAAGAAAATTAAATCGTCTTAGAAATTTATTAATAAATTCTAGCGTTTGGAGAACTGGAAGCGTCTGCGCGCGCCCGGGCGGCCGTACTTTTTGCGTTCGACCATCCGCGGATCGCGTGTAAGGTAGCCGTTTGCCCTGAGGCTTGCGTAGTTTGTGTGGTCTACCTGACAGAGAGCTCTCGAAAGACCATGCCTGCACGCGCTTGCCTGACCGTTATTTCCTCCGCCGTAAACATTGACTAAAATGTCATATTTATTTTCGCTTGAGGTTACCATTAACGGCTGGCGCACCATCAGCGCGTGTTCGCCCTGCGGAAAATACGCGGCAAGTTCTTTTCCGTTTATTATTATCCTGCCGCTTCCGTCACGGACATAAACTCTCGCGACTGACGTCTTTCTTCTTCCTGTTCCTATTCCAAGATTCTTAATCATATTTAAACTTCCTTTTTTGATTCTTACGCTTCGATAAGTTCCGGCTTCTGGCTTGTGTGCGGATGATTTACTCCGGCGTAAATTTTTACGTTTTTGGCCATTCTTCTGCCAAGCGGCCCCTTTGGAAGCATCCCCTTAATGGCAATCTCAAGCGGCATTGTCGGATGTCTTTCCATCACTTTTTCGAAATTATTGGCTTTTAATCCGCCTACATAACCTGAATGGCGGTAATACATCTTTTGCTGGGCTTTTTTGCCGGTCACTACGATTTTTTCGGCGTTAATAATAACAACAAAATCCCCAATTTCCTGATTGGGCATAAATACCGCTTTATTTTTTCCCCGGACAATCGATGCGACTTTAGCCGCTACTCTGCCCATGACCTTTCCGTTTGCGTCAATGACATACCATTTTCTTTCGACCGACGCGGGTTTTGCGAATACTGTCTTCATATTGATAACCTTCTATCACCTTTTCTTTATTTATAACGGGAATTTCAGGATAACAAAAAAACCAGTGTTTTGTCAATAGGAAGACGGGTTAACCATTTTATGAAAAATTTTTATTCCCGGTCATGCAAACCGGCGTTTTCAACCCATATATAGTAAATCAATTTTTGGAGGCACTTATGAATAAATCACGATTAATTATTTTGAAATTGCGCCGGGTATGGATAATAACCGCCGCTTTGATTATTTGCGGATGCGAAGTAACCGGGCAGGAGACTCAGGATGAAATCAGCCCGCTTACTCTGATGACGTGGAATATCCACAATTTGTTTGACGGTAATGATGACGGCAATGAGTATGACGAATTTTTACAGTCTTCGGGATGGTCTTCGGAAAAATATCTTGGCAGGCTGAATTCCATAGCCGAAGCGGTAAAAAAGATCGAACCGCTTCCTGATATTATCATGTTTCAGGAAATTGAATCCCGAAGAATTCTGGATGATATTGCGGCTTTTGTGCATCAGGATTTTATGTGGAGTCATTTTGCCGGCAACCCCGGATCGGCTATCGGGCTTGGTATAATAAGCCGCGTTCCGCTGATTGAAGCGAAATCCCACTCGATAACCATCGGGAATGAAACAACGCCGCGTCCTGTTCTTGAGACAAGGGTTCAGACCGCAAGCGGCGGTTTCATTATTTTTACATGTCACTGGAAATCCAAAATCGGGGGCGATGACGTAACGGAAAATATAAGAAGATCATCAGCAAGGGTGATCCTGCGCCGTGTCCGGGAAATTTGGGAAAATGAACCGGAAACAGGAATTATTATCGCAGGCGATCTTAATGAAAATTTCAATGAGTTTTACAGACAAAGTTCAGGATATATCTGCGCGCTGCTTCCCGATGATCCGTACAGCGTTACGCTCGCAAATATCGGCGAAGAGAAACAAATGGATTACATCGTCGTAACAGGAGCCGTGCCCCCGGAGCCTGTTCATTTTCCTGATGAGACAATTGTTTTTTACTCGCCGTGGGCAAATGAAATTCCTGACGGATCTTATTTTTACAAATACAACTGGGAAACCATCGATCATTTTCTTGTGTCGCATCAATTTTTTAACGATTCAGGCTGGGAGTATAATAATACGTATGCAGCCAATTTTGAACCATTTACAAATGCGCAGGGATTTCCGGTTTCGTATAACTCACGAACAGGATATGGTTTAAGCGATCATCTGCCTCTGTTAATCTCTTTGATTTGGAAATAGATTTTTTTATTGGAATGAGGAGCAGGGAATTAAAATTGTTTTGTTTTTATTTTATTTGAACCTGAAGCCCGGTTTCTCATTTTTTCGCAGCAGCTGCGGGAGCTTTGGAATCCAGTTTTTGAAGCATTGCCTGCAACTGGTCTTTTTCGATTAAATCTATAAGACGGGCTTCAGTATATCTTTTCGCCTCTTCTGTAAACTGGCCGACTGTGATACAAACGCCCTTGCCTGCTTTTACTTCTTTAAGATGCGAGCCGAAATCCCTGACAATCAGCTCTCCTATAGACCCCTGCGTTCTTACAAAGCGGAACATGATTAAATCCTGCCACTTTATTGTATCAATTTCCGCAAGGATATCCGCCCATTCGTTTTTGTTTACCGAAATGTTAATAATTTTTACTTTTGCTTTCGGGTAATAAGTCATAACAATGCGCCGGCATAACGCTACAAAGTCCGCCGATGATCCCATAAGAAATGTCTGCAGGTTTCTGTTGGCGTTTAATTCAATATATTTTCCTAACAGTACATTAACATCTTTATACGAAGAATTTTCAGCCTGAAGCTGTTTCAGATAAGGAATGGCTCTGCTGATTTCATTCATCTTTATTAATGTAGTCGCGAGTTTATAGCGGAGTTCCGCGAGGATATCGGCTTTTACATTCACGTGCCTTAAGCCGATTTCAAAATCCTGAATCGCGGCTTCATACTGTCTTGTATCAAGATGGATAGTGCCTGCTATCAGACACGCGTTAGGACCCATTACCGGATCCGCGCGAAGGTGGTTAAAAATTCGAAGCGCCTGTTCGGTCTGATTCGCTTCATGGTAACATTCCGCCAGTGTATAAAGCGATTCTTTATCATCAGGGGCAAGGTCGATGGCTTTTCTGATAAAACTCATCGCTTCTTTTGGTTTTTTTAATCTGAAGAGAGCATGCCCCATATAACGAAGGACAGCGGGGCTGTCAGGATCCTGCGTGCGCGCCTGTTTTAAAAGCAATACGGCTTTCTCGTAATTTTTTCTGTCAAACTCAAGAGCGCCTAGTTCGTAATTAACTTCAAAATTATCCTGCCTGAATGTTCTGGCTGTTGTAAATCCTTTGTATGCCTGATCAAGTAAATTTAATTTTCGCGCTGATATGCCGTAACGGAGATACGCCTCAAATTGATCTACTCCCTGAACATGGCCTGCCGCTAATTGATCTATCAGCGTTTCATAAGTCTTCATTGCCTTGTCCCAGTTCTGTTCTTCAAAAGCGGCGTTGGCAATCACAAACAGCGCTTCAGGATCATTCGGATTTTGAGCGAGTTTTTTATTTGCTTCTTTAATTGCGGCGTCGGTATCTCTGGATCTTTTGCCGCCGCCTAAAGATCCTCCTTTTATATAACCTCTGAGAATAAAAATCAGGCTTACTACAAATACAACCGCTATTACACCGATTATTACGGGACTCATATTCTTAATTATCGGTTATTTTTGTGTTTTTTGATACTTAAATCGCCGATAATATACAAATTAAGCAATAAACAGGTATTGACAAAGGCAAAATCTGCAACTAAATTTTAAAAAACCTGTTTTTTACCTATAAAAGGAGTTTATCCAATGGCATCGAGTATTGGAATTAAGATAGCCAACGGAGAATTCTACCCGCTAGTGGAAGAGAATTCTTTAATAAAAAAAAGGTTAATACTTACTACTGTTCATGATAATCAGCCAAGCGTTCAAATAGACCTTTACAGAAGTCCGGTTCAGGCAATGACCGAAGCCCAATATATCGGCACTGTCGTAGTTGAAAATATTAAACCTAAGCCAAAAGGCGACCCTTCGATAGAGATGATAATCTCGTCGGATGAAAACGGAAACATAATCGCGGACGCCATTGATCTTGACACCGGTTCAGGCGGCGAGCATTATGTTCTGACAGTTTCATTGCAGTCGATGGACGATATTTCACGCGATGTTAACATTCAGGATTTTGAACTTGAATCCAACGAAGAGCCGCCTTCGGGTTTGTATCAGCACGCGAAACAGATAAGAGAGAAACAGAAAAAGAAACCAAAACCAGTAATCTTTGTGTTAATCGGCATTGTTTTACTGCTTGGTCTTCTTGCGGCATGGTTATTCTTTTTTAACGGACTTGAAACAGTGCAGTCATTGGGGAACAGATTAATTACACAGATACAAACAATATGGACAAAGCCTGCTGTTGTTTCTGAACCTGTAAGACAAGCCGAACCCGCGGTTACCGCTGTCGAACCTGTAAGGCAGACTGAACCTGCCGCCGCGGAACCTGTAAGGCAAGCTGAGCCGGTTCAACAGGTTGTTACTCCGCCGCCTGTGATTCAGGCGCCTACCGCTCCTGTGCAGACTGCTTCAGCTGTGCAGACTGCGCCGAGAGCTTCAAGCGTTTCTACCCGCAATCCGCCGGTTGCGTCCTTTAATGTTCCTTCGGTTATTCCAAGAGAAGGAATCAATTATGTGATCCGGTGGGGTGATACGCTTTGGGATATAGCCGAAGCTTTTTACCGCGATCCGTGGCAGTACCCCAGAATCGCGAGATTTAATAATATTTCAAACGCTAATTATATCATTTCAGGCAGAACAGTACGCGTTCCTCCGCGCAACTAATTCTAAAAATTTAATATAGATTGCTTTAAAACTCCAAATAAAATATTTTTTATTAAAATGTAAATATGTCAGCAGAGCATATCCTTGGCGTCTAAGATGGCAGGAATTTCCAAACATGTTTACTGACGAGTCTGTCCAGCGTATTAAAATCTTTATATTTAAAATAATTTTGTATCGCCGGACAGACCTGTAAATAAAACCTTATCTAACGCAGCCATAGACGCCGCCAATTCTATGCTCTGCTGCCGTATTTGGATATTTAATGTATAATAAATAAAGCTGTTCCAAACATTAATAAATTATCTATAAGTAAATTGCCAATATGGCATGAGAGCAATATTTAATTATATTTATAGGTGGGAGCAGACTGCGGGCAGGCAAAACCATCATTGGCGTTCTCTGTCGGAGAGACCTGACCATAAAATAATCATTGATGTATAAATACTAATTTACACATTTTAATGGTCAGGGCTCGTAGACAGGCTCTGCCAAAAGTTTTGCATGCACGCAGCCTGTTCCGCCTATAAAATTTATTCGATTATATGCATGGGCCATTTTTGCTTTTTAATAAAGTATTTTAATCGGACTTTTAGAACAAGCCTTGATTAATTCATTCTTCATAGATACACTCGAATCAGAGGTTCACAGTTGCGCAGAATGAAAAAAAGGCCGGAATTTAACGACTCTGTGAAACTTTACTGGTTAGTATTTATTTTTTTATTTTCTTGTTCTTGCACATCACAGGCGCGCAGTGTTCAGGAACAGACAAACAATTCCGGTAATTTTTATTCCGGGCTTCTGGCGGATTTAACCGATGATAAAGTCAGAATATTTGAAAACGCTCTTTTAAACCCGAATGTTTTTATAAGGCAGGCGGCGTCCGAGCAGCTTGCGGTTTTAAGAAATAATGATACGGAACTTACATCGCGGACAGCGGAACTTGTGCGTAATGAAGCGGGCGGATGGTGGGCGGCAGCTTATGACGCTTTAGACGATCTGCAAGACCGCGGGAAAATTCTTTCTTTTTTATTCAGCTTTGAGCAAAATACCTATTCGCGTTATGATGAACCAAGAAAATATGTTTTAAACGAACTGGAAAAAATTGACTTTCAGTTCAGCGAAACGGAGGCCGCCGCTATTGACGGGCATTATTATGTATCGCGCCTGCGGTATAACGACGCGCTGGCGGCTTTCCGTGATTTACGGACAGATGACGAATGGCCGGATGAAATGCCGCGGATATTTTTTGATTATCCGAATTTAATAAACGATCTTGGCAGAGCGTATCAGTACACTTCATCAGGCAGGGAAGGGTTGGCTCTTTTATTACAGTGGGAATCCGCTCTTGCAGATAACGCTTCTAGCGAATCCGGCGATCTCAGATACAGGCTTTTATTTTTCGCGGCCCGTGTCGCGCGGCGTATAGGGCAGAACGCTCAGGCGCTCGCTCTTTTTGAGGATGCCATGTCCTATACGCCTGATTCATCGCAGAAAGACGCGTGCATCTGGTATATATTGGATATGTCGATGTCCGGGGCATTTAATATCATTGCGGAACGGCTCGAAAAATTTTTGCCGTCGGCGGTTAACGGAAATACTTATAACGATGTAATGGAAAGATATCTGCACCGCCTTGCTTCTTCCCGCGACTGGAGCGGAATAATTAACGCTTATAATCTGATTAAAGATATAAACGGACTGAGCTTAAAAGCCGGTTACGCGTGGGTAATCGCGCGCGCGATGGAAGAGAATTATCTTACAAGCGATCAAAGGCGCTTAGCATCATCCGCCGCGGATATTACAAACGCGGGCGTTTCCGATTTTATGAGAATTGCATATAACGCGGGCGATACATTGAATATGCCGGCTCTTTATTACCGCATGCAGAGCGCGTCATATCTCGGCCTTCCGTTAGTTGAATTTTCAGAGAGTCCGCCGGACAGCGAATCATCCGACGCGCTTGAATTTATCCTCGGGTTTTTTTCCAATGACGCGGCTGCACTGTCAGTTCCGTACTTCAGATCGATAGAAGGTTCGCTGACCCCCGGTGAGTTACGCGCCATTGCGTCCGCGCTTGATGAAAAAGACATGTACCTGCAGTCCATGAGGCTGATCCTGCTTTATATTAACAACCCGGATTATATTAAGACAAGGCGGGATTTGGAAATTATGTATCCGCGTCCGTTTCTTGAGTTAATCGAAACGCACGGGAAGAATTTTAATATCGCGCCTTCTCTTATTTTCGGGCTTGTCCGCCAGGAGAGCGCGTTTCAGAGAGCGATTGTATCAAGCGCCGGAGCTGTCGGTTTAATGCAGCTAATGCCGGCAACAGCCCGGGAAATGGCGGATCGCATCAGGCGCGCAGGCGGCCCGAATTTTACCGGCGCGGACGGAAGAATCGATTCTACAAACCCGGAAATAAATGTTTATATCGGCTGTTATTATTACAATTACCTGCTTAATCTGTTCGGTCATAACGATCAGCTTTCGCTAATGGCGTATAACGGCGGCCTCGGCCGTGTCCGCACATGGCGCAGCGCGAGCAGTCTGCCTGTGGATTTACTTGTCGAAACAGTTACGATTCTTGAAACTAGAGATTACGGCAGAAGAATTCCGGCGCTTGCTAAAATATACGAAGATCTTTATTACAGGCAATAAAGATACTCTGACGTTTTAATTTTTCAAGTAACGCAGAATTTTTTAGTATAAAAGCGCGCCTTCAAGCTGTTCCCTTGGACTGCCGCCACTTCTTGTTACGGTTTTCGCCGCTTTAATAAATGCCTGCAAATTTTCCCCCGAGCGTTTATAAATACCCTCATAAAAATTATCATCCGAATGATAAAGACGGAACAATTCAAGATACGCATTATTTATCCGCATCTGCGAAAAGCCGCGGTAATTTTCGTTTGTAAACATGTTTTCGTATTCCGCGTCAAAACGCGCCTGCGCGTCCGCAATTATTCTTTCCTTTTCATTCAATTTTGTTTCTCTTTCTATGTTACGCGAATAGAGAGCGTCAAGCTCCGCGATTAGCTCCTGAAGAAAAACGACATAAGTCCGGCTGTCCGCGTTTGACGCGATCATTTTTGCGTGCTCGGCGGAATCATGCCCAAAACGGCTTTCCATGTAAAGGCGCGCGCCTTCGCTTCCTATAAACTGCGCCAGCTCTTCGTTGAAATTAGCCTGTCCTTTAATAAAAATTGTCGCGTGAACCTGTTCGTGGATTATAAGCTCGGCAAGCCTCCACGGCGGATAATTTCGCATATATGAATAGAGAGGATCGGCAAACCATCCAAGGGTGCTGAAGGCGTCAACCCCGCGAATCCAGACATCAAGATCCTTTTTTTCCAGTTTATCACGCTCTTTTCTTGCGTCTTCTACATTGAAAAAACCTTTATAAGGAAGCCTTCCGACAACAGGATAATTCCACTCATGGCGGCGGAAAGAATCTTTTGCCGATGCCGATACCACCGCCGCAAGATAATCGCGTTCGATTTCTACATATTTGGTGTAATTACGGGTTTGAGCGAGTCCTAGTTCATCCGTTGCGAATCGGCGGATATCTGTTACTAACCTGACAAATTCTAAATCATCGACCTTTTCCAGCGGAATCGCGCTGTTAAGATAACCGAGCATTGCCGCTCCCTGAGTCAGCGTATAGCAGCCTGAAAAAAGAACGCCTGCTCCAAGAAGCGCGGCCGCGGCGAATACAGGCGGAAAATTGGCAAGTTTTAAATTATTTAAAATATCCATTTATTATTGTATTATATCAGGGTTTTTTACGCCGGCGCCATTGTATACTTGATTTTTATTTATTATTATTTTAATATAGCCCGAGGATAGGGCTGTTTTTACAGAATTTTATAGTTAGGAGAAATGTATGACAAGGCCGGTGACTTTATTTTCGGGACAATGGGCAGATATACCTTTTGATAAATTTTGCGAAAAAGTGAAATCTTTTGGTTATGAAGGAATCGAAATCGCATGCTGGGGTGAACACCTTGATTTAAAAAAGGCGGCGACCGATCCTAAATATGTCGAAGATATTAAGAATATCCTTAAAAACAACAACCTTAAAGTGTGGGCAATCGGAACTCATCTAATCGGGCAGTGTATCGGCGATAACCCCGACGCGCGCCTTAACGGCTTTGCGCCCGCGGCTCTTGCCAATAAGCCGGAAGAGATCCGTAAATGGGCGGTTCAGGAGATGAAGTACGCGGCTGCGGCGGCAAAGAACATGGGCGTAAAAATTGTGACAGGTTTTATGGGAAGCCCGATTTGGGCATACTGGTACTCCTTTCCGCAGACAACCGAGCAGATGATCAATGACGCGTACGCGCAGATTATTAAATTATGGTCGCCGATTTTTGACGAGTTTGATAAAAACGGAATCAAGTTCGCGCTTGAGGTTCATCCAACAGAAATCGCGTTTGATTACTATACCGCGGAGCGTCTTTTAAAGGAATTTAAAAACCGGAAAACACTCGGTTTTAATCTTGATCCTTCTCACCTGATCTGGCAGGGTGTTTCTCCGCAGATTTTTATCAGGGATTTTTCTTCCAAGATTCTGCATGTGCACATGAAAGACGCAGCGGTCACTCTCGACGGCAAGGCAGGCATACTGGGTTCTTTCTTAACATTCGGCGATGTAAGGCGCGGCTGGAATTTCCGTTCGCTAGGCCACGGTGATGTAGACTTTGAAAACATTATCCGCGAGCTTAACGCGATTAATTACAAAGGGCCGCTGTCCGTTGAATGGGAAGACTCAGGAATGAACAGGGAAATCGGCGCGAAAGAATCCTGCGAGTTTGTAAAGAACATCAATTTTTCGCCTTCCGATATTGCGTTCGATGACGCGCTTAAAGCCGAATAGAGTTTTAAACATCAAGTTTAGTAACCGTAGAAACTCATATATCTGTAAATCAGCTTTTCTATATAACCGGGGTTTTAGGAAAGCCTCAGCTTACGCTTTTTTGTTATTAAAGTAATGATGTATACAGCATTCATCGCCTTTCATTAAACTTTTTTCGATCTCAAGCGAACAGTTATTGTCATATCCTTTTAATATAAAATAATCCTGCCGGCATTTATATTGAAAACCGATATCTGTTCGTTTTAATGATTTGAATATTTCGAATATTTTACATTTGTTTGTTTTTACAATTACTTCGTTTTGATCTTTTTTTATTATCGATATGTTTTCGTTATTACCGTAAAACCGGGATATAAAATTTGTTAAATTAATATTCGGATAATCGTTATCCCTGTATTTTTTTCCCAATTCCAGAGCTGTTTTCTCAAGCGATTTGTCTATTATTTTCAATGAGGCGTCTTCGTTATTTTCCTTTAAATCATTTATTATTTGTACGATATCATCCGGTTCCCAGCCATAACTCATTTGTTTCTCCTTTTTTGGAATCTCACGGACATCATATCCTGTATAGATATTTATTTTCCAGAGCTATTTAACAAATTTTTTAATACTGTTATACTATACAGGACTGCTTCGCGGACGATTAACTTAAGAAGAGAATGTCAGGCAATTAATGGGCGATTAACTCAGTGGTTAGAGTGCTACCAGGCGGCCTTTCAAGCCGCGCATTGTAAGGAATGATTTAACGGGCGGTTATTCAACCGCCCGGCAATGACACCCGGTAGAAGCCGCTGGAATTTTTTGTTGCTGGGTGGACGATTAACTCAGCGGGAGAGTGCTAAGTAATTAATGGGCGATTAACTCAGTGGTTAGAGTGCTACCTTCACACGGTAGAAGTCACCGGTTCGAATCCAGTATCGCCCATTAATTAACTTTATTAATGGTTTAAATTAATGAAGTCATGGTCAATCCCAGTATCGTCCACCAAGCAACAGTTTTTATTGGCTTTGATTATTTTCGCTATTTGGGAGGATGGTGAAATGAAGAAATTTTTTTTTGTTTTAATTCTTTTATTTTCCGCCGCGGCGCTGTCTGCGAATGATTATAAGTGGGATCTTGTAAACGCGCTTTTACGGGATGATTATCCCGCGGCGGAGAGGCTTATCATCCAGAATATAAACAGAGTCCCGGCCGAAGAAAAAAGGCTTATTTCCAATTTCGCCGTGACATATCCCGCCGGAGAAACCACGCTGATGGTTTTAAATTTACTTAAAAGATTTAATGTTAATCCTTCCGCTTTTGATTTATACACGGCGATTAACAGGGGGCAAAGCGATCAGGTTGTGCAGTTTATTTTAAACAGCGGGGTTTCAGCTAACGGAGAGATTCTGCTTCTTGCGATGGAAAGGCAAAGGTATAATATCGCGCGCATTTTTATACTTTCGGGGACAGATGTGAATTACCAGTACCCGCTTTCCAGCAGTTACTCCGACGGAATGTCGCCTTTAATGTACGCGTCAAAAATCGGAGATTTTGAGCTTGTGCGGCTCCTTCTGGACCGAGGAGCGAATATTAACGCTAGAAACAGAGAGGGAAACACCGCGTATTCGTTAGCTGAAATTAACGGCCGCGCTGATGTAAGCGCGTATCTGCTGAGCAGGGGAGCGTTAGAAACTTCATATGTTCAGCAGCAGACGGAAACGCAGACGCAGACTCAAACTTCTGCGGGGATTACAAGCCTTATGGATTCGGCTGCCGCGTTTCAAACAGGAACTTACAGGCTTTCTAACGGGACAAGAAGCATGGTGTTCGCCGGCGCATCAAGTTACGGGACTGTCAGTTTTATCGGCAGCAACAGGTTATATTCAGGAGCGTATCAATCAAGCGGGAACACGCTAACTTTAATTTTAGAAGGGCAGACTTTTACTTACAGGATTGATTCCAATGTTTCTTTTTCCGGCAACGGAGAAACATGGACAAGATTCAGCAATTAATGTTTGTGAAATTTCTGTTCTTGAATAACCGTTATACTCAAAGTTTTTTAACCTTGAATATCCACCATCGAAGGCGCGTTTGTATTCTTGTAAGCGTTTTTGCCTGCGCCGTAAGGATTGTTCCTTAGCGCTTTTATTTCCGAGCGCAGCTCCAGCATTCGCTTGGAAAGCAGTTCCTTGTTCTTTGTAGATCGAATAACGGCTTCGCTCTGAAGTTTTTCCAGCGACGCTTTAAGACCCGGTACATCACTTTCGTCCGCGTAAATTCTATGCGCGGCGGGTATTTTCTGATTCGCGGGGCTTACAACAGAGTAGTACATTTCTTCCAGAGGATCGATAACTTTTTGGATCGAAAAAATGTCAGCTACGATTCTTTCTTCGATTTCAACATAGGATAAAAGATCTTCGGCGCTGCCTGACTCAATTACATTCTGCTGCTTGTCAAGAATTTCAAGATACGCCCTGAACCTGTCTCTCTGCTGAGTTAAAAGAATTTTAAAACGTTTTAAGACAGCGACTCTTTGAGCCAGCTCTGCGGAATTAATTTCAGCGGAACTTGTTTCCGGTTTCTGCGCATTTAAATTATTTGCCGCCATTATTATTTCCCTCCCTGATACTGATTAAAAATATTTTAGCCTGCAATATTAAGCCCGACCGCTTCGCGGGTAAATTGTTCTTTAGGAGACTGGCTTGCGACGCTGTTCCATGAATTTCTCAGTTCAATAAGCATATCTCTGACAGCTAACATTCTGCCTGCGTCCTGTTTGATATTCGCTTCCACCAGTTCCCTGTTAAACCATGTATACAATGAAAAAAGATTTTTAGATATTTCTCCGCCCTGTTCAAAATCTAGCGAAATTGTAAGTTCTGTCAATATTTCTTCTGTTTTCATTATCGCCTTGCTGATCTGCTCAATTCTGCCCGGATCTTTTTTATCGTTCTTGTTCAGTTCCAGTAATTCCGCGGCTTTTGTAAGCTGTTTTACAGCCTCATCGTAAAGCATTACGATAAGCTGCCCCTGACCGGCTGTTTTTACTTTTGTTTCTTTGTAAGTAGATGAAGCGTTTTTATACGGCAAAATAGTCCCCCACTTGTTTATCGGTTATTAAAAATTATACTTTAGCATTAATTTTATTTTTTTCCGCGAATCGCTTTATTCTTTAAGGATTGAGCTTTTTATTATAAGCAGGCAGCGCTCTTCGTTTAGGAACGGAACAGTGTATGGTATTATTTCGTATTCAATTTTATTTTTGTATTCAGTGTTCATCAACTGAGCTATATCCGCTTCTGTTTTGTCCCGCCTGCCTTTATAGGCGGCTATTATTCCGTTTGGCGCGCATATTTTTAACAGCGTTTTCAGCAGTTTCGGCTCTAACGGCAGGAATGCGCGGAAAGTGATTAAATCAAATCCGTTTAATGAATTTATTTTTTCTACATCTCTTTCTTCGATTGTAATGTTGGATAACGCTAATACGGCTGTTGTATTTAATAGAAATCCCGCTCTTCGTCCCATGCGTTCGATAAGCGTAAAATTATTTTTATGCATCGCGATTGCCAAAGGAATCCCGGGAAGTCCTGCGCCGGATCCTATATCGGCAATTTGTTTATTCGAAAGATTTTCACACAGAGGCGCTGAGGCTCCTGAATCACGAATGCTGTTTTGCAAAGACAGCAATCTCGATAAAATTCCGGCAGGAGCGATTGAATCAATTATATGTTTTATTATTAGTTCGTCTGTATCATTTGTCCCGACCAGTTTTAAAGCCGGGTTGAAAATTTCGATCTCTTTTATATATTTTTCAAGCAGCGATATGATATCGTTTTTTCTTGGCTGGATGGTTTGATCGATTACATCATCGTTTTTACAGAGAACATCTATTCCTTTATGGAGAAGGGTCATGAAACTTTGTTCCATGTTTCTGTTATTTAGATAAATTTTTTCTTCTTTTTTTCATCAATAAAGCCGTTGGCGTGCGCAATTACATAGGAGCCGAAAGAGCATAACATTACATCAATAAAAGTGCCGACCGCGATAAGATAAAAAACGATAGGTTTCATGATTAAGTACGCAGCCTTGTATTCGCCGCCGCCGTAGTAAAAGCATAATGCAGCTAACGCTATGTACGCTCCGTCGCCGGGATGCCGCGCGAGTACAAACGAAATTAAAAAGGCGTAAAAACCTATTGTTAATAAATCGCCTGTGCTTATCCTTAAATAGGAATATGATTTGATTATTACGATGAACGCCACAGCCGCGACCATCGCGCTTCCGCATCTGCAGAATGTTGCAAATAACGAAAGCGAAAGAGCGCTTGAGCGCCGCCTTACTCCGAAGTTTTCTTTAGAATGGCGCGAAATAACAGGAATTGAAAAATTAATATCGCCTGATAAAAACGCGGCGATCGCGGGGCCTATAAAACCGTAAAGAATGCGCCACGGATTTACTTTTGGCTTAAGGAAATATAAAGACAGCGGCAGAACGACAAAGCAAAGCACAACACTGAACACGCCGAGTATAATAATCATGTCTTTGTAAACTTCCGCCTGAAAAAGGTTTCTGAATCTGACCGCCCAGAATGCCGCAAGGAAAATTAAAATAAAACCTAGTATTTCCGAAAAGAAAGAAGCGACATGGTAAAAAATTCTTGATAATGAATCCAATAATGATATTACCGGTTTTGAATAGTTGCGATCGTAATTTAAACCCATGCCGAGGAAGAAAGCGAAAATACAAAACGGAAAAAGATAAATTCCGTCCGACGCGAATATACTGAACATATTGGACGGAAATAACTGCATCACATTTTCAACGATGGTAAGGCTGATAATTTCCGTCTGTTCAACGGTTTCTATAGGAATTCTTTCCGGCGATATAAAATTGGTTATTAATAAACCGGAAAAAATTATCACTGCCGCTGAACCTATTATAAAAAGGAAATTTTTTAACAGCATCGGCCAGAATTGATTGTCCATTCGGAGTTCATAAACCGATATTGTAAGTGCAAAAACCAGTACAGGCACAACCACATACCTGCCTACGCCTATCGCGAATTTTTCAAACCATTGAAGCGCCGTTAAAATATTTTCATTATCAGGAAGCAGAAAACCTATCGTTAATCCAAGCGCCGCGCCAATCAGTATTTTTATCCAGACTTTCATATTTTAAGAATAGCAATTCAAGCGGTTTTAGCCAAGTGCGGCGCGTATACTGTACATGAAGGTCTGTTTTCGCAGCCTCATGCCGGAAGGAGATGTAAATTAATTGTTTAAAGCCTGATGATTCTGGCTGTTGTAAGAATCTCCGCGCCGTTTTCAGTCATCAGAATGTCGTTCTCCAAACGGCAGCCGCCGAGAATCGGGTCGTAAAGGCCCGGTTCAATCGTGAAGATCATGCCTTTTCCCAAAACCCATTCATTTTCAGCCGCGTTTCTGATCGCGGGATACTCATGTTCTTCAAGTCCTATGCCGTGGCCAAGACCGTGCGGCATTTTCTTTTTCGATTTTTCAAAGAGGCTGTCGACGGCCGCCGCGATATCGCGCGCGTTCACTCCGTTATGTGACATTGAAACAGCGAGCTTGTAGGCTTTTTCGACAAGGGCGATTAATTTTTCCTGTTTAGCGTCCGCGCCGCGGACAAAGGTGAGGGTTACATCGGTGCAGTATCCGTATAATTTTACGCCGAAGTCCAGAATGGATAATCCCTGTCCGCCGAAAGGCGCGTTTGTCCATCCGGGAAACGCGTGAATGTTGCAGCTTCTTTGCGTTCCGGCGGCGAGCGTTCCAAAGCTTGGGCCTTCGCAGCCTTTTTTGCGCGATTCGACTTCTATAAACAAAGCCGCGTCCGCTTCTGTTTTTATTTTTCCTGATTTTACGTTTTTTTCGAGCGTATCAATTAATTCGTTTGTAAAACCCGCGGCTTTGCGCATAACGGCGGTTTCTTCTTCGTCTTTTACAGCGCGCAGTTTATTGATATAGGAGGCTGCTCCCTTATCCCTGCAAAGAATGTCATAATTTGTCAGTTCTCCGACAAAGTCAAGGAATGCAGGATATGGCGTAACGCCCGGTATTTCAATTTTTGAACCGCCCGGAACGCTCAGATTCTGCGCCGCTGCGGTTAACGCCTTGCACGGTTTTCTGTCAAAATCCGTGTACGAGGCGATTATTACAGGAGCCTGCGCCGCGTAAATTTTCGCGAGGTTGTAGTCCCATGCCGCGAGAATCGCTTTTCGATCTACCGAGAGAAAAAGCAGAGCGTCGCCTGGCTGGCCTGTGAGCCAGCGGATGCTTTGATCCCGCCTTCTTTCATTATCTTCCAGCATCAGAAGGGCAATTCCCTCCTGCGCCATCCAATCGTATACTTTACTTAATCTAGAAGTATAACTGTTTTCTTTTAAGGTGTTAGCTGCATTTTTTTCCAAAATAAACCTACCGTTTTTCTTTTACTTTTTCCTTCTCTTTTGTAATTTTCGCTTCCAGTTTATCAATCATATTATCAATTGCTTTAGTAAGTTCGAAATCCGATTCCTGAACGTGAATCGAAACTCCCCAGCGGAAGTTTACAGTGGTTTCGGCGATAAAATCTTTTTCCTTTTTTATAGTAATTAAAAGGTCTACTATCATGTTTTCCGCGTTGCGGATCCTTTCGATTTTTTTTCCAAGATACTCTTTCGCATCGTCATGAAGAGTAAAATGTACTGCTTTAATATCCAAGTTCATATTGAACCTCCAGTGTTTATTCCCGTTATAAAAGGCGGCGCTCTTTTGAGCCTTTCTGACTGCTGACAGCGGTCAGGCGTTTACCTTTCGGGTGTAAGAAGAGCCCATATCCAGTTCTTTCCTATATTTTGCCACGGTTCTGCGTGATAGCGCAATTCCCTTTTGACTTAAAAGCGCGGAAATATCCTGATCCGATAAAAGCCGGTTTTCCGCCGCGATTATCTCCTTTATTATTTCTTTTACGCTTTCTTTTGAAAATTTCGATCCGGCCGAGCCCGCGCCGCTTATAGAATTAGTAAAAAAATATTTAATTTCATAAATTCCCCATTCTGTCTGCATGTATTTGCCGTTTGCCGTGCGGGATACAGTCGTTTCGTGGACTTCAAGCTCCTTCGCGATGTCCGATAACGTAAGCGGCGCTAAGTATTTCGGGCCGTTTATAAAAAATGATCTTTGAAACTCAAGAATCGCATTTGTCACCCGGATCAATGTCTGGCTGCGCTGGCTCAAATGATGAATAAAAAGGTTCGCCTGTTTTATATTTTCTTTTGCGAAATTACGCGCCGCGCGATCCGCGGATTTTTTGAAAATTTCAAAACCGGGATTTATGCCTAGCACAGGAAAAGCTTCATCATTTAAATTGATGGTAAACCCGTCATTATCGCGCACTACCTTGATATCCGGCACGACAAAGCGCACTTCATTCCGCCTTGAGGCGAATGCGCGTCCGGGGAATGGGTTTAATGTTTTTAGAAGGCAGCAAAGTTCTTTAGTATCAATTTCGTCCAGATTGAGTTTTTTCGCAAGAATGGCGTATTTTTCTCTTTCGATAAGTTCAAGATTATCTAAAAGAATTTTTGTTTTTTCGATTATCTCAGGATCATCTTCTATTAACTCAATTTGAATTTGGAGTGATTCCTTAAAATCATCCGTACAGCAGCCTTCAGGCTCAAGCCGCCTTATCAGTTTTATCGCTTCATCAAGCTGTCTGTCTGAAAGCAACCGGCTGCTAAATAGTGTTTCCGGTTTTTCTTTATTAAAGCCGTCGTCGTCAAGGTTTTGAATAAGCGTTTCGCCGATATCGCGCAGTTCATTATCGATAGGCTGGAGCTTTAGCTGCTGAAGAAGATACTCCTGTAAAGTTTCAGGTCTTGTAAGAACTCCCTCGATAAATTTTCTGTGATCATCGGAAGCCTGTTCCCCTCCGCCGCGGCCGGGATCGGAAGTGGTTTCAAAATACTCGTATTTATCGCTTTGCCCTGCGTCCGCTTCGTCAAGAGGGACAGTGCTTTTATCCTCGATTAACTCCAGCGCGGGATTGCGTTCCAGCTCCTGCTCAATTCTTTCGCGGAGTTCGGCAACCGGCAGCTCCATCAGTTTAATTGACTGAAGCATCTGCGGATTCATCCTGAGATTCTGCTGCTGTGAAAGCGTAGAGCGCATCGCCTGCATAGGGTAATTGTAAACCTGACCGGCGAATTTAGCTATATTCAAACAATAGAGAGCCGGCTTGCGGCATGGTAAAACATTTATTTTAATTTCTCAATATCACCGGTTCTGTCAAAGCCGGAAAATGACTGACACTAAAAAATTATTTGCTCCTCAGCTTCTCAATGTCGCCGATACTGTCAAAGCCGGAAAAATCATAATCAACTTCAGCTAACGTGATGATCGCGAAAGTGAGAACTTCCATACCTTCGTGCAGATGGCCGCCGAACGCTTTTTCAGTATCCGAGTGAACGATGTGAGCGTGGACTCTGCCTTCGATAATATAGCCGCTGATTCCCGCGATGTCAGAGGCTTTTTCGTCTTTAACGTAATCGTTGCGCGGAGGATTTTCTCTTGTGCCGACAACATGGTAATGATGGCTCTGCGCGGATCCAATCCCGCAGAGGATCACAGCGTTTTTAATGTTATGATCCTTTGCGGCTTTTTCCAACGACGTTAATAAATCATCACCCGGATTAAACCGGAGAAAAATTAAATTTTTTATAGAGGTTCTTTCAGCAAGCATAACAGCTTCTTTTAATCAACAGTTTCGTCTAACGGCATGCCGAGATCGATATAAAGCTGTTTGCGCGATTTCTTGTCGGCGCTTGCCTCCTGCCACGCGTAGACCGCCACGTCTTTTGCGACTTTGCGCGGGACGGCGATTACTCCGTCTCCGTCCGCCACAATGACATCGCCCGGATATATCGCGACTCCGCCGATTGCAATCGGAATATTTTTTTCGATAAATCTGATACGCGCCTGATCCATCGGCTGCGAAATAAAATAAGACCACACCGGAATCTTTTGAATTATAACTTCGTCCGTATCGCGGATTCCGCCGCCGTTTGTTATAAAACCGACAGCGCCCGCTTTTTTACAATGAAGCGTATTATTCGAGCCAAGGAGGCCGACATCGATCCCCGCGACATCAAGGCAGATAAAATCGCCCGGCTCGATCTCTTTACTCCACGGATCGTTGCAGATTTCCGTGTAATACATGTTTACCCACTCGCGGTATTTCTCGGGCGGGAGAGCCGGAACAGGCCCTTCGTAAGGAATATACCGTGCGGTTCTTGCAATGCCGATTATGCTTGTTTCCGGCCGGAAGAGCGGGCGGATTTTATAATCCACCGAACCGTAATGATGATAACCCATCCAATCCATGCCGTCACGTACATCCGTAACACGCAGCCGTTTAAACATTTCGATTAATTCAAGGTTTTCTTTGTTATTCATTGTAAAAGTATAGCACGATTTTATTATTTTTCCTATTTTTTTTCTTGTGTTCATGCTGATGATGATATTAAAATAAATGTTACGTATGATGTATTATTTGTCATATTAATTATTAAGTAAGGAGCGGATATTATGGGTATTTTTGATTCGATTAAAGAAAAACTGTTAACAAAGAAAAGCGCGGAGCCCGCAAAAACAACAACGGCGGCTAAAATTTCTACACCTGCGCCGGCGGCACCTGCACCAGCCGGCAAGATTGTCATACCGCCGCCTCAGGCAGGCACGCAGGCTGTAGCCGCGGCAAAAGCGGCTCTGGCGGCGCAGGAAGCGGCGGAAGCGGCTAAAAAAGCAAAAGAAGAAGCGCAGAAAGCGGAACCTGTCGACATTGAAGCAACGATCGAAGCAATGGTAAAAGCAAAGGGAGTTACGCTGAACTGGCGGACATCGATTGTTGATTTATTGAAAGCTCTCGATCTTGACTCAAGCGTAGCGGCGCGCAAAGAACTCGCGAATGATCTCAAATACTCAGGACCTCATCCTGACGGTTCCGCCGAAAAAAATATCTGGCTGCATAAAGAAGTAATGAAGGCGCTTGCGGCAAACGGCGGTAAAGTGCCGGCGGCATTATTGAAATAACCGCGTGGTGACAGTCATTTTTTATTTTGATAAACTGGCTGTATGAACATTCCGCAAAAAATTAATTCTCTCGGTCTTGGTATTTCTGGTATTTTACTGCCGGAGGCCGGATGTATATCGAAGTGGCCTGTGATAGCCTGCGATCAATATACACAGGATCGGGAATACTGGAAAAAAGTTAAAGATACCGCAGGCAGTTTTCCGTCGGCTATAAATTTAATTTTTCCAGAAATTTTTCTTAATGACGCGGACGCGGATAAAAGAATTTCTGACATTCATTCGGCTATGAACCGCTATCTTAAAGACGGAACTTTGGCGCCGCCGCGCAGCGGTTTTATTTATATCGAAAGAGATACTCCGTTTCATAAAAAGCGCCGGGGTCTTATCGCGGCAATCGATCTTGAACATTACGACTGGCATCCTGACGCGCGTCCTTTAATCCGCTGCACCGAGGGTACCGTGCCCGAACGTCTGCCTCCGCGAATGGACATCCGCCGCGGAGCTCCGCTTGAACTGCCTCATGTGCTGCTGCTTATTGATGATGATAAGGATGAGCTTTTACCGGCTCTTGGCAGGATGGCACAGCGGCAAAATTCTCCGTTATACGATGTATCACTGATGATGGATTCAGGCAGAGTTACAGGCTGGCATATTAATGCTGAAAATGACGGAAAGCCGGCGGAAGCAATGCTGCATATTATTAAAACTCTTGATGAACTTTGCAGCCGTTCAGTTGACCGCTACAGCGCGGAAAACGGGAAGCCGTTTTTATTCGCTGTCGGCGACGGCAATCATTCGCTTGCGGCGGCTAAGGGAATTTGGAATGAAATAAAAGAAGGACTTGCCGCCGATGGTAAAGAGCTTGTCCATCCGTGCAGATACGCGCTTGTCGAGATAGAAAATATTTATGATCCCGCGATTCAATTTGAGCCGATACACCGTCTTGTTTTTGACACAGGGTTTGATGGTATTGTATCTTTGCTTTCCAAATTGCCTGATTTTTCTGTGCGCCAATTAAAAAATGAACAGGAGCTGTCATCGGTGGTTTCTGATTTTGACGCCGCAAAAAGAGGCGCGGGAAATATTTTCGGCATAATATCAGAGGGCCGTTATGCGCTAATTAATACTTCCGCCGCCGGAATTTCGACTGCCTGCCTTCAGCCGCTTTTAGATGAATATCAGGTTCTAAACAAGGGGACAGAGTGTACTCTGTCCCCTTGTAAGGAGTGTTTAGATTATATCCACGATGAAAAAGAGCTTTTCCGCCTGTCAGCGGCGGGAAACCGCAAAGCAGCAGGTATTTTACTGCCTCCTGTTCAAAAATCGGGGCTTTTTGATACTGTGGCGCGCCTTGGTCCTTTGCCGAGAAAAAGTTTTTCTATGGGACATTCATGCGAAAAACGTTTTTATCTTGAGTGCAGAAGTTTAAAATAAAAATTTTTAATTTGCGTATTCTGACATTGTCAAGTATAATTTTTATCATGTTAAAAGAAAATGCCATAACTGACAAAAAAAAACCTAACGAAATAGTTACATGGGATGAAAAATACAGTGTTGGAATTGAACTTATAAACGGTCAGCATCATGAGCTTATTGTTCTTACCAATCAATTATATAACGCGTGTTTTGAAAACGATGACAAACTTCATACTGCATTCAAGAAAGCCATGAGCAGTCTTGTCGGATATGTCCGTTTTCATTTTGAAGCTGAATTAAAAATTTTGAACGCGGTAAATTATCCTGATTATTTAAAACATAAAAAAATGCACGAAGATCTTGTCAGAGATATTTTAGAAGCGGTAAAAGATTACAACGAAGGAAAAAAATTTGTACCTAACAATCTTGTGCGGACACTAAAAGACTGGATATTCAGCCACATTGCCGTTTATGATAAAATGTACAGCATTTATGTTATGAATCAAATAAAAACCGGAGCGTTGTCAATAAAAGCTCTTAAAGATATTGAAATCGCCGCAGTAAATTAAATCTGATTTTCTTCATCAGGCACAGGGACGCAGACTTGCCCGTTATAAAGTTCCTTGGGCTGTATTTTGATTTTTAATTTTTTTTCCAGTGACGCGAGAAGACGCATCTGCGTTTCATCGCCGATTGTGATCATGATGCCGTGTTTTCCTGCGCGCGCGGTGCGGCCGCAGCGGTGAATGTAAACCTCGCTGTCGGAAGGAACATCCATCGCTATTATATGAGTCACTCCCTGTATATCAAGGCCGCGCGCCGCGAGATCGGTACACACAAGCACTTCCGCGCCGCCCTGGCGAAATGAATCAAGCGCGGTTTTTCGTTCCTGTCCTGAAAGCGCTTTTTTATTAACCTTTCCAAAAAGGCCTGCCGCAGGAACATGATGGTACTGAAGGCGCGAAAGAATTATAGCCGCTTCTTCGCCCCGGCTTGTAAAAACAAGCGCTTTAACTTTTGATTTTTTTCTTTTTTTGCTGTTTAACGCTGATAAAAGAGAGCGGAGCGTTTGATCTTTTCTGCGTTTTTCGCTGAAGATCGCCCAATGTTCTATTTTCTCCCGAAGGATTTCATGATCGTCTGATTCGATATACCGGATATCTTTAAGCGCAGCAGCTTTTAATATTTTTTCTCTGCATTTTTTGTTTAGTGTCGCTGAACAGGCTGTGATAATAATCTTATTATTTTTTGCGTTTTTATTTATGATTCCGCACAACTCGTTTGTGTCATTAAACATTTCATCGCTTACAAGGCGGTCCGCTTCGTCCAATACTAAAAAACGCAGGTTTTTAAAATTAATTATTTTCTTTTTTGCAAGAACAAGCAGCCTGCCTGGATTGCCGGTAATAATCTGCGGTTTTACTTTTTTTAAAGTTTCGATCTGCCGGTCAAGATTCGCGCTTCCGATTGCCGGCACTGAACGGATTTCGGTTTCATTAATTAAAAAATCCAGTTCACTTGATATTTGCGAACATAGTTCCAGAGTCGGGGCGATAATAAGCAGAACCGGAGAATTAATAAAACTTTCGCGCGCGGCAGGATTTATTTTTATCTCTGAGCCGGCGTTAGCTGAATAATCCGTTAATTTTTGCAAAAACGGCAGAAGATAGGCGAATGTTTTTCCTGTTCCTGTTTCCGAGCGGAAAAAAATGTTTTTATCAGCGAGTAATTCCGGGATAACAAGTTTTTGAATCGCTGTCGGTTTTTCGATTAAGCGTTCACTCAGTTTTTTGTTCAAAAATGATTTTACGCCAAGCCCGCTAAAAGAATTCATTATAATCAGCCTGTTGAACTTTTAGGCTTAAAAAAATTTAAGAATTTCTTTTTCCGCTGTTCGCGCCGTTCATACCGGCTTAAATAAATATCAAGCTCTTCGGCTAACTGCCTGTACTGGCTGAACCTTGAGCGCTGTTGTTTTGTATCTACTTTTTTATTCTGTCTTTTGCTTATCTTCGCGTTCTTATTGAATTTTTTTGAATTTTCCTCAATATTGAGAAGCTGCTTTTCCAGTTTGTCAAGGAAGTCGCTGTCTTTTTCATTGTCAATTTTATCGAACGCGTCAAATTCATATTTTACAATTTTGTCATTGCGTATTTCGCCTTTAAATGTTCTGTAAAGGTTCAGTTTAATTCCTTTTTTCATGTACGCAAAACGCCCTTCTTTTTCGAAACGGCGGATGCTGACTTTTATATACGCGGATGTCAGATAACGCAGATTTCTGTATGCCGACGCTCTTTTTACAAAGTCATTGTCTTCGGCTACATAAATTGTTTCGTCAAAACCTCCTACTTTTTCAAACAGGCGTTTTGTCACGAAAATACAGAAACCAAACGCCTTTGGATCAAGCCAGAGATTCAGAATTACTGCAAGATTTATCATTCTGTGAATTATTCGATCAAGTTTATAATCTGAGATGGGTTTAATTTCACAGGTCGCGACATCAATATAGCGATCCTGCATTTCTTCGTACACGTTATAAATAAAACCCGGCGGCAGAATTACATCCGCGTCAAGAAAAAATAAAAAATCGCCGTTTGCCGCAGCAGCGCCCGCGTTTCTGCCGGCGGCGGGCAGTCCTCCGTCAACTACGCGGCATCCGTAGCTTTGAGCGATTTCTCTTGTTCTGTCGGTTGAATGGGCGTCCGCGATTATAACTTCATAGCTGTCAAAGTTCTGAGTTTTAATGCTGTCCAGCAAAAGGGGCAGATTTTTTTCCTCATTTAAAGCCGGAATTACAATACTGACTTTCATATCAATATATTACTTAATAATTGGATATCACACAAGGAGAAAATTAATATTTAATTGATGTTGTAATAAAATTTCTATTTTAAAAATTTTTAATTAAAGGCAAATATGGCAGCTGTACACAGCCTTGTCAGCTAGGATGGTTGGAATTTATACACGTGTTTATTTACGAGTCTGTCCAGCGTATTAATTTCTTGATTATAAAATAATTTTGTATCGCCGGACAGACCTGCTTATAAAACCGTTTATCACGCAACCATAGACGCTTCCAAGGCTGAATACAGCTGCCATATATGTGATTTTATTTTTATTCTATACAACAGAGGTTGTTCCAAAACATCAATAAATTATTTATCAGTAAAATTACCAATACGGTGTTCGCGGAAAGCCTCGGCAGCGTCTATAGCAGCTTTTGCATTGATTGTGTTATCAAGTCCGATGGTATCAAAATAACACGTAAGGTTTCCAATATGGAAATTGTGTATAGCTGCCTATACGGGAGCATCGGACTCGTCAAAAAACACTTATAAAAATTTCTGCTATCTTAGCTGCCGGGGTTTTTCGCGTGTACCGTATTGGTAGTTTAATAAAGATAATTTTATTTTAGTTTTAGAACAGCTTCAGTTATAGAACGCTTTGCAAAAACTGCCGAGTGCGGTCGTTTTCGGGGTTTGTGAATATATCTTTTGGTTTGCCGGTTTCCAGTATTGATCCTTGATACATAAACACAACTCTGTTCGCGACTTCGCGGGCGAAACCCATTTCGTGGCTGACAACAAGCATTGTCATTCCGGCAGCGGCAAGCTGCTTCATGACAGCTAATACTTCGCCGACAAGTTCAGGATCGAGCGAGGAAGTCGGCTCGTCAAAGAGCATGATGCGCGGCTCCATCGCAAGCGCACGGGCTATCGCGACTCTCTGCTGCTGGCCGCCTGAAAGCTGCGCGGGGTATGTATTGAATTTATCCGATAAGCCGACTCTATCGAGAATTTGCTTTGATTTTTCACGCGCCTGTTCAATCGGGAGCTTGCGGACATTATGAGGCGCGAGCATAACGTTTTCAAGCGCGGTCTTATGAGGGAATAAGTTAAATCTCTGGAAGACCATTCCAACTTCCAAGAGAATTTTATTCCTCTCGTCATTGTGCATTTTTATTTTATTAACGCCTTTGTGACAGTCAAAAATTAATTTATCCTCGATGTATATCTGTCCTTCGTCAATTGTTTCCAAACGGTTAAGCGTGCGAAGATAGGTCGATTTGCCCGCGCCTGAAGGCCCTATAATGCAGACAACCTCGCTTTGTTCAACAGTAAGAGACACATCCTTTAAAACTTCTAAAGGATTGCGTCCTGTTTTATGAAAGGTTTTATAAAGTCCGGAAGTTTTTACCATCGACATAGAAAACTCACTCGTAGACAGAATATTTTTTTTCCAGCCTGCGGAAAATAAAAGTAAAAACAGCCGTAATGATCAAATAAAGAATCATCGCGGGAATATAAACAAGCGGGGACCTTGTTGAATTTTCTATTGTTCTTGTCGCCCTTGTAATGTCAACTAACGCGATCATCGATACAAGAGAAACATCTTTTAACATCAGAATAAATTCATTGCCGACAGGCGGAATAAGCCGCCTGAATGACTGCGGTACAATCACAAGCCTCATTGTCTGCGCGTAAGATAAGCCAAGAGCGCGCGACGCTTCGAACTGGCCTTTATCGATGCTTTGAATCGCGGCTCTTATAATTTCCGCAAGGTATGCCGCCATGTTTAAACTGTAGGCGATGAACGCGTAAATGAATCTGTCTACTTCGGCGCTTCCTGTATTAATAAGAAATGCCGTGGAGATTAAAGGAAGCGCGTAATAGATAAAATATATCTGCATTAAAAGAGGCGTGCCTCTGAAGAAGAATGTATAAGCTGTACACAGTTTATTGATTATCCAATTCTTGGACATCTTCCCCAGGGCAATAAAGAGGCTGATCACAAGACCTGCGGACATAGCGCAGATGGTTAACCCGATGGTTATCCTCGCTCCGTTTAAAAGAGCGGGGAGCCATGAGATAATCCTTAAAATATTTTCTTGAAATTCTACCACTGCCGCCGTGCTTCTGTTATAAGATCCATGCCAAAGATTTGATTGGATATGCGCAGCATTGTTCCGTCGTTAAAAAGATCGGTTAACGCTTTATTTACAGCGTCTGTAAGAGCGTCATTTCCTCTTTTTATGCATATTCCAAAAACTTCCGGTTCAGAACTTCTCCATACGATTTCGAACGGGCTGTTCGGATCCGCTACATAATGATATGCGACCAGAAGGTCTGTTACGATAACATCAACCCTTCCCAGTTCTAGTTCTGTAAAGCAGTGCAGAACCTGATCATATCTGCGCGGGTTGTAGCGGAGTCCCTGCTCGGAAGCAAGTCTTTCCATATAGAAATCCGCGGTGGTATCCGCCTGAAACGCTACATTAAGGCCTGCGGTTTCCATCGGGGTTCTGGCTGAAACTGATGAGCCTTTCGGGAGCACCATAACTAATGTGTTTGCAATATACGGGTTACTGAAATTATGCGCCCTAAGACGCGCCGGAGTGATTGTTACAGAAGACATTATTACATCGTATCTGTTTGTCTCCACGCCTGCGAAAATTCCGTCCCAGGCTGTATTAACGAAATTCGCCTGAAGCCCCATTTTCGCGGCTATTGCCTTGCCCATTTCGACATCAAAACCTATCGGAGTTGTTCCGTCCGGTCCGTAGTATTCCATCGGAGGGTATCCGATATCCATACCGATTGTTAATACGCCTTGCCTGATCGTCAAACCGCCCGAATCTCTGCCGCCGCCCGCGAACAAAACGCCGCACGCAAGCAGTAAAATTGAAATTATTATTACAGCTTTTTTCATATTTCCTCCATAAAAAAACCTAAGTTATTATACAAATATACAAAACAGTGTCAAGCGGGGTTCCTGCATTGAATTTCATACTGATAATCCCGGCATGTTACTTTAAGCAGACCCGCCGCTGAAATTTTCATTAAATAAAACCTGTAAATTATTAAAAACTAAAATCATTCCGTTGACAAATGATTATTGGCAAATTACGATTTATAAAATAAATTATTCATAATTGAGCTTTTTGCGGAACTAACCGGGTTTTGGAAAAGCCTAAATTTTCTTTTTGTATTTTTTTTTAGACAGACATTGTTTGATCTGTTAAAATATTAGTATATTTTATGTTAAATGTTATTATATTAATCTGAATTAAGAAGGAGAACTGAAAAATATTAATGACACAATCTATTAATATATACAATGAGTATAATGATGATTCTCACTCTGTGAAGCATGAAAATTCCGCTGATACGCATCACTCTTTTAGTAATAGTTTTCATTTTAAACGAAACAGGTTAAATCAATTATTCATGGAAGCCATGAAGTACCCGATGATTTTTGTCTGTGCGGGCGCGGGTTACGGTAAGACAACCGCTGTTCATGATTTTCTGCAGGATTATCAGGCAAACACCGTTTGGGTTCAGCTTTCCGAACGCGATAATGTCGGCGTGCGTTTTTGGGAAAACTTTGCACATTGTATAACGCAGATAAACCAGCCGTTCGCCGCTTCATTGAATAAACTCGGCTTTCCCGACACTGCCGAAAAAATCTCGCAGTATCATATACAGCTTCGCAGTCATGCTCATATGAAACAGAGAATATTTGTTTTTGACGACTGCCATTATATCGAAGACCCTTCGGTTATCAGGTTTGTGGAAGAAGCCATCCGCGAACTGCCTGTCGGCATTACGGTTTTTATGATTTCCCGTTCCACTCCGCGCATTAATACCGCGGGTTTTATTTCCAAGGATCAAATTTTTAATGTAAGCGAAGATGAGCTTCGATTTACCGACAGCGAGCTTGCGCAGTATTTCCGCACTCAGGGAATTTCTTTAAAACCTGATACCCTGCGGACGATTATGCAGGATACCGAAGGATGGGCGTTTGCGCTTAATTATATTGTCCGATCATATAAAAAAGCGCCCGGTTACGAAGGGTATTTGCGTAACGCGATGAAGACTAATATCTTTAAATTTATGGAAACGGAAGTTTGGAATAACACAGCTCCCCCTTTACAGAATTTTCTTGTCCGGCTTTCTTTAATCGATCACCTGTCTGTGGAACTGCTGGCTCTTTTAGCCGGCAATAGCAGCGATTTGGTTAATGAGCTTGAAAGGCAAAGCGCTTACGTGCGCCGCGATAATTTTATTAACGCGTTTTTAATTCATCCGCTTTTTCTGGAATTCCTTGCGGCAAAGCAGGACCTTCTCTCTCCTGAGCAAAGGAAGGAAACATATAAAATCGCCGGAGAATGGTGCAACCGGAACGGGTTTAAAATAGACGCGCTTTCGTACTATGAAAAAATCGGCGATTACAGCGCGATCGTTTCTATGTTTTTGGGATCGTCTCCCCAAATACCTTATGATATCGCCTGTTTCGCCGAGGGAGTATTGAATCGCGCGCCGCCAGAAGCTTATGATACTGTGCCGTATCTTGCTTCGACGCATATACGCACATTTATCTGTCAGGGATTGCTGGATAAATCGGACGAACTTGCGGCATACTACGAAGCAAGATATATAAATCTTCCGAAGGGCGATCTGTACAGAAGATACACGCTGGGCAGCGTATATTACTGCTGGGCTGTGACCCGGAGTCTAATGTGCGCTTCGAACGACG
>Ga0209755_10001422_pt1 | contig 37454 bp, 40 predicted proteins | sample TergutCo191P1_FD_187301 | JGI IMG/M metagenome (GOLD analysis project Ga0209755, IMG submission 187301) | Cornitermes sp. P1 segment gut microbial communities from Petit-Saut dam, French Guiana - Co191P1 (SPAdes) (version 2) | ecosystem: Host-associated > Arthropoda: Insects > Digestive system... | reverse complement strand
CGCTCGAAATTGATATCCGATGCGCTCGCCATAATCAAAGTATCGGCGACCCCGGCAAAAAGCTGGGTTGTGACATTAGTCACAAACCCCTCCCGGGTTCGGTGGCGGTTTACTTCAATACGAACCCCGGGATTTTCCCGCATATATGCCCGCGCGCGATGCATAATACCCCCAAAAGCATTATCGCAAATAGATATAGTCAGCGTTTCGCCGATAAAAAGGCTTCTGTCTTCAAAATACCGCGCAAAATCAATATCCTCCGCCTCGGCGGCGGCTCTGCCGCAGGATGCCAAAATCGGTATATGCAAAAAAACTGCCAGCAATAAACAGATTGATATAATTCGCCTAAATATATTTGATAAATTTTTATTCATTTATGTCCCCCTTTTCTATTTAGAAACACAGCCCGGTCAACTGAAAGTTGAGCAGGCTGTGTTTACATAAATACAATTAACAATTTCCGCAATCACGATAACAAAAAATATGGCATGGACATATGGGCTCAGATAATATACAAATGCAAATTGGCACAGGCGGGCAGAAGCATTGCCAGTTTTCTTCGCATGAGCAATGTCCGCAGCATCCAGTCCAGCCAAATGGGCTGATTCCTTGGCCGTCTATTTCATAGCCGGGGACACAGCATGATAATGCTGGCGGCTCGAAATAGGTTTCGGCGTATGTAGCGATGGGTAGGCTGATGGCAAAGGCTAAAGCCACCGCCATCACAACAGAAATAATCTTCTTTTTCATTAGCGGTTTCCTCCTTTCGTAATATTTACCAAAATATCAGTGGCTTGGACGGTATATGGATATTATGCACCCCAGCCGCATTTGATTGTTTTGGCATAATACTATCGTATCACATAATTTTCGTTTTGTCTGTGCCGTTTCTGGCACATTAGAAAATATTATATGAAAATTCAAAATTATAATATAACTATTTCACCATTTTGCGCATGTTTAGATATGATAAGCCGTAGAAAATGGCGGCGGTGATTAGTAGGTAGGCGATGCTGATGGGGGCGGTGATTTCGAGGTTGCCTAGGGTTAGGTTGTAGCCCATGAAATCTTGGAAGCCCTGGATGTATTCCGGCTCGGCGTAAAAGGCATAGGCGATGGGGTCGGCCATTGTGATGCGGCGCAAAAGCATGGCCGCCTGGCTGGGCGGAAACGCCACCATTACAGGGCGCAGGAATTCCGGCGCCTGGCCCATGGGGAAATAAATGCCCGCCAAAAAGCCGATCAATGTACCGATAATCGTACTAATTGTGCCATACGCGCTATTGGTTTTTATCAGCGACACGATAAAGCAAACCATGGCCGTGCCGGAGATGCTGGCCAGCAGGATGATGCCCGCCATTTGCAGATATGCCGGGGCGGATAGCAGGCTGCCGCCGCGGATTAGGCCGTAAATCGTGAGGCCGATGGCGGTAATCGCCGTCATTATCACGCTGACGACAAACGCGCCCAAAATATAGCCGGCGGCGATAGAGCTGCGGCGGATGGGCGATGCGTAAAAACCCTTGTTGCGCTTGGTTTGGCGGTCGTCGACAATTACCGACAATGCCCCCAAAGAGGTCGTGACCGCCGCAACAGCGATAACCCCCGCCATTAGCCAACTATCTATCATCGCATTGCCATGGGCAAAGCCCGTTCCCAAAAATAATGCAAACAAAACAATTATTAGCAAAACTGATAATAATGAGAAAAACATATTTACTTTATCGCGAAAATATAGCTTTACATTGCGCTTTATCAAAACACCCATTATCTAATCTCCTTCCCGGTTATACCGATAAATGCATCATCCAGCGAGCCCTGCAAAACCTGAAAACTGGTGACATATTCTTTGCATGCCTCGATAATCGCCGAGGACGCCATTGTATCAGGTAATCTGATATTGAATACCCCAGATTCGGCTGAATAATCCGCCCCAGTATTGTCAAGATATTCACGAATGCTGCTCACCCCATCCGCCTTTGGCACTAGCCGCAAAGAATCCGATGAATATTGGGTTTTTAGCTCCTCGGGCGTGCCTTTTGCGGCGATTTGCCCATGGTCTATCACAATAATAAAATCCGAATCCGTGGCTTCTTCCATATAATGGGTGGTTAGAAAAATTGTCATTCCTGTATCAAACTGCAATTTTTTAATGGTCTGCCAAACAACTTGGCGGGTTTGAGGGTCTAGCCCGGTGGTGGGTTCGTCCAAAAAGAGGATTTTTGGTTTATGCAGCAGGGCGGTGGCGATATCGGCTCTGCGCCGCTGGCCGCCGGATAGTTTGCCATATGGGCGGTCGATAAAATCCGCCAGTCCCACTACGGAAATGGCATTATTTACCATATCGTTAATCGCGGGGCGGCTTTTTGAATACAGCCCAGCGCGAATATGGAGATTTTCCCGCACCGTTAGCAAATCATCCAAAACGCTATCCTGAAAAACCACGCCAATTCGCCGCCGGATTTCATCGCCGCTATTTCGCAAATCTAGGCCGTCTATTTCGATTTGGCCGCGATCGAAATCCAGCAGGGTGCAGAGAGTATCGATGGTTGTGGATTTTCCCGCGCCATTTGGGCCTAGAAACGAAAACAGCTTGCCCTCCTCAACATAAAAGCTAATGCCCCGCACCGCCTCGACGCTCCCATAACTTTTAGCAAAATTTTCCAAATCAATTATCTTTCTCATTTTCTTGCTCCCTTCTATTTTGAATCGCCCGCAAACTGCGATTTGCCCGGGCTGTATTGTAAAAATCAATAATAATGGCGCCTATGCTAATCAAAATATAAATCCGGATATATCCCCCCAAACCGCCGCGGATTACCGCCCAATAGCTAATCCCCTCGCCGATTGTAAAAATTTGGATAATAATCCATGTGAAAAATATATTTAGCGCGCAGGATGTGATAAAATGGGTGATTAGGCCGATTAACAGGCCATGCTCGGCCGCATCGAGCTTTTTGCCGATTGCGCCGCGATTTAGCACAATCAAAGGAATCACCGGGGCTAGGCAATAGGCCGCATTGAAAATCACAACCCGCACAAAATCCACATTTTGACTTTCGGCGATAGCCACGGAAAAGGCTGCGGTCATTATGCTGATTGTGAAAAAAACGCAAAACAGCAAAAGGGGGTTTGTGTCAAAAATTAACAAATAGGATAGGCGTTTTTTCATTTGACCACCTCCTTTGCCAAATTATGGATGGCATCCAGCAATCCGCGGCGATAATGGCGGCTGATTACGATTTTTTCGCCATTTATCATCTCGGCAGTCAGCCGAAAATTTAGCCCATTTGATATCGAGCGGATTTTAAACACATTTGCCAAAGACATTTTGCTAATGCGGACAAAATGGCTATTTTTCAGCCTTTCCTCGAGGGCGGCCAAAGACGCGCCCATGGTGAAAACCGCGTCCCGCGTGTAAATACAGCTTTTCCCATCCACCCATTCGATATACAAAACATCATTGATATCCACCTGATGAATCGCGTCATTTTGTTCACAAAGCAAAACCACGCCGCCGCCCTGACAAATCCGGATAATCTCGTGAATGGCGGGGGTTAGTTCGCGATACCGAATCTCGACATAATCCTCTGCCGCCCCCTCATCCCGAATCGCATTCAGCCGCACCAAATCACCCCCGATATTATAATACACTACTTTTATGGCCAAATCAATGGCTTTTTCACAAAATGCAATTTAGGCGGGTCGAAATGCAAAATCCGTGGTTTAAAAAATTAAACCACGGATAAACACCGATATGCACGGATAAAAGCCTTATGGCGTTATTATGTTTACGGCGCGTTGGATTTCTCTGGTCATTTGCTGGGCGGTGATTTCGCCCTGTATGAATTGAGCAAATTCGATTTGGATGATTTGCAGTATTTCGCGGAATTGCGGGGATTGAAAGCCTATTTGCGCATTTTCTGCCAATCTCTGGAATTGAGCCAGCCCGAAATGAGGGTTGTTTTGACGCACTAGCCGATTTTGCATCAATTCCGTATTTGCCGGGATTTGTGAGCCATATCGCGCATTGATAATCTGCCCCTGCTCGCTGGCCACAAATTGTATAAACTCCCATGCCTGCGCTGGATTGGCCGAAGCCGCGCTAATGCCCAGCAAATAGCCATCCATTATGGGTGCTTCGGTGGGATGGGGCATGGGGGCGATAGCAAAACGCACATCCCCGACGCGGCCGATAAAATTGCCGGCTGCCCAAATATCTGAATCGCTACGCAAAAATGGCGTATTTCCGGCAAAGAAAGCCTCATGGGCGTCAGCCCCGGCAAAAAACGCCGTATTTTCGGGAATGCCGCCGATTTGGGCGGCCTCGCGCATGGCCTCTAGCCCGGCAACCGCGCCGGAATTGGTTATGTTAAAATTTCCGTATTCATCAGTAATTCTGCCGCCATGGCCATAAATAAATTCCAGCATTATGCGGAAAGTTTCCTCGAAATTGCCCAAAGAGGAGGCATAGCCAAAATCCCAGCCCTCATTGCGAAAAGCATAGGCGTGGTTGTTTAGCGCGGCTAAACTGCTTGGGGCTAGGGCAACATAATCATCGCGCATAGCCAGCACCCCCACGGTAAAACCCCGGGGAATCGCCCAAAAAGCATCATTATGCTCGCCCGCCGCCAAAAGAGCGGGGTGCAAATTTGCCAGCTCTATCGGATTATGCAAAAGATGGCTGGTCAGCGGCATGAGCGCGTTATTTCGCACCATTTCCCTAGCCCAAAGGGCATTGATATCAATCACATCAAAAATCCGGTCGCCAGAAGCTATAACGGCCTCCAGCCGCAAATGAGCCTGCTCAAATGGCGAAAATTCAATATATTGTACATAAACGGAATTTTGAGATTCATTAAAAGCCCGCACCAAAGCGAGATTGACGGCATTATGCCGCTCGAAACCCGAAAAGGTGATTATGGTAGGCGGAGCGGGCGTAGGTGTTGGCGTGGTGGGGGGCGGAGGGGGCGGCGTGGTAGGCGGCACAGCCATTAAAACCAATTCGCCATATTCGTTATACATATATACATATTCGTATTCATCATATCCATAGCCATTAGAATCGCCGCATGCGGTCAGCAAAAAAACCGCCGCAAAAATGCATATAGCTACCGCCAAAAATTTACATCCCTTCCATTTTATCCCAAAATCCTTCATCCCAACACCTCCATGCCAAAAATCCCTTGTCTAAAACATATTAAACGCGCGATTATTACGGTTTATATTGGTTTGCTGCACCCATCTTTGCACAGAATCCATAAAATGATTTTCGCGAACCATATTATCATGGTTGACAATAAAATCCTCCCAAAGCTCGTCATAATCAGGATGAGCCACATGCACAATCTGGAAAAGCATATAATTGCCATTGTCCAACTCGGTAACGCCGCCCATATGGCCAGCTTCCAATAAATGGAAAGCCTGAATTAGCACCATTTCATTAGCATTTGTATCAAAAATATCAACAAAATAAATGGGAACACCGTCAACCACCGGCAATTCATCCGGATTATAATTTATGCAAAAACGCCGCAATAAATCAACAAAATCCATTGTGACAAAAAATTCCTGATTTATCATATCAGCGGTCATTCGGTCTTCAACCTCGATAGCATGGACGAAAACCGAGTAAAAATCAGGCGCATGGGGCCATTGGCGAATCAGCTCCAGATATTCAAAAAACGCCTGAGCCCGCTCGGCCTCGCTAATATAAATTTCGGCGGTAGTATGCTCAAAAAGCACCTCTAGCAGGGCAAAATCCATCATAAAATCCATAAAATTGCGATTTGAAAATCCTAGGCTGCGCAAAAAGCCATCATCATCGGAATCGATAAAAGCCTGGGCATCCTCTCGCGCTTCGGCCTCTTGCTCGGGCGTCAGCTCCAGCCCCAGCTCCTGCGCGCGCTGAACCATCACCGTAAAATTAACAGTTTCATCCCAAGCCGCATCGCGGATAATAGGATTTAAAATTTCCGGGTCGACCTGCCAAAACTGAAAAGCAAACTGATTAAACTGCTGGTTTAACATAAACCGATAATGCTCGGTAGGCACGCGCTGGCCGCCCACCGTCCCAATAGAACTAAGGGTGCGATTGTTTATCACAAGCCCAACCCCAACCGCGAAAATCAACACAGCCAGGGCAATAATAGCGTTGCGGGTAGACCTCTCCGCCTGATTTGCTTTAGGTTTCTTTGCCATTTAATTAACACTCCCATATCCTCATTTGATTACCACAAATTCAATTATACCATTTTCCAAAAAAATACGCAAGAGGTTTTTTCTTTTCTTCATAAAAAATTCAAAAATCCCTCTTTTATGATAAATATTTGCCAAATTCGTGCATATATAATTTATTGGAGCGAATTTTATCTCGTTTAAATGCTGCAAATTCGATACTCCTATCCAAAAGCCGAATTATTTCTTGTTTGGTTTCGTTTTTGACTTCATCATCAGATTCATCAAAATATGTATTCAGGCTTCTATTTAAATCGCCCAATTCTCAGGGTCATCAGCCGTACAATCAATAATGCGGTCGTATTCCACACCCCATCCGCTATGACAGACGAACAAAAGGAAATATTAGACAGTTGGAGGTCGCTAACAAAAAAACAGCAAAAGGAAATGATGCTGGAAATAATAAGAAATCTAAAATAAACCTGTGCCTCGTAGTATTCAAGGCACAGGTTAAAAAATCCAGCTTATTATACGAGGCTGGTTTAAGTTGGCGGGTATCCTACTTCCACCGTTGCTGATGCGGTAATTCCATTTATTGTTGTTGCGCGAACAATTGTCGTTCCCGCATCTATGCCCAAAATCGTACCATCCGACGATACCTTAACAATTGAGGGGTCATCAACTGACCATATTACGGTATCAATGGCTGTGCTTGGGTGAATGGTCGCTACAAGAACCATGCTGTTATTAGGCTCTAAAACGACACTTTCCGTATTCAATTCGATGCTTTCGGGTAGTAAGCCCACCTTAAATTCACACTTAAACTGGAGATTGTTTGCAGTTGTTACAATTATTGCGGTTGAGCCGGGGGAAATTGCAGTAACACAGCCATTTCTGTCCACCGTTGCAATATAGGGGTCCGAACTTTCCCATGTAACAGTTTGGTTTTTTGCGTTTGATGGCGTTATATAAGGTGTGTAACAAACCGTTTCGCCAACAGGCACAACGCCCGCAAAACATATCAAGGAGATATTTTCGGGATATTCTGGCGGTTCAGGGTCATCACCACTTTTATCCAAAGCAACAACGTCCTCCATTTGGAAATTGAGGAGCATTTCTTTCATAATTACTTTCCGCATCATACTTTCCACGGATTTGTTGACATTTAGCAAATTGTCCAGCGAATATTCGCCTGTTCTCCTGTGTATATCTATTGCAGACCTTATTTTCCCAGCCTCGCCTGTAACTATATCAGCAAGCCCGTTTTCCATGCTGGCGATGGCTTCTAACATTTGGTCGATTGCTTGCTGTCTGTTTGATGTTGCCATATTTTTCGCCTCCTAACTTAATTCGGGTTCAATTTCGTTATCGATAACTGTGATGTTAGATATTGCCTCTAAACCATTCATAGTCCTTGCCACAATTTCGGCAATACCTATACCAACGCCATCAACATCACCATTTTGTGCCACAGTAGCAATAGATGGATGGCGGGATTCCCATATTACGAAAGCCCCGGATGGGTTGACAATAGCTTCCAAGCGTCTTCGCTCCGCAATGGCAATTTCTGCGATGGCAGGCTGTACCATTATTTCCGTGGGTTCGGGGTCATCGCCTTTTTTATCTAATTCAACGACATCCTCAAGCTGGAAATTAAGGAGCATTTCTTTCATAATTACTTTCCGCATCATACTTTCTACGGATTTATTGACAGTTAGCAAATCTTCCATATCGGCCAGCCCTGTGCTTGGGTTTCGTTGCTCTAAAGCGACTTTGATTTTATCGGCCTCGGCGTGTATAATGCCAGCCAGCCCCATTTCCATATTCGCTATGGCTGCCAGCATTTGGTCAATTGTGTCTTGTCTTGTTGGCATAATAAGCCACCTCCTTAATACCAGAATATGCTAGTCAACACATAGTCGTTACTGGCATATTATGTAATACGACAACAAACAAGGGGGTGATGTCGTTATGACACCAGCGCGGGAAAAGGCATTAAATGACATTGTTTCATCAATAGCGGCAGAGGAAACGGCACTGAGCCTCCTAATAACGGCAGAAAGTAAAAAGGTTGAATATGCACTTGCCTACGCCCGATATAAAGGCTGTACAGAAAAAGAATTGTGCATGATTTTAGAAATAAATAACAGCGTAAATTCTATGATGGGTCGAGTTGCCGATATTCAAATTATATTGAAAAACAAGCTGGCTCTGGTAACGTCACTTTTTCCGCCGCCACCTTGCCCACCACCGCCGCCGCCACCAACCTATACCTGCGAGGATTTTCAAAATATACCATTTCCTATGGATACTTTTTATCCGCCACACAAAAAGGAATTTACAGAATCCGAATAATGATAGGAATTTTAAGTGCTACCATTTATAGGGTGTATTTTATAAAAGCGAAAAGCAAAGCCCCCGGCGTAAAGTCCGAGGGCATTATTTTTGCTCTAAACATAAAATTATCCGCTTGTTTAGCGGTTTTTCCATGATTGTTGACTTGAAAAAAACGCTGTTTGTCCTATAATTATAAGTAATCAAGCGGTCTGTATTTAGGGTGGTTTATTTTGAAACTATGCTTATAAAAATATCATTCATAATTACTCTCCTCTCGATTCTGATTTTTCGCGGATTGATAAAATTGTGCGCATTAGTTCGGGCATGAAATTTTCGTGTTCGTCTTTAATGCGAAAGGTGATGAAGGGGTTTTGGCCGATGGTTAGCTTTAGGCGGCCTGCGCTTTTGCCGACTACATCCGTGATGGCGGCGGGATTTATGGGCGCATCGGGTTTGAATGTGATGATTATGCGCAGGGATTTTTGGGTGATGCTCACCACGCCGATATCGTTTGCATTGGCCTTTAGCAGGGCGATATCCAGCAGGTTTGCAGCACTTTTTGGCAAAGTGCCAAATCGGTCTTCCATTTCTTCTTGCACATCATAAAAGTCTTGCTGATTTGTAATATGAGAAATTCTTTTATAGATTTCCAATTTTTGTAATTCGCTGGGAATATAATTGTTTGGGATAAATGCATCAATGTTTATTTCCATCAGAGTGTCAAATTTTTGGGGAACATCTATGCCCTGCATGGATTTAATCGTATCATCTAATAGGCGGCAATACATCTCGTATCCCACAGCATCCATATGGCCATGCTGGGCAGAACCCAGCAAATTGCCCGCTCCGCGGATTTCCAAATCACGCATGGCGATTTTAAAGCCCGCGCCAAATTCGGTAAATTCGCGAATGGCGGAAAGCCGCCGCTCCGCAACCTCCGTTAAAATTTTGTCGCGTTGATATGTCAAAAAAGCAAAGCTCGTCCGCGCCGACCGCCCTACCCGTCCGCGCAGCTGATAAAGCTGACTAAGCCCCATTTTATCAGCATCCTGGATAATTATCGTATTCACATTCGGAATATCCAGCCCGCTCTCGATAATGGTGGTGCAAACCAGCACATCAATCGCGCCGCTGATAAAATCCATCATCACATTCTCCAGCGCATCCTCGCCCATTTGGCCATGGGCAACAGCAACAACCGCCTGCGGCACCAGTTTCCCCAAATGCTCGGCAACACTTCCAATATTTGCCACCCGATTGCGCAAATAAAAAACCTGCCCGCCCCGCGAAAGCTCCCGCATTATCGCATCCGCCACCAGTCTGTCGCTATATTCCAAAACATAGGTGGTGATGGGTTTTCTGTCCTGCGGCGGCTCCTCGAGCAGCGACATATCGCGAATTCCAGATAATGACATATGCAAAGTGCGAGGAATCGGCGTCGCCGTCAAAGTCATCACATCCACATTCGCCCGGAAATGCTTGAGTTTCTCCTTATGCGCAACCCCAAAACGCTGCTCCTCATCCACCACAATCAGCCCCAAATCCCGAAATTGTACATCTTTTGACAATATCCGATGAGTGCCAATCAAAATATCCACATGCCCTTGTTTCAGCTTTTCCAGTGTGTCTTTTTGTTCACGAGCAGAGGAAAAACGCGACAATACCCGAATGCTAATTGGAAAATCCTTCATGCGCTGGCAAAATGTGGTATAATGCTGCTGCGCCAAAATAGTGGTCGGAACAAGCACCACCACCTGCTTTTGGTCATTCACCGCCTTAAAAGCCGCGCGGATGGCCACCTCGGTTTTGCCATAGCCCACATCCCCGCAAATCAGCCGATCCATCACCCGCGCGCTCTCCATATCCCGCTTCACATCCTCAACGGCCAGCAGCTGGTCCTGGGTTTCCTCATATGCAAAATCATCCTCAAACTCGGTCTGCCAAACATTATCAGGCGCGAAATTAAAGCCCTGAGCCGCGCCGCGCTGGGCATATAGCTTTATCAAATCCTCGGCCATTATCTCAACCGCGCCCCTCGCGCGGCTTTTCGCCTTTTGCCACTCGCCGCCGCCGAGTTTGTGAATTTTTGGGCGAGCATTATCGCCGCCAATATATTTGGAAAGGGCGTCCAGCTGGCTAATAGCAACAAACAGCGCGCCATCGCCGTGATAGTTAATTTTTAGATAATCCCGAGAAATCCCGTCAATTACAATCTTTTCAATCCCACGAAAAATCCCAATCCCATGATTATCATGAACCACATAATCGCCGACATTTAAATCCGTAAAGCTCTCAATCCGCGCCCCGCGCCGTTTTTTGGCAGGTCGGCGGACGCGCTTTTTCGCATCCTCGCCAAAAATTTCACCACAGCTCATCACAACCAGGCCAATCTGGGGATACTCGAAACCGCGCGACAGCGCGCCCCGCGCCAAAGTAATGCGGCCGCGAACCATCTCCGCCCCCTCCAAATCCGCCACTGCCAAGGCATTCAGCCCATCCTCGGCCAAATCCTGCGCCAGCCGCGCCGCCCGCGCCCCAGAGCCCGCCAGCACGCACACAGCGCGGTTTTGCGCCATATGATAGGCCAAATCCTCGCGCAAAGCCTCGATGCCCATCACACCATGAGTTTTTACCTCGAAATGGGCGATGCGATCCAGCCGAAAGTCGCGCAGGGTGCGGGGTAAAGTCGAAAATAGCACCCGCGAAAATCGCTCGCTCTTTGCCAAAACCTCGGCATAATCCCGCCATAGCGCGGTTTGCCCCGGCAAATTGCGCCCATCCTCCAGCCCAGCCTGCATTATACGTATAAATTCATCATAACTCCCCTGTCCCGCAGTCATAATCCGAACAGGTTCATCAAAAATCAAAATCGCATTATCGGGCAGAAAATCAAATAGCGCGCCAGTTGAATCGTAAAAATAGCTAGAGTATTTTTCCATCCCGGCAACAGCCTGACCCTGGCTCATCCGCTCAATATCCGCGCCAATAGCGGCTTGCAGTGCTTTGCCAATATCGCTATATTTGCCTTTCTTATGTTCGCTTAATATTTTCTCATATTCAATTTTCATTTTGTCAACAGCGTTTTCCAATTCGCTAGGCTCAAAAATCAGCCCGCAAGCGGGAAAAATACGGCATTTCTTAATCGGCTCGACAGACCTTTGGGTGTCCCTATCAATTATCCTAATAGAATCAATCTCATCTCCCCAAAACTCAAGCCGCACAGGATTTTCAGCGATTGGCGAAAAAATATCACATATCCCGCCGCGAATAGCAAATTGCCCCGCCCCCTCAACGGCCTCAGCCCGCTCATAGCCCAGCTTTACCAGCTTTTGCGCCAAATCCTCAATAGGCATTTCATCCCCGGGCAAAAGCTCGAAAATCCCGTCAACAAAAGGCTTTTTGGGCATCATCGCCACCATAAAACTCTCAATGCTCGTCACCAGCGCATTGCATTCGCCGCGTATCAGAGAATCTAATGCGCAAAACCGCCGAATCTGCATCTCTCGCGAGGCCGATTCGGCATGATAGGAAAGCATATCCGGCGCGGGATATAGGTGCGTCCGCTCCTCAAAAAAGGCAATATCACCAAAAATTTCAGCGGCTCGCAAAGAATTTTCGGCAATTATCACAATAGGCCGCCCGGTATGTCCGGCAAGAGCATATGCTAAATGGCACTTTTGCCCGTCTATCACCCCGGTGCAAAGTGCCGTTTTCCCGCCGATTTTAACGATTTCCAAAATTTGGTTATAGCTCTCCAGCCCCAAAATTGGGGATATTAGTTGATTATGCCTCAATGCCATCCTCCCCGGAATCGGTCGTATCGCTTGTCTTGACTGGGTTGTGCTTATTCATGGCAAAATTCGCCCCTTTGGTAATTATGTCCAAAACCGCATCCGCCGCATCAATTATGCCAAAGGTAATATCTTCCAATTCATCTTTTGCAAAACCGCCCAAAACATAGTCATTTAGCACCATCCGCGCCGGTTTCGCGCCCACCCCCAGCCGCACCCGCAAAAAATCCTCGGTTTCCAAATGATACAAAATATTTTTGATGCCATTATGCCCGCCCGCGCTCCCGCGGCGGCGAATCCGGATTTTCCCCACAGGCAGCGCGACATCATCATAAACCACAACCACCCGGCTCGCCCAATCCTCCTGCGGCACTTTGAAATACGCCAAAATATCGCGGATACACTCGCCGCTGCGATTCATAAAAGTGGTAGGTTTTACCAGCATCACCTTGCGCCCCTCGACAAAACTTTCACCAGCCAGCGCGTAAAATTTCGATTCAGTTATTCTAATATTCAACTGCCCAGCCAGCCTGTCAACCACCTCGAAACCCGCATTATGCCTAGTCCCGACAAATTTCCGCCCGGGATTTCCCAGCCCAAAAACAAAAATCGATTCGCTCATTAGAAAAACTCATCGGGATTGATCACCTTTGCATCGCCCCAAAGCCGCTCCAGCCGGTAATATTCCCGCTCCTCCTTGCAAAATAAATGCACAATAATGCTGCCAAAATCCAGCAAAATCCACCGCGCCGATTGCACCCCCTCGGAATGCCGCAAAGTAACCCCCAGCTCCTTCAGCTTCTCGTCCACATGCTCGGTTATAGCTTTCAATTGATTCGCATTATTCGCGCTGGCAATTATAAAGTATTCTGATATGATGCTCACATCCGAAATGTCCATCATAATGATATCCTCGCCCATTTTGTCCGCAATCGCGTTATAGGCGGCCTCTACGGCCTTTTTCAAATTCATTTTATCCATTTTTTTGCTCCTCTATTAGGTATTCTAATACTTCATAACTCGGCGGAAAAATTTTATTTCCCGCGATTGTATGTTTATTAATATGGTACTGAATCGCCGCAATTACGGCCTTATTCAAATCCTGAAAGGCCAGTGTGCGAATATTTTCACACCCATCTTCACTCGGTCGACCCTCGTCCAACATATCCGCAACAAAAATTATTTTATCAGTAAAACTCATATTTTTTGTAGCAAATGTGTGGCTTGCAATCGCGCTCAAAATATCAAATTCGCTAATACCAAATTTTTCACGAGCATATATGCTACTTAAATAACAATGATACATCTCGGGCTTGCCTGCAAAAAAATCGGAGAGCTGATATGTCGGGCTACATTTCTCTGCCAATTTTTGGAATGTCATTTTGCCGCTGTCGGGCTTTCCGCAATCGTGCAAAAGGGCGGCGAGCCTGATTTTTTCGAGGGTCGCGCCATCCGCCTCATAATGCTCCCCCATTTTGACAGCAATTTCCATTGTTCCCAAAGAATGGGCATAAAGCCACCCGGGCAAATCCCGCTCCAACCGCTCCAAAATCCCGGCAAAATCATATTCGCCGCGATAAAGCCCATGCCGCGCCACATAATCCGCGACGGCCTCCGGCACCAAATACCGCGCCCCCCGCCCAAACCGAATCCCCTCGCGAATCCGGGTAGAGGACACATCCCATGGCGGCATCTCGATATAGCGAATCCGCAAACCCGTGCTATCCCTAAGTTTCGCCAGATTCTCCTCAATCAAAACCCCCTCAACCCCCGGCCGATTTGCGCAAACAAAAATGCAAATTTTTGACAAAACTTCTATATCCTTCCAGCAATTCAAACGCTCCAATTGATCCGCGCCTATTATGAAAAAAATTTCCGCATTTGGATATCTAATATTAAATTCTCTAATAGTATCGACCGTATAAGTAGTACCAGCCCGGTCAATATCGCATGAATCGGCGCAAAAAGCAGGATTGTCAGCAATTGCCAAATTTACCATATTTAGCCTATGGCTGGAATCCGCAGAATCCCCCGGATTTTTAAAAGGCTGTGCCCCGGTCGGCACAAAATAAACCCGCTCCAGCCCTAGCTTTTGTCGCATATTTTCGGCGCAAAGCAAATGCCCAAAATGAATCGGGTCAAAAGTGCCGCCTAAAATGCCGATTCTCGTGTATTTATCAGTATCACTCATCCATCAATACCTAATAATTTCGACATAAATTTTATCCTTTCGAGATTTGTCGCCAATATTATTTATCCTAATACGCCCGAATTTTCGCAGGGTAATAATATCACCCTCCTGAACCGGCCGTGAAAGATTGTCGATTGATTGCCAATTAACAAATGCTCGGCCAGCAGAAACCGCCTGCGCAGCCTCGCGGCGAGAAACGCCAAAAGCCGCCGCCAATACGCAATCCAGCCGCAAAGATGCCACGCTAATCCGCGCCGCCTCCCGATTGTCCAGCCCGAAAACATCCTCATCCGCCCCCAGCAAAACAGGCTTTACGCCAACCCTACCAATTTTATCCAAATTTTCCAAAATAAAGGCGGCAATATCCTCAGCAACAAACAAAACCGCGCCAGCCACGGTCAAAACGATATCGCCCAGCTTGTGCCGCTCAATCCCCAGCCCAATAATAGCCCCCAAAAAATCCCGATGCGATAGATTTTTAGCAAATTTTTTGTCAAAATTTACCATAATACGAGCAATCGGAAAATCATCCGCGCAATCATCAGGAAAACGAATACGAACCCGCTCCGCCCCATCATATCCCCCAAAAGCAATCCCAGAAACGCCAACCCGAGAAGCCGCGCCCAGCAAGGCCTGCGCAGAAATGGGGTCAAAAAAATCAGTAAATCTAATATCATTATCATAGAAACACAAATATACCTGATTCAAAGCCTTTGCAAGCAAAAACCGAGTCCCATCAGGTTTCTTTATGTGATATGTTAGTTCGCGCAAAATCTCGTCTTTGTCAGGAGGGTCGCCCCTATCTCGTTTATACATTAAAATAGCGATATAGCAAGACTTTGCAAAATCGGCGTTATTATGCGCAGGGCAATCAGGGTGATTAGCACAGAAAAATCAATCATCATGCCCGGGCCGCCTAATGGCGAACGCTGAATAAGCTTGCGAAAAGGCATAACAATAGGCTCTGTTATGCCATGCAAAATCGTTATTATCATGCCATCGCGATTGATAGGTAGCCAGCTGAGGATTGCCCTGGCAAAAATTGCTATTGTTAGAAATAATTGGAGCCAACCCAAAGCATCGGATATCACGAGGCCCATGAAAATCCTCCTTTGGCTATTTTAGTCGCGCTGAACGCGCCGCCCCTTTTACAAAATGAGGCAAACCCGTGGTAGTTTTCAGGGTTTCGCGCATTTGGTCGCTAATTTGCACGCTCGGCGGGGCGGCCACAAAATTGCGGTTTGAAATATGCTCGATAGAGCCGCCTAGCCCATGAATCACGCCATTTATAAAATCAATCAGCCTCTGAGCCACAACAGCATCAACCCCATCCAAATTTACAATAACTGGATTTTGGCCTTTGATAAGGTCACCAATATCGCCCGCATCATCGAAATTCACCGGATGCACAATAACGATTTTGGTTTCCATTTTGGGCGAAAGATTGATCACCGTAGGCTGTGTGGTAGATTCGATTTTTGGCGAGCGGGGCGAAAAAGCCTTGGTTTCATCGGTATAGCGAGGCTTTGCGGGCTGCGCCTGGTATTTTTCTTCCTCAAAATCATCCTCATATTCATCCGCATAATCATCGTCATAATAATCGTAATCCACGTTTTTACCATTTACATTTTTGCGAAATTTCGATAAAGCGTCCATTAATCCCATGGCAAACATTCCCTTCATTGTTTATATGTGACATTTTCAGAATCGCTCACCAAAAATACTCGTCCCAATCCGAACCATATTGGCGCCTTCTTCAATCGCAATTTCAAAATCATTGCTCATGCCCATAGACAAAATATTCATATTACTATTATGACGATTTTGTTCTCTAATGTCAAGTAAAATTTTACACATTTGCCTAAAGCAATCACGGTTTCGTTCAGCAATTTCAACAAAGGGGGCGACACACATCAACCCGCGGAGCCGAATATTACCATATTTTTCCAATTGCCCCGCAAATTCAGCCGCATCTTCTGGTTTGACACCGAATTTCGACTGCTCGTCCATAATATTGATTTCGATTAGGGCATCGACCACAATCCCCTGTTTTTCGGCATTCTTTTGGATTTCCTCGGCCAAAGCCGGGGAATCTAGGGAATGGATGAGGCAGGTTTGGTCGATAATCATCCGCACTTTATTTCGCTGCAAATGCCCTATCATATGCCATTTTGCGGGGTTTACGGCGGGTTTTTTGCGCAAAAGTTCCTGCACGCGGTTTTCGCCCAAATCCGTAATCCCATGGCGAATAGCCTCGTTTATTTGGTCGGGTTCAATGGTTTTTGTAACGGCTATAAGCGTGATATCTTCGGGCTTTCTGCCGGATTTGATAGCGGCTTTTGCAATGCGCTCGTTGATAATTTTTAGATTATTTCCAATATATTCCATAATGGCCGCCTCCTAGCGAATAACCTGCCGGTCTGTAATATTTCGCGCATCTGTCGCAATGCGGTCGTATGGCCGCAAAGCCCCATTCAGAGCGGGGTCTAGCATTATGTGGCTATCATTTTCGGCGAAAATACCGCCTTTATCAATCGGTCTAAAAGCCGCAAACCCGCGATTTGTGAAAAATACGCCATAAACCCGCTCTATATCAGTCATGATGGCAGTTTCGCCGGCATAATTTACCAAAATATCTCCAATATTTACCCCATTAAAGCTCGGAATGGTCAAAAAGGACTCTCTATCGGCAGAAAAATTTCCAAAAATATGCAAAATTTCGTCATTTTGCCCAATTCTTCGCGTAATTGACTGCATATTTCGGTCAAAACTAACAAACTCACTGGGAATTATTAGGCGAGTTTTCTCAATAATTGAGGTCTTCGGAAGCAAAAGCCCCTCGTGAGGATTTTCCATCAATTGGAAATTGATGCTTCGCCAATCCAAAAACCTGATTAACTCGCGGTCCGTCGCCATCACCACATAGCTCTCATTGCCAATTGTGCGAATGGAATAAATTGTCATTTGAAGGGGAATTATCTGGCCGCCATCATTCACATATATGTTCACAGCGGAATTTTCCCTCCAATTGTTAGTTATGCTAATAGGCAAATAAGAAATTATATACCAGATATTAGTTTCTATTATACGCAAAATCGGTTCACCCTGCAATGCGATTCCGCCGGGGGTTGCAGTGGCGCGTGGGTGTTCTGTCACAATTTCCCTGGGAATATTTGCCATATTTGCCAAATTCACCCTGCTGTCAACATTATCCAGCCGCTGGGAAATAATTCCAGGGTTTTGAGCAAAAATCGTATCGCTAATGGCGGAAATCCCGGAAAATACCTCATATCGGGCGGTCGCCAATTCGCCGGAAACCTCGTGGCTCGCAAAAAATAGCTCATTTCGCGCCTCCATTTCAGCCGACACGCGATTTGCCAAATTATGGATATCCTCCTGCCCCAGCACCAAATCAAAGGCCGCATGCCCCACAAACTGCGCAATATGGCGATTATGCGCATCTATTTCGGCCTGATTGGCCAGCAACCCCGGCCTGCCCCGGGCAATCGCCAGCGCGTTTTGGTCCATCCCCGCCAGCGATTGGCGCAAATCCCGCGCTGCCTGCGCATCCTGCACCGTCGCAATCGCACTGCCGCGGCTCACCCGCGCCCCCTCGCTCTGGTGCATAATCAAAACCCCATCAGAAGGCGCGTAAATCAGGCGTTCATCGCGAATAATCAGCCCGGAAAATATGGGCGCATCGGCGATGCTTCCGTGCTGTATCAGGCTTTGCGTCACCTGCGGGCGCATCATATAAACATAGGCATGCCCAGCAATGTAAATAATTACCATTATCAAAGCGAATCCAAAAAACATATCAACCCGACTGCGCCGACGGGGGCGCGGCCTAGATTTCGGCCTGCGTTTCCGAGCCAAATCCGCAATATTCTGCCCTCTATCCACCATATCCCCCCTCATTTTCCAATAATTGCCATTGCTACAACCATATTTTTTTCATTTGAAATACTAATATTTATAATATGAGTTTCTAATATTCCTAATTTTAACAAAGTCGCTTGTGAAATTTTCACATATGGCGCGCCCATCTCATTTCGCAAAATTTCTATCTCGCGCGGCCAAAATCCCCGAAAACCACACCCCGCCGCCTTTACAACAGCTTCCTTTGCGGCAAAATTCCCCGCCAAATACGCATCGCCGCGCATACGGTATGCGGCCAATTCCTCCGCCGAAAAGCATTTTGCCAAAAAACGCGGATTTTTCGCCGCTCGCGCCACCCTCGCAATCTCGACCAAATCGCATCCAATTCCAAAAATCATCGCTTTTTCCTCATAATGTCAAATTTTGCCACAGGCCGCGAAACCCGCACCCGCAAAACCTCCTGCGCATGAGGCGCGGCCGAAACCGCCTCCCCTTCCAAATTATAAATTTCACAAATTTGCTGCGAAAAATTGTCACCCGCCGCGGTCACAAAATCCACCTCATCCCCAACGGAAAATTTATTCCGCTGCTCAACAACCGCCAAACCGCTGATTTCATCATATTCCTGCACAATTCCCACAAAATCATATTTACGTATATATGAGCTACTCTCATAAACCTGCGCATCCGCATTAGGTTTTCCAAAATAAAAACCGGTCGTATAATGTCTATGACTAACTTTTGTCAATTCCTCAAAATACGCTTGACGATTGGCATTATACGTATCAATGTTCTCATAAAAATCATCAATCGCCTGCCGATAGGCCTTCGTCACCGCGCCCACATAATACGGCGTTTTCATGCGCCCCTCGATTTTTATGGCCGCCAGCCCCGCCGCCGCCATCTCCGGAATATGCCCAACCATGCACAAATCCCGGGAATTCAAAATATAGCTCCCCCGCTCGTCCTGCTGGATTTCCATCGGCTCATTGGGGCGAGTTTCTTCCAATAAATGGTAATTCCAACGGCAGGGATGGGCGCATTCGCCCTTGTTTCCGTCACGGTCTGTTAAATAATTCGAGAGCAAACATCGCCCGGAATAGGAAATGCACATAGCCCCATGGGCAAAAGCCTCTAATTTCGCCCCTCCTGGGGTATTGTCATAAATTTCACGTATTTCCTGCAAACTCAATTCTCGCGCCAAAATTAGTCGGCTCGCTCCCAAATTATGCCAAAATTGGGCGGATTTGTAATTTGTAATATTGGCTTGGGTGCTAATATGAATCTCCATTTGCGGCAACAAATCCCGCGCAACCGCGAAAACGCCGGGGTCAGAGATAATCAGCGCATCTGTTCCAATTTTTTCCAGCGTGTGAAAATACTCCGCCATTTCGACAAAATCGGCATTATGGGCAAAAACATTTGCACAAACATAAGCGCGGCGGCCGTGCATATGAGCAAATCTAATACCCTCGGCCATATCATCCAGGCTCATTTGCGCCCGCGAACGTAGCCCCAGGCCGCCCCCCATATAGACCGCATCCGCCCCAAAGGTAATCGCCACTATTAGTTTTTCTAAATCCCCAGCAGGCGCCAATAATTCGAGTTTTTTCACAATCTTTACCCCTTCACACAAACCAACAAGCCATCACCAATAGGCAAAACCGTTGAAATATAGCCTTTTGCAGACATTGCAGATTGCAAAAATTCATTTAGATTCCGGTGGGTTGTCCGCTGGCGTTTGGCAATTTTTTCCAAATCCCACGCCACCGTCCCACCCTGCAAAACATCATCCGCCAAAAACACGCCGCCATCTGCCAAAAGCCGCTCACACCATGGCCACAGCCGATTATACTGCCCCTTGGCCGCATCCAAAAAAATCAAATCAAAAATCTCGCCGCGCCGCGCCAAATCAGGCAAAACCACCGCCGCATCCCCCTCGAGCAAAACAATCTGACCATGCTTGTCCAATTTAGAAAAATTTTCCTTTGCCATCTCAATCATTATCGGATAGCGGTCGATTGTAATCACGCGCCCATTCGCACCCATCTCCCGCGCCATTAGCAATGCCGAAAAGCCCACACAGCACCCGATTTCAAGCACCCGCATCGGCTTTTTCAGCACAAAAATCACACGCAAAAATGAAAGTACATCTTCGCCAATTATAGGCAAGCCCTGTCCACTAGCGAATTTATACAGTTCACCTAGCTCCCCATCAAGGGGCGGCATCACGCCCCCCAAATAGGCCGCCAAATCCAGGCTAATCAGCCCCATTGTCGCCATTTTCCTGCTCCAGCTCCAGCCGCACCGCCGCGATTTCTTCATATGTTTCAGCAAAAAAATGTTCGCCGGTAGCATAGTCCATCATTTGGAAATAAAGGTAATTTGTGTCATTATGAAAAAGCACAGCCATAATGGATTCCAAACCGGGATTTGAAATAGGCCCAGCCGGCAAACCCGCGCGGTTAAAGGTATTAAAGGGGGATGGCGAATGAAAATCCGCCGCCAGCAAACGGCTACGATGGCGATCCATCGCAAAAGTCAAAGTGGAATACATTTCCAGCGGCATATCCTGCGCAAGCCGATTAAAAATCAGGCTGGCCATAATCGGCCGCTCCTCCGAAAGCCGCGCCTCGCGCTCCACAATCGAAGCAATAATCATAACCTCATCCAAACTCAAGCCCAAATATTCCATACGAATCCACATATCCGCTGCAAAAATATATTGAAAACGATTTAGCTGGCGAACAATCAAATCGCGCGGAGTGGGGTTTGGCGGCAGGTTATACGTATCAGGAAACAAAAAGCCCTCCAGCCGATTTTCCCGCTCGGGAATATCATCCAAAAATCGATGGGAAAATATTCCATTATTCACCTCATCCATAAAATCCGCCGCGCTAAAAAGCCCGCGGCTTTGGGCATATTCGCCAATCTGCCGCGCCGTAATCCCCTCAATCACCGTAATCCGCAAATCCCCCGCAGGCAGCTGGGGCATGCGCTGCAGTGCGTCCATAATCTCGTTATCGCTCATATTCGTGTTCAAATGAAAAGCCACGCCAGTTCGGAAAAAATTGGCAGAGCCATTCATTTGGGATTGCAAAACAAACAAAAATTCATTGGTAATCAATTCATTTTCCCGCAAAATCCGCGCAATATCAAGGGTTGTGGCATCCTCGGGAATCTCGACAACAACAGGATTTGAATACTCCGTCCCCTCGCCGCCAATTAGTAAACCTTGCCCATAATCAAAGGCCCAAACCGTAATATTATAGGCAATTATCACAACTGCCACAGCAATGACAATATTAAAAATACTGCCAAAAAGATAATTCACTATATTAAGGAAGGTTTTCATACGACTCACCTCTTTAATCGCAAATTACACCTCAACAATAACCGGCAAAATCATAGGCCTGCGCTTGGTTTTTTGCCAAACAAACTCATTTAAAGAATCGCGAATATCATTTTTCAAATGATTGTAATCTTGCCCATCAAAACGCCCATGATAGGGGGCGCGATGCAGCATATTGTCTACATTCTTTCGGGCATCCTCCATCAAATCCTCGGATTCTTTCACATAAACAAACCCGCGGGAAATTATATCCGGCGCATGAACCAGCTCGCCGGTGGCCATATCATAGGTGCAAATCACCACAACCAAGCCATCCTGGGACAATCGGCGGCGGTCGCGCAAAACCACACTGCCAACATCGCCAACCCCCAAACCATCAACAAAAACAACGCCGCTGGGCACATGCCCATTTACCCGCGCCTCTTTTCCATTTAATTCCAAAACCTCGCCATTGGAAACAACAAAAGTATTTTTCTTATCCATGCCCAGCTCGATTGCCAGATTTTGGTGCATTTTCAAATGGCGGAAATCGCCATGCACAGGCATAAAAAATTTCGGCGCAATCAGAGCATGCATCATTTTCAACTCCTCGCGCTTTGCATGGCCAGACACATGAATATCCGCCAGCCCCTCATAAATCACATCCGCGCCCTTTTTGAAAAGCTCGTCAATCACCTTGCTAATCGCCTTTTCATTGCCGGGGATGCTGGATGCGGAAATAATTATTTTATCACCGGGCTTGATTTCCACCTGCCGATGGTCCGACCAAGCCATCCGCGAAAGCGCGCTCATGGTTTCGCCCTGGCTACCCGTGGTGATTATGCAAATTTGGCCGTCGGTAAAATTTCCAATTTCTGTAATATCAATCAGAGCCCTTTTGGGCACAGACAGATAGCCCAGCTCCTGCGCGACTTTGACGGTATTTAGCATGCTCCGCCCAACAATCGCCACCTTGCGTTTATGAGCAACGGCGCAATCGATAATTTGCTGAATACGATGAATGTTTGACGAAAAAGTAGCAACCATAATCCGGTGCTTTAGGCATTCATCAAAAATCCCCTTGAAAACCGCGCCAACACGGCGTTCGCTCATGGTATAGCCGGAAGCCTCCACATTGGTCGAATCGCATAAAAGCAAATCGACACCAGCGCGGCCAAGCTCCGCAAACCGCTGTAAATCAATATGATTGCCATGCACGGGGGTATGGTCGATTTTAAAATCGCCGGTATGCACGCACATGCCCGCCGGGGTTTTTATCGCGAGAGCCACAGAATCGCAAATGCTATGGGTCACGGCGATAAATTCTATCTCAAACGCGCCGATTTTCAGCTTTTGCCCGGGCTTGATGCACTGGGTTTTCACCCTATCGGAAAGGCGATGTTCCTTGAGTTTTATATCCAATAAACCCAAAGTCAGCCGAGTGGCGTAAATCGGGCAATCCAGCTCGCGCAAAAGATACGGAACCGCCCCAATATGGTCCTCATGGCCATGGGTTAAAAACACGCCGCGCACCCGATTTTTATTGTTTACCAAATAGGTAAAATCGGGTATTACAAGGTCGATGCCAAGCATATCATCCTCAGGAAACGCAATTCCGCAATCCACAATGATAATCTCTGCACCATATTCAAAAACTGTCAAATTTTTGCCAATCTCCTGTAAACCTCCCAGGGCAAAAACCTTCAGTTTATTCTTTTTTGAAGCCAATGAAAAGCTCACCTCCTTTTGAATAACTAATATTAAAATTCGATTTCATAATCTGATAGTCGCTCCTTTAGAATCTCAATCAAACCCTCGTACTCTTGCTCGTCAATTTCCTCATAAATAACCTCTTCGTCATTTGAGCTAATCACCTTGAAAATCGCCGCATCGCCCTCGTCATCCTCAATGCTCTCCGTGGGAATCATAACGCAATAGGTGTTGCCATTATGGGCGATTTCGTCGATGATGGCATATTCGATTTCATCGCCATCCTCATCGGTCATAACCACGCAATCGAGCTCAATTTCCTCGTCTAAATCCAAATCGTCCATACCCTCGTTCACATCTTCAAAATTCTCATTTACCATTTTTTCATCCTCATTTCTGTTTATTTTGTCGCTTTCGCTTTCTTTCGCAATTTTGTCTAAATAGCACTGCAAAATCAAAACGGCGGCGGTCTTGTCTATATGATTCTTATAAATTTCGCGACGCTTTTTTCGCCCAAACCCTAAATCTTGCACAATTTTTTCAGCACTTTTGCTAGAAAATCGTTCATCTTGCATAAAAATTTCGATATCGGGGATGGCGCGAGCCAATAAACGCTTGAATTCAAGGGTTTGCGCACAACGCTCGCCCTGGGTATTATCCAATTTTTTCGGATACCCCAAAACGATTGTGTTAATTTTATGCTTAGCAATAATTTCAGCAATCCGCCTAATGGAATCCTTGTAATCCAGCGGGTTTATACGTGTAATCGTTTCCAGCGGATACGCGCTCCAGCCAAATGCATCGCTCATAGCGCAGCCAATCCGCTTCGACCCATAATCAAGCCCCAAAATCCGCGGTTTCTCGGCAATCATTCCATATTCCCCCGCAGATAATAATCAACAAAAATTTCCAAAAGCTCGTCGCGCTCTAGGCGGCTAATCAGGCTTCTTGCGCCATTGTGGCTGGTAATATAGGTGGGGTCACCGGATAGCAGATAGCCGACAATCTGAACAACAGGGTCGTAACCCTTGACATACAAGGCCTCGCTCACCCTCATCACCACATCATGGGCATCCAGACGCTGCAAATCTTTTCCGCGGAAACTCAGCTTTTGCGTGTTTGACAAATCGTTCACAATGTCACCTCCACCCGCATAAAATATCTACATATTCCATTATACAGTATTTTTACAGAAATTGCAAATTTTTCTCAAATCAAATTTGCGCATGGATTCCATTTTCTTCCAGCCTCACCAGCTCCACCTCTAAAATCCGCCCAATATCGGCCTTTTCGCCATCATAGGACACGCCAATATAATTCCCAGTTTTACCCATCATTTTGCCATCTCGCCCCTGCCCCTCCACCAAAATCGGCATTTTCCGCCCTAAAAATTGTTTAGCAAAATTCTGCGACAATTCTTTATCAATCGCCAGCAATTCCTTTGCCCGGGCGGCTTTTATTTGATGGGGAACTTGCTCCAGAAACTCGGCGGCGGCCGTTCCCTTTTTGGCAGAATATGGAAATACATGCAAACCGCTTAATTGCATCTCGCGAATAAATTCAGCACTTTGCACAAAATTTTCGTCACTTTCGCCGGGAAAACCAGTAATTATGTCGGATGTAATCCCAACATCGGGTATGGCTTCTCGCAAAATTTCGACGGCGCGGGAATAATCCGCGGTTGTATATCGCCGCCCCATCCACGCCAATACGGCATCCGAGCCGCTTTGCAGGGGCAAATGAAAATGGGGGCAAACCTTGCTATTGCGAATCCCCGCCACAAAATCTTTCGTAATAACCCTTGGTTCAAGGGAGCTTAATCGTATACGTTCAATGCCATCAATTTCAGAAATAGCCTGAATAATTCCCAGCAAATCCCATCCCTGTAAATCATTGCCAAAACTAGCAATATGAATACCGCAAATCACAATCTCTCGATAGCCATTTTCCGCGAAAGTTCGCGCTTGTTGCAAAATATCATTCACTGGCCGACTGCGGCTGCGCCCCCGCGCATATGGCACTATACAATATGCACAAAAATTATCGCATCCATCCTGAATTTTTAGGAATGTTCGCGTGCGGCCGCTATTTCCTCCAACAAAAATCGAATCAAAATGCTCATCCCCATCAAAGTCAGTCAAATCAAGGGTTTGCGAGCCATGTCGATAATTCAACACATAATCGACTAATTTTTCACGATTCCGCGTCCCCATAATAATATCCGCGCCCAAATCGGCTATTTCAGCGGAATTCAGCTGAGTATAGCAGCCCACCGCCGCCACAATTGCCTCATGGTTATTTCGCCGAGCGCGTGAAATTAGGCGGCGGCTTTTGCCGTCACCGGTATTTGTGACAGTACAAGTATTTATCACATAAACATCAGCTTTTTGTGCAAATTGCACAATTTCGTATCCCGCATCCTTAAATGTTTGCAAAATAGTTTCGGTATCGCAAAAATTTACTTTGCATCCCACCGTCGCCGCCGCAACCCTTGGTTTATTCATGATTTATACCTATCAATAAATCCGGGCGCATTTTCTGAGTTCGCTCAAAAGCCCGTTCTTTGCGCCATTTTTCAATATTCTCATGATGCCCCGAAATCAAAACCTCCGGCACCTGCCGCCCCAAAAACTCATACGGGCGGGTGTATTGCGGGTATTCCAGCAGGCCGGCGGAAAAACTCTCCTGCGCCAGCGACCCCTCTTTGATAACCCCGGCAACCTGCCGCGAAACCGCATCAATCACAGCCATAGCCGCAATTTCGCCGCCCGATAGCACAAAATCCCCAATGGAAATTTCGTCGGTAACAATCGCATCAATCACCCGCTGGTCAACCCCCTCATAATGGCCGCAAAGCAGGATAATTTCAGGCTCTTTCGCCATTTGCACAGCCCCCGCATGGTCAAAGACACGCCCGCCGGGCGAAAGATAGCAAACCCGCGCATTTTGCGCACCTATGCTCGCATATGCATCAAAAATAGGCTGCGCCGACATCACCATACCAGCCCCGCCCCCATAGGGATAATCGTCAACCCGCCTATGGCGGTCGGCCGAAAAATCCCTGATATTTACATAGTTTATACTAATAAATCCAGCATCTTTTGCGCGGCGAATTATGCTATGCTCCAAAGCTGAGAACATTTCGGGAAAAATAGTCAACACATGAAATGTCAAATTATCTCAATCCCTCCAGCAAATTTACCAAAATTTCGCCTTTTTCGATATCAATTTTTAGTAAACATTTTTTGATAGCTGGCAATAAAATTTGGCCGCCTTTGTCATTTTTGACGACATAAACATCATTCGCGCCGGTAAATAGCACATCCGCGACCTCGCCCAAAACCTCGCCATCCACGGTAATCGCCCGCAAACCCAGCAAATCCGCCAAATAATATTCATCCTCGGCCAAAGGCAGGGCATCGCGCCTATGAATCAGCACCCGCGCCCCTTTTAGCCGCGCCGCCGCATCCACATCATCAATCCCCGCCAGCTTCAACATCACAAACTGCTTATGATACCAAACCCGCTGAATTTCAAGCTCGAAACGCTCCGCGCCCTGCTCAATCAGGGCGGTTTTTAGCAAATCAAAACGACGCCGGTCATCCGTTGTCGGAAAAACCCGCAAATCCCCGCGCAGCCCATGGGTATTAGCAATCACGCCAATTTCAAAATATTCGGTCATCCGCCTAATTCTCGGAAATTTCCACCGTCACATGCACATCATTGTGGATGGCGGCGGCGCGGACAACCGTCCGAATGGCTTTGGCAATTTTGCCCTGTTTACCTATTACTTTGCCCATGTCTTCTTGTGCAACTTTTAGCTCCAAAACAGAGCCACGCTCGCCCTCGGTTTCATTTACCGAAACCGCATCGGGCTTGTCCACCAAATTTTTGGCAATTAATTCCAGCAAATCCTTCATTACACTACCTCCTTGGAGAACGCCCCGGCCTGTTTTAGCAGGGTTTTAGCCGTTTCGGTGGGTTGCGCTCCGTTAGCCATCCATTTTTTGGCAGCCTCTATATCCACTTTCAAAATTTTCGGCGCCTTTGTGGGGTCATAATAACCGATTTCTTCGATAGTTTTGCCGCCCCGCGCAACGCGAGAATCCGCAACAACTATTCTATAAAAAGGGCTTTTTTTAGCACCCATTCTTTTCAAACGAATTTTTACCATTTATTGTCACCTCCAATCGTTTATACTGTTAAATACTTATGCAAAGGGGAAACTAAATCCCCGCTTTTTGCCTTTCTTTTTGCCAGTAAACTGTCCCATCATTTTTTTCATATCATCAAATTGCTTTAGCAAACGGTTAATTTCCTGTATATTTCGCCCGCTACCTGCGGCAATTCGTTTTTTTCTTGACGAATTCAAAATATTTGGATTCGACCGCTCTTTTGGCGTCATAGCGCGGATTATGGCCTCTACATGCCCCATTCCCGCCTCATTTATCATGGAATCGTCGATTTTCATATTATTCATGCCGGGAATCATATTCAAAATGCTTTTGATGGGGCCCATTTTCTTTAATTGTTGCAATTGTGACAAAAAATCTTCCAAATCAAGCTCATTTTTGCGCAATTTTTCCTCTAGCTTTGCGGCTTCTTCTTCGTCAAAACTCTCCTGCGCTTTGTCGATAATCGATTTGATATCGCCCATTCCTAGGATTCGCCCGGCCATTCGGTCGGGATGAAAAGCCTCTAAATCCTCGATTTTTTCGCCCATGCCGACGAATTTTATGGGCTTGCCTGTAATTTGACGAACACTCAAAGCCGCGCCACCGCGGGCATCTCCATCTAGTTTGGTCATAATAATTCCATCGACCCCAACCAGCTCATCAAATTTTTGTGCAACATTCACAGCATCCTGCCCTGTCATTGCATCAACAACCAGCAATATTTCGGTAGGATTTATCGCAGATTTCACCCGCGATAACTCGGCCATCAAATCCTCGTCGATATGCAAACGCCCGGCTGTATCGATAATAACAACATCCAAACCATGGCTGCGAGCGTGTTCCAAAGCATCGCGGGCGGTTTTTTCGGGGGCTTGCGTCCCCTGCTCAAAAACCGGAATATTGTAATTTGCGCCAACCACCTGCAATTGCTTTATTGCCGCAGGCCGATAAATATCGCATGCCACCAGCAGGGGCTTTTTGCCCTGCTTTCGCAGCTGCGCCGCAATTTTGCCCGAGCTCGTCGTTTTCCCCGAGCCCTGCAAACCCACCATCATATAGACGGTTGGCGAATTATTGGCAAAGGTCAGTTTGGCCTGGGTAGTGCCCATCAGCCGCGTCAATTCTTCGTCCACCAGCTTTACAACCTGCTGGCCGGGGGTGAGGCTTTTCATCACAAAATCGCCCACAGCCCGCTCGGAAACGGTGGCCACAAAATCCTTTACAATCCGGAAATTTACGTCGGCCTCTAGCAGTGCCAGCCGCACCTCGCGCATGGCTTCTTTGACATCTTTTTCGCTAATTTTGCCCTTGCCTCTCAGCTGCTTAAAAGCCCCCTGCAAACGCGCCGCCAAACTCTCAAAAGCCATCCCACCACCTCCCGACATACTATTTTACAACAAATCCCACGGCTTGTCAATACCGTTTTTAATCTTTCTGCAAATGGCTAATGATTTCGCCTGTTAGGGCGTTGATTGTTACAACATTTGTAATCCCCAATCCATCCCGTCCGGGGGCGGGGGAATGGATATGTATCATCCATTGGTGGCGGTCGTTGACCGGGTTTGGGCGCAAATAGCCTGTGGTGAGTCCCACCGAGGTGGCCGGGGGCAGGTCGGCATAATAAAATGCAATCAAAATCGCCTCGCTGCGCGAAATGGGGAAAATGCTGGGCTGCGGCCGCTCGAGCTGGCCATCGGGGGATATATCGATAGCACCCGCGGCTAGGTGCGGAAAATGCGCCTCGGGCTGGCGAAGGAAGCCATCGCGCCGAGCAATTAAATCAGGCAAAAAATGGTAGGCGGAAGTCCGGGCAGCAGCAGTAGCAAAATGCCGCTGCACATACTCCTGAACTCTTAGGGTAATTAAATGCGGATTCGGCGAGCCAGCCAAACTGCGGCGGACAACCTCCAAATGAATATCCGTCATCCCCTCGCTGCTAGCGGTAAAATTCAGCACCTGCAAGTCGGTTAACACATTTATAACAACGGCTTCGGCACAGGTCAAAAGGCGGGGAGCTGGGTGATTTCCGGTGATTACGCTCCCCCTACCCTCGCCTACGGTGATTGTGACTACAAAAAAGCTGTTGTCAACAATAGCCATTGGCCCAAATACGCGGCTTTCGCCGGGGGGAATATAGGGGATGGTAGCCGCAAAGCCGCCCGGGATGGGGGTTTGGTCGGCGAAAACCCGCTGGGGTGCGGCGGAATCTTCCATTATAATGGGGCTGGCATAGGCGGTGCTTGGCATTAGCGCAAAACCCAGCAAGATAGTGATGGCGACGACAATTGCCGTTAGTCTCTTCGCTTTTTGTCTGAAAATTAACATACTAATCACTCTCCTTCTATTTCATTTTACAACAATTCCCACAACTTGTCAATTCCATTTTTATTCTTTTTGCAAATGGCTGATAGTTTCGCCGGTTTGGGCATCTATGGCGATTATATTGGTGATGCCGGCGGAGCGGAAGGAGTGGGAGAGCCTATCGAAATCGGGGTGGTGGATGGGGATGGTGCTGGGGTGGGTATGGATGCGGATTGTCCATTGGTGGTGGGGGTTGGTGTCGGTTGGGCGCAGATATCCGGTGGTGATGCGCACCGGGGTGGCGGGGGGCAGGTTTGCATAATAAAAAGCAATCGCCGTGGCATCGTGGCGCGAAAGGGGGAAAGTGATGGGATTTATCCGCTCCGACTGGCCAAAGAAAAGGGTATCAATGCTGCCGCCAATGCTGCCGGAGCGGCGGATGATTTCGACACGGACATCCGTCAGACCATAAAACCCCCCATGGAAAGTCAGGGTTTGCAGGCCGGTCGGCATATGAATTACGGTGCTGCGGTTTGCGTTAATATTTATGCGTTCATTATTTTGCGCGGAAACAGTGCCAACACCGGAGCCTACGGTGATTGTGACTTGGAAAAAGGAGTTGTTTAAAATGGCCATGGGGCCGAATGTTTGGGCATGGAGCGGGGGGACATGGTCGATAACGACCGCAAAGCCGCCCGGCACAAGGGTTTGCTCGGGGAATATGCGCCGGCTTTCGCCGGAATTTTCGATTGTAATAGGGCTGGCATGGGTACGGTCTAGCATTAGCCCAAAACCCAGCAAAATAGCCAAAGCCACGGCGAGAGCAGTTAGCTTTTTTGATTTTTGTTTATAATTTAACACATTTATGACGCGCTTTTTTATGTAGTTTTGGCCAAAAGGCAGATGAGCCGCGCCCCATATGGGTTTGCGGGTTGCCATATTTACGAGAGAGCGGGCATAATCGATTTTGACATTATTTTCCATTTTTGCCAAAACTTTCTCATCACAGGAATATTCCATATCCGCGCTCATCAGGCGAAAAGCCAGCCATACCAAGGAATTGAACCAATGCAGGCAAAGGATTAGATATGCGGCGAATTTGATTAGATGGTCGCGGCGGCGGATGTGGATTTGCTCGTGGAGTATGATATAGTCGCGTTCTTGGGGGGTTAGGTCGGTTGGGATATAGATGCGCGGGGCGAATAAACCCAGCACAAATGGGGTTTTTATGGGGTCGGCCTCGTAAATATTGTCGCGGATTTGCCGCGCCATTGCCATTTTTCGCCGCAAATTGATATATGAAAATATTGCGAATATTAGCATGCCTAATGCAACTATTAGCCATACTGATGTGGCTAATAGGGGCAAAATTTGGGGGGAATATAGTGCGGGGAGTAAATCGGAGGTTTGGGGTAGATAAACCGGCGGCGATTCGGGGTTTGGTAGAAAAATGGGCATGAAAACAAAATCCTGCTCATATATGTAATTTCCGGCGGAAAATGGCGGATTTTGGGGGATGGGCAGGCTTCCATTTGGCATTAGCCCCCATGGGCTTTGTGGCGCAAATGGCAATATCAGGCGCAAAGCCACGACCGCCCATAATGCATATGAAATCCGGCGCGGAGCGGATTTTAGGGGGATTCGCGCCAGACAGATAGCGAGGATTGCCAGCGAGCCGGCAATGCTCATCGGGATAATGGCGCGAAATAGGTCAACCATTGGAATCAGCACCCTCGTGGTCATCGATTATACGTTTCAATTCGTCGATTTGTTTGGCGGAGAGCTTTTTGTCGCCAATAAAAGCGGCAACAAACCGCGGCAAATCGCCATTAAATGCCTCATCAACAAAACGGCGCGAGCCCAAAGCCGCCAATTCATCCGGGCCAATCAAAATAGTCACCTGCGCCTTTTTATTGGCAAAAATCCCCTTTTGGCAAAGCTTTCGCAAAACAGTATAGGTGGTGGATTTATGCCAATTTAGCTTTTCATTGGCAATATTTACCAGCTCTGGGCTGGGCAGGTCGCCCTTTTCCCAAATCAGGTTTGCTAGGCGCAGTTCGGCGGTTGTTAAATTAGTTTCAGGTTTCATTTTCATCTCTCCAGTCTATTTTATGTAGTCTATTCAAGTCTATCATAGCTAAACTTTTTTGTCAATAGTTGAAACAGAAATATTTTTGTGGTAAAATAAAGGAGGAGTGATTTGATGAATATTGAAAACAAGCGGCTTTTTTTGCTGGATATGGACGGGACGATTTATTTGGGGAATCGCCTATTTGACTGGACATTGCCATTTTTGGAATTTATTGACAAAATTGGCGGCGAATATATATTTTTTACAAATAATTCCTCTAAATCCAAAAGCCAATATTTGGATAAATTGGCAAAAATGGGGATTGCCGCGGACGATTCGCAACTGGTGACATCCACATGCGCCGCCATCGCCTATTTGGGCGAGCATCATGGGGGGCAGAGGATTTTCCCGCTGGGAACGGCGGCTTTTGCGGCAGAGCTGGCGGCGTCAGGAATCGAAATCGGCGGCGAATGCGCGGATGTTTTGGTTTTGGCCTATGATACAGAATTAACATACCAAAAAATAGAAATAGCCTGCAAAATTTTGCGCGGCGGCGCGGCTTTTATCGCCACAAACCCGGATATGGTCTGCCCCGGCGAGGATGGCGATTTGCCCGATTGCGGCTGCATTGCGCAGATGCTGGAATGCGCCACCGGCCGCCGCCCTGTTTATACGGGTAAACCCGCGCCCATAATGCCGCGCCTCGCCCTCGCCCGCAGCAAATTTGCCCCCACCGAAACCCTGCTAATTGGCGACCGGCTATATACCGATATCGCCTGCGGAAATGCCGCAAATATCGATACCGCGCTGGTTTTGACAGGCGAGGCCACCCTTGAGGCCGCCAAAACCAGCCCCCACCAGCCCACATTTATTTTTAACAATTTGCTTGACATTCAGCGGGAAATGTGGAATAATGGTAAAGATGGTATTGTGAAAATTTAGGGGGATTTTGTTGAGCGCGCAGGCAGTTAAAAAGGAAAAGAAATTTGATTTGACCCAAGGGCCGATTTTTAAAGGGTTGATAACCCTTTCTTTGCCAATAATGGCAACATCTTTGATGCAGACTGCCCATAATTTAACAAACATGTTTTGGCTAGGCTGGCTGGGGCAGGATTATGTGGCGGCATCCGGCGTGGCGGGGCAGTTTATTTGGTTGAGCATGGCGTTTATGATGATGTGCCGCATTGGCGCGGAAATCGGCGTTTCGCAAAATATCGGCCGCGGCGAGCCGCAGGAGGCCAAAAGCTATGCCCAAAACGGCTTTATGCTGGCTTTGAGCATTGGAATTGTTTTTTGCATTTTCGTGATTATTTTTCGCCGTCAGCTAATTAGCTTTTTCCCGCTGGCTGACCATGTTCGCGCCATGGCCGAGGATTATCTGGCGATTATCGCTTTTTCCGTGCCGTTTACATTTGCCCATTTTTTGATAACCGGCGTATTTAGCGGCTTTGGCAATACCAAATTGCCATTTTATATCAATTCCGCCGCCCTCGCGCTAAATATTATCCTATCCCCGATTCTAATTTTTGGGCTGGGGCTTGGGTTTATTGGCGCGGGGATTAGCATGGTGACGGCGGCGGTGTTTAATTTCTGCCTGAAATTATGGGCGATGACTAAATATAGCGGGCGGCCTTTTCCTGATTACACGCCGTTTGTTAAAATTGCAGCAGACAAAATAATCCAGATATTAAAATGGGGATTGCCGGTGGCGGCGGAATCCCTGCTGTTTACCTTGCTTTTCATGGTGGTTAGCCGCCTGATTGCCACATTTGGCACAGGGGCTATTGCCGCGCATAATGTGGGTTTGCAGGTGGAATCCCTGTCATTTATGGTGGGCGGCGGTTTTGCCAGCGCGATTACCGCGTTTGTCGGCCAAAATTATGGCGCGAAAAAATGGGGGCGCATGCGCTCTACTGTGCGCGTCGCCACCATTTTTATGGCCTGCTATGGCGCGGCCGTCACCCTATTTCTGTTTTTTGGCGCGTATCCCATGGTGGGCGCGTTTTTGGACGACCCCGATGCGATTAGCATAGGCGCCGCCTATTTGCGCATGATGGCATTTGCCCAGATTCTGTTTTGCATCGAGAGCGTAGCCAGCGGGTCTTTCCGAGGCCGCGGCCTAACGCAAAAACCCGCTGTTGTCAGCATTTCATGCAATGTTTTCCGAGTGTTTATCACATATATCCTAGCTCATACATTCCTGGGAATAAATGGCATTTGGCTGGGCATCACATTGGCCATGACCATCCGCAGTGTTTGGCTGATTATCTGGCATAAACTAAATATGCGCAAAACCCCGCGTGTTGATGAAGAAATATCGGCTACAACTTGAAATACGAAACCAATTGCCTCAGCATTTCCGCCTGTGAATTCAATTCCTGCGATGCCGCCGCCGCTTCTTCGGAAACGGCGGAATTGCTTTGCGTCACTTTTGAAATCTGGCCAAGCCCCTCGCTTATTTGGGAAATGGCCTCGGCCTGCTCTTTCGAGGCCGCCGCGATATTGCTAATAATCACCGAAACTTCGTTAATATTTGCAACAATCGCATCTAGGGATGAGGCGGTATTTTCAGCCACCCGCGAGCCGCTCTCTACGCGGCTTATGGATGTTGCGATTAGCTCATTTGTATCCGCCGCCGAATTCGAGCTGCGCCCGGCCAAAGTACGCACCTCGTCCGCCACCACAGCAAAGCCCTTGCCATGCTCCCCCGCCCTAGCCGCCTCAACGGACGCATTAAGCGCAAGCAGATTCGTCTGAAAAGCGATATCCTCGATAGCTTTGATAACCTTTGAAATATCGGCCGATGATTCCTTTATTTGCTCCATCGCCCCGAGCATTTCTTTCATAGACATATTGCCCCGCTGCGCATCATTTGCGGTATTATTTGATAGCTCGCTGGCCGCCGTGGCACTTTCGGCATTTTGGCGGGTTTGCTGATTTATCATATCAATGCTGGCATTTAGCTGCTCAACGGAGCTAGCCTGCTCCTGCGCCCCATTTGCCAGCTCCTGCGCACTGGTCGAAATCTGATTTGCCCCCGATAAAACCTGCTCGGAAGCCACCGAAATTTCGGACATGGTTTTATTCAAAGTTGATGAAATACCATTTAGGGATGTTTTGATTTCGTTAAAACTACCCATATATTCCCGGGTGATTTCCGTGGTCAAATTCCCGGAAGAAATCGACGCCAAATCCTGCGAAATCTCTTGTATGTATGATGAAATCTCTCTGATTGTCCCAACAAAATTCATCAGAATTTGATTAAACACACCTTTATAGTTGGCCACATTTGAATCAAGGCCTTTTGCCTCCATTTGAGCAGCTATGGCGGTTATATCAAAATTCCCCGCCTTCATCTCATCCATCGCCACCCCAATAAGCTTTAGCGGCACATCCACAGCCTTTGCTATGCTATTTAGCCCCTCCATAATCTCGCTCCAATTGCCTTTATATCCCGCGCTATCGATTTGGAATTGCAAATCGCCCTTATTGGCGGCGGCATCAATCATCGCGCCAATCTCCGCGCTAACGGAATTTAGATTATTGGTAAGACTGCCTATCGTTTGCGGAATAACTTTCCATTCCCCCGGCCAAGCCTCCATATCCAAAGTCATTTTAAAATCGCCATCATTTATGTCATTTAGCACATCAGCCATGCTCAAAATATCCGCGGTGGTTTGGTTTAGTATTTTATTAACAAGCCCAATAACCTCCTCAAAAGAATTCTGATATTTAGAGGCATCCATGGCATAATTCATATTTCCAATAACCAAATATTCATGCTGGGCTTTTGTTAAATCATTAACAATACTTTTGATAACATCAACAAGCCCGCAAACATCATGGGTTAGCACCCCTATTTCATCTTTGGGCAGATTTGCGCGATTTATATTCACATTGATATTGCCATCCGACACATCTCTTACGGTCTTTTTCAGCATAGCCAGCGGCTTTAGCGAGCGCGATATCAGCAAAAACATTATCCCGGCGGCCACCAAAAGCCCGGCAACCCCAATAATAATCAAAATGCTTTGCAATGCGGTGGTGGTGGCATTTGTATGCTCATTTGAAAATCCGGCAAAAAACATACCGATAACAGAGCCATCCCAGCCATGCAGCGGGAAATAATACGCGCTAAAAGGCGCGCCCTGCAACATTAGCTCGCCTGTATAATTTTGATTTCCGTCGATTACCACCCGCGTAACTTCCTCGGGTGCCAAAATACCCACATCCCGCTGGCCTCTTTCATTCAAAAGGGTGGTGGCCACGCGCTCTGCCCCTCTAAAAATAGTGATTTGCGCATTTAGCGCGCCCGCAAAAGAATCAACAAAATGATTGGTATACATAACCATATTAGTCGACAGCGTTCCGATAATAACGCCATCGCTCCATATCGGCGTTAAATAAGACATGGCCACGGGCATCGCATCCGTAGCCGAAAAACTAGGCACACTCTCGCCCGCAAAACCGCGCATAAATAGCGGCACACCGTAAACATTATCGCCATATTGCCCCCGGGCATGAGAGCGCAGCATAACATTAAAATTTTGGTCGATTATTACAAACGCATCAATCCCAACGCTTCCTTTGATTGAGTCTAAATAATCAAGCAAAATGAGTCTGCTTTCGGCGGGGTTTATCCCGGCATTCCAATTTTGCAAATGCTCCAAAACAGAGGAATTTGATGCGGTGGCCATGCTGGCGATTCGATTTCGCTCCTGAATGCTCTCCAAATAGGAGTCCGTCATTTGAATCGCCGTTTCCAGCCTTTGCTCGGTGATTTCATTCGCAAAATCATTCACACGAACAGCCGTGAAAATAATAATCACAGACACCAGCAAAACGACGACGGCGACACTAGGAATAATGATTTTGCTCTTTAAGCTGTTAAACATCGGTATTTCCTCCTTTGTTTTGGCTTTGGATAGCCCCAGGCCAATTAGTTTATTAGATTGCAGCACAGCGACATTGCCTAATCAGGTAAGCCTTGCAAAAATTTATACACCTAATTATCCGGCGGCTGAGTGTACCAAAAGGCCACTAGGAGGAGCCAGCGCGATAATAAAGCGAAAAAATTTGCAAGGTTTAACTGATAAAGCAATACCCACAGCCATTTCTCTGAATAAAAAAGTACACATAAATATTCAGGGATAATTGTCGAGTAATGGGATATTGAGTAGAAATGTACACATAAATATTCAGAGTTTTTTACTTTTTTAACAATTGCCCCAAATTGCCAAAGAGCAAAACTTATAGTGTATTATGTAAACAATGTAACAATAATTTAATTTTATACTATTATGGTAACATTGTCAATACTTTTTTGAATAAAATTCTGTACATTTCTACTCAATATCCCATTACTCGACAATTATCCCTGAATATTTATGTGTGCTTTTCTACTCAATTCCCGATTGTTCTACAATTTTCACGCACCCATTTCAAAAATGTTCCTTGAGATATTTTTATGGCATTTGCCGCCTGGCGAGAT
>Ga0209755_10001421_pt1 | contig 37456 bp, 37 predicted proteins | sample TergutCo191P1_FD_187301 | JGI IMG/M metagenome (GOLD analysis project Ga0209755, IMG submission 187301) | Cornitermes sp. P1 segment gut microbial communities from Petit-Saut dam, French Guiana - Co191P1 (SPAdes) (version 2) | ecosystem: Host-associated > Arthropoda: Insects > Digestive system... | reverse complement strand
AACTTCACCGCGTGTATCGCTTTTTTCAGTAAGTTGTCCTGTCATAGATTTCCTGCTGCACATCCTTGCTTAAATTTACAAACCGCGCGCTTAATCCGCCGATGCGGATAATCAGGTCTTTATAATCCTGCGGATTTTTCATTGCGTTTAAAAGATCATCCTTGCCGATAACGCTGATCATTGCCTGCGCTCCGCCTCGATCAAAGTAATCTTTAACAAGCGTCTGCGCATTGCCGTTTTGGCTTGTCCATGTCTCGCGGGTAAAACGCATATTCTGCACCATGCCCGCGTTATTGTTATGTGGAATTTTTAACAGCGAATTCAACATCGCAAAAACGCCGTTTTTGTCGCTTCCCGATGACGGATTATTCGCGTTTGCCATTGACATACCCGCTTTGCGTCCGTCCGGAGTTGCGCCGACCCATCTTCCCAATAAAGTATTCATTGAGTTATTGATGTTAACAGCGAGATAACTGTCTAAACCGTTTTTGGGAGCCTGCTCTTTTATCGATAAACAAATATAGTTGTGAATATCAAAAAGTATTTCATCAACATAAGAAATGTCGTTGCCGAATTTAGGGGTATCAAGCATCATTTTTCTTTCGCGTTCAAAACCGATAAAATTATTTTCAAGAGCGGCGGTCATATCCAATGAAGAGATTTTCTTTTCATCAAACACAAGTTTTTTTATGGCGGCAAGAGAGTTTGCACAGTTGACATTGCCGTAAAGCTCAACAGTTCCGCCTAGATGCATGCAGCCTCCGTCAAAAATACCTTTTCCCTTTGACAGACAGCCGTCGTATAAAAGCGTAGCCATTAAAAATGTATGAAGTTTTCCTGTAGCGTCGTAAATATATTTTTCATATTTAGCCTGCGCCTCAATAAAAATTAATAGATGCTGTTTGAATACCGATAAAAACTCTTCGTAGCTTGCGCAATCCGCAAGCGTTTTGGTTTTTGCGGACATGAAAGAAGCGCAGACAGGATTGCAGCCTCCGTGAATGGCAAGTTCAAGTATTTTTAATGTATTTATCGCTCCGTTTGGAGTGCCGAAACTGTAATGATCAAAAACAAATTCTCCGCAGCCAAGTGGCATGTAAGTTTCAGCTAACGTTCTGTCAACATCAAAAGCCTTCATAACACCGGGCACTAAAACATCATCGTTATAAAGCAGGGGGAAAGTGCGTCCTTCGCCGATACTTCTCATTGCGGCTTCCCATACCTGCTTTGGCGTGTCGCGGTTAAAGCGAAGGGTAAACTGCGGAAGTATTTCCTTAAATGTCCTCGAAGCTTCACATGCCAATAAACAAAATCTGTCCGCGTTTTCCGGATTTCTTCTGCCATATCCTCCGACAATAACTCTTCCGTCAGTGTCGCAGTCAAGCGCGTCTATCAGCCGAAAGAGGCTTTGAATTATTTTTAACGCCTGCGCTTCTGTAATAATTTTTTTATCGATATCATTTACATATAAATCGCCGAGGTAGACATCCAAACGTCCGAATTCGATTACAGGGCACATAAGTCCGTAAAGCCAGATTAGCTGCGCGGCTTCCAGAAGAGAAGAGGGCGCGTGTTCTGTAATGTTTGCAAGCGCAGATGCAAGACTGAGCATTTCATTTTTTCGCTCTTCGTTATCTGCCTGTAAAGATTTTTCAAGCGCTTCCTTATTATAATAACGGCAGCAGTTTTTTAAAACATCAAGAGCGCCGAGCGCGCACTCATAAAAAATTTTATCGTTGCCTGTTTCATCACAGCGGTTTAATTCGCCTTTTATTTCCGCTTCAAGTCCCGGAATTCCAATTTGAACAAGTTTATCAAAATTTATAAAAGCGCCTGCCATGCGGACAATCGGAAAAGCAGCCAGCGAGTCGGTATCATATCGATCCGAAGGCAGGATACCGGTTATTTCCTTCGGCGTGTTTTTCATAATAATATGGTTTGTATTTCTAGATTTCCAATATATAAGAATATCATTTAATTCCTCGCGGTACTTTACGCTGCATTCCTGAGATTCCAGAGCCCAGGTAACGCCTCTTTCATTAATATAATATCCAAGCCCGCCAGTAAGACCCTGCATTCCGAAACCCGCGATGCCGAACTGAACTCTGCCTGCGATTATATCCTCATCCTGAATCGGCATGAGTATTCCCTGGTTCAGATTTGCTGTACAATACTGAACTTTAAGGCACTCAAGCTCAATCTGCGCCGGATGCGAAAACCGCTGGACAGCTTCCTTATGCGCTTTTGTAAACGCAATTTCAAAACTCAAGTCCTTGCGTGGCGTTTTTACCTTCCAATTGTTCATAGTTCATGATATAACCATTTTGGTTCCTTTGACCAGCGGATTCATCAGCATCCTATTGACAATTTTTGTGTTTTTTGCAAATATGACATTACATGCGGCTGTCGTATAACGGCTATTACCCCAGCCTTCCAAGCTGGAGACGTGGGTTCGACTCCCATCAGCCGCTTAACAAGTCTGTTTGTTTTACAACATGCTTCTGTAAGCGTCTGCTTTCAGTCAGCCGCTTAACAAGTCTGTTTGTTTTACAACATGCTTCTGTAAGCGTCTGCTTTCAGTCAGCCGCTAAAAAAATCAAATTTTATTAATGATTTAATTTAATATTATATTAACACAAATAATTAATGCAGGAGTTGAAACGGAGCCGCGACCTCGAAGACACGGAAGCGTTTGAGAGGTAAACCGGCAGGGAACCTCAACCGAGCCGTATAACGGCGAAGGTTCCTCTCTTGACGACGGTTTAGCGGCGCAGACGGTCTGGAAGGAGCAAACAGGATGTTTGCGACTGGAAGGCGACTCCCATAAAATGATTGACATCTTTTTTCAATTTGTATAATATGGCAGTATTAAGGGCGTATAGCTCAGCTGGTTAGAGCGCCTGTTTTACACGCAGGATGTCCATGGTTCGAATCCGTGTATGCCCAATTTATAAAATCGGAGGAAAAAATGAAAAAACTGTTTGGCGCGGGCAGCTTCGCTGCATTTTGTGTTTGTCTCGCTTTGATTGCGATATTCTCAATTTCCTGTCAGAGAAAAAACGCTGTTCAGGATAACAGCATGGGTATTACTGTCCGCCTGCTTACCGATGCTACCGGAGTCGATGATAAATCTTTTAACGCGGCGGCATGGAGAGGCATTCTCGAATTTTACGGCGACACTTGGGAAAATCCAAGGCAGAGAGGAAACGCCTATGACTGGGTAACCGCTCAAACACAGGATATGTATGTTCCCAATCTCAGGCAGGCAACCGACGAAGGTTACGATTTAATTATTACCACAGGTTTTACTTGGGATGAAGCTCTAGACAGAGTAGCTTCGGATAATCTTAATCAGCAGTATTTGATAGTTGATGTTGACTGGCTCAGCGCTCCGAATGTAATGCAGGCGGTTTACGCCGAACATGAAGGCTCATATCTTGTCGGAGTCGCGGCGGCGTTAAAAGCTGTAGAAGACGGCATTACAAATCCGCGCTTTGGTTTTATCGGAGGAGTAGCCGGTGCTGTAATTACAAAGTTTGAAGTAGGTTATGTGCAAGGCATTTTATCAATTCTGCCAGATGCGCAAATCGTTGACTACTATGTAAACAGCTGGGGCGAGCCTGCTCTCGCGAAAACTCAGGCGAAAACATGGTACGATTCGGGCGTTTACGCGATTTATTCCGCGGCAGGCGGAAGCGGCAACGGCACGATTGCGCAGGCTAAGGAATACCGCTCGGCAGGCAGAAATGTCTGGGCTATCGGCGTAGATTCCGATCAATTTGAAGAAGGGCTTTACAACGATATCGATTCCGCAGTTCTTACATCGATGCTTAAGCGCGTGGAGAACAGCGTCATTTACGCGTTAAACGAAGTAAAAAATAATTCTTTTAGCCCTAAAGTAATTACTTTTGATTTAAAAGCTGACGGCGTTGGATATTCGGCAGCCAATCCGGCTTTAAGCGAAAATATTATAGAAAGGCTGGAGGTTATCAAAGGACGAATTTCCGCAGGTCAGATAACAGTAGCAGCTACTCTTGCGGAAGCAATGAGGCTGCCAGGCTTTCCTCAAAATTTAAGAGCGATTGACGACTAACCAAAAAAAAATAGAAATTAAGTTACTCGAAATTTTTACAGATTCAAACGCTGTAATTTCGGCTGTGGTTGTATTTCTCGGTTTCCTTGTCGCTACTATTTTACTGCTTGTAATCGGAAGAGACCCTTACGGTATGTATGAGGCGATGTTGCAGGTAGTAAGCGGATTTGATTCACGCCGCGGTACATGGAATGTGCGCTATGTCGCAGAATGGCTTGTCGTTTCCATGCCGCTGATCCTTTGCGGAATGAGCATGGGCTTTTCCGCGCGTTCGGGACTTTTTAACATAGGAGCGGAAGGGCAGTACATCGCGGGATTAACGGCGGCGCAGCTTATTGCAGTTTCATTCGCTCAATCTTCCGGCGTTTCTTTTTTACATCTGATAACGGCAGTGTTAGCTGCAATTTTTGCTGGCGCGGTATGGGGCGGCATTTCCGGATTTTTTAAGGCGCGCTATAAAGTTTCTGAAGTTGTTACAACAATCATGATGAACTATATCGCTCTCTTTCTTCACCGGCTGATAACATTAAGGGTTCCCGGCAGCACCACATACAGAACTCCCGAATTTGCAGTAACGGCGACGCTTTCAAATCCTGCTCTTGCTTCCTTAACAAACAATTCAAGACTCAATGACGGTATCTGGTTTACTATTGCCGCGATTTTAATTTATTGGCTGATAATGGAAAAGACAACGTTTGGATATTCCCTTCGCGCGGCAGGTCTCAGCAAGGACGCCGCCCATTATGCCGGTATCCGCGTTAAAACAAATATAACTATCGCGATGTCGGTTTCAGGAGCGTTCGCAGGGCTTGCGGGAGCGGTTGTTTCTCTCGGCTCCTTCAGTTACGGACGCATTTTAACATCGTTTGAAAATTACGGCTTTGACGGCATCGCTGTCGCGCTCGGCGGAAGCTGCACGGCGGTTGGAATTACAATTATCGGGCTTCTCTTTGGAATGTTAAAATCAGCGCAGCCTTTGATGCAGTCGCGTCAGATTCCGCGCGAGATAACTTCGATAATCATGGGGCTTGTAGTTGTTTTTATGTCGCTGCGCCCCGGGATTCAAATGTTCGCGCAATGGCGAAGAAAACAAAAAACACACAGCCTTCAGCGAAATCTTCCGCGCAAAGAAGATGACAACAATAAAGAAGAAACGCAAGGAGACGGCAGTTAATGGAACAGTTGTCTTTTATTACCGGAATGATTCCATCAACATTGATGATTGTCTCTCCCATTTTAATCGCCGCTATCGGTGGCATGATCTGCGAACGCGCGGGTGTGGTTAACATAGCCCTAGAGGGGTTGATGTCCATCGGAGCGATGACTGCAGCCATTATGCATGTGTTACTCGAAACAAAAATCGGCTTTTCGATTCCGCTTGCTTTAATCAGCGCATCCCTTGCAGGCGGTCTTTTTTCGCTTATTCACGCGTTCGCTTCCATCACTTTAAAGGCGGATCAAATTATTTCCGGTACGGGAATAAATCTTCTTTCCAACGGTCTTACGATATTTATCTGCCAGCTTGTTTTCCGCATGGATCGCAGTATGAATTACAGGATGGGAATGCAGTCAGGATTTTTCGGGATTTATCCCACAATCTGGATTGCGCTTTTTATTCTTGCGCTTACCTGGTTTATGCTTTACAGACGTCCAGGCGGGCTTCGTCTTAGGGCGGCAGGAGAAAATCCTCACGCGCTTGCGGCTTCGGGAGCCAATGTGATAAAGATAAGGTATATCGCGGTTTTAATTTCCGGTTTGCTCGCCGGTCTTGCGGGAGCCTGCATCGTTCTTACCCAGGACATTCAATTTACCGTGAACACAATTAACGGAAAAGGTTTTATCGCTCTTGCCGCGGTTTCTTTTGGAAGATGGCTTCCTTTAGGCGTGCTTGGCTCAAGTTTTCTGTTTGGTTTGTCGTCAAGTTTTGCGGTAAATGTTTTTAACATACGAAGCCTCGATTTTCTTCCCTCTGAAGTTTTTAATATGATGCCTTATTTAATCACTGTTTTAACCCTTGTTATTTTCAGCGGAAAAGATTACGCGCCGAGAGCTGCCGGCGTGCCGTATGAAAAGTAACTGTATTGACGCTTAAGTTTTTCCATTGTAATCTGAATTTATGTACAGTACCTTTATAGCGTATGTTTTATTTTTCCTGTCCGGTTTTGGATGGGCTGGTTTTCACAGGCATTATCTTGGAAAACACGGTACGGGACTTCTGTGGATGTTTACATGCGGGCTTGGTTCTGTAGGATCGTTTTATGATTTTTTTACATTACCGTCTCAAGTAAGGGAAGCGAACATACGCAATGCAATTTTAGAAGAATCAGTAAGGCGAAATATTGAAGAGCGGAAGTCAAACGGTCAGTCATGGCGCAGGGTGAATGACGGTGAATCACGCGTTGTACGCGAAAAAGAAAGCGTGGAGCGCGTTATACTGAAGCTTGCCAAAACAAACAAAGGCATTCTTACAGCAAGCGAGCTTGCGTTATCTGCAAATATTCCCGTTGAAGAAGCCAAAAAGGATTTAGACGCAATGGTCAACAAAGGTTTCGCCGAACTTCGCGTCCGCCAGTCAGGCGCATTGGTTTACACCATTCCCGATTTAATGGATACTGACGAACCGCTTGTTATATAATTCTCAATTCCGCATTAGTCATTTTAATACTACTTCAGTTCTGCCAAAGCCGCCGGCTTCCGGTCTTGAAAAATAAAATTCCGCTACCGAAGGATGCTCTCTTAAAATGTCATGCACTCCTTTTCTGAGGATTCCGTGCCCTTTTCCGTGAATTACAGCGAAATGTTTTAATCCCGACAGCATCGCAGCTTCGATCTGGCGGCGTACCAATTCCATAGCTTCTTCAAATCGCATTCCGCGGATTCGCAGTTCGTAAGCGGCGTTAGCTGACGAACTTTCGTATTCCGCCGCCCATGATGTAAATGCAGTCTGCTTTTTTACAGCCGCCGCAGTTAACGAAGCGGGAATTAATTCACTTTCCGGAAAACTGATTTTTAGAGAGCCTGTTTCTACAAGCCAGAACTGGTCCTGATGTTTGCCGCTTCCTTTTTTATCAGCGCGTATAATTATGCCGCGCTGCTTTGACTTGCCTGCGAATACTTCCATGCCGGGAGCAAAACCGCTGTCAGGGGAAGAGCCTGAGTTTTCCTCATTTTTTACAATTTGCCCGCGGATAGCGCGCTCTTCCAAAGCCAGCGATTCGCTTTCGGTTTCCGCGTTACGCGCCAATTCATTTAAAAACTCTTTTACTTTCAGCGTTTTTTCGCGCGTTACTTCGCCTTCTTTCAGCTCGCGCACAAGGTTTTCCAGGGTTTTTCTGCTTTCTTTTAAAAACTGCTGAAGCGAGCCGACAGACTCGCGTTTTAATTCAGCTTCTTTTTGACGAAGCTGCAATTCTTTTAAATCGGCTCTTCTTTTTTCTTCTCTCAGTTTGGTATGTTCAATAGCGCTTTTTTTCTCAAGCCCCGCAAGTTCTCTCTGCTTTTCTTCAAGCCCTTTGATCATTTCGCTTACATCGGATTTTTCATCATCAATATAATTTCTTGCGGTCGTTACAATTTCGCTGTCAAGACCGTTTGCCTCCGCGATGTCAATCGCTTTGCTTTCTCCAGGCAGTCCGTTAATTATTTTATAAGTGGGCGATAGAGTCTGCGTGTCAAATTCAACCGAGGCGTTTTCCACTCCCTGTCTTGTGTAGCCGTAATGTTTTAAAATCCCGTGATGTGTAGTGATTATCATCCGTGATTTTTTTTCGATTAAAAAATCGAGGACTGCCATCGCGATTGCGCCGCCTTCCTGCGGATCTGTACCGGAGCCAAGCTCGTCAAGGAGCACAAGAGATTTTTCGCCTGCGGCGGAAGTTATCGCGGAAATATTTGTGATGTGAGCTGAAAATGTTGACAGGGACTGATCGATAGACTGCTCGTCTCCGATATCCGCGTATATTCCGTCGAAGAGAGGCAGAATGCTTCCTTCTTCAAGAGGAAGGGCAAGCGCACTCTGGTTCATCATCGAAAGAAGACCAAGCGTTTTTAAAGCGACAGTTTTTCCGCCTGTGTTGGGACCTGTAATGATTAATGCGCGAGTATTATTATTCATCTCTATATTAATCGGAACCGCTTTTTTTAACATTGGATGGCGCGCCTGTTTTAATAAAAGGCTTTGTTTAAAAGCTGGGTTAACGGAGCGATCCTCTGTCCGCTCTGAATGAGAAAAAGCAGGAAGGTTTGTGAAATTTCCTTTTGTCGCAATTGAATATTTCGCTTTTGCTCTAAAACATTCCAGTTCAATAATAATTGCATGAAACTTTTTTAGATTTTCAGCGTGTAATGAAATGTTTTCTGTTAATTCGCGCAGTATTTTCTGAATCTCCGCATCGAGGTTTCGTTTTTCCAAAAGCAGATCATTGTTTTTTTCTACCGCGTCCAGAGGTTCTATAAAAATTGTCTGACCGCTGGATGATACTTCATGCACAATTCCTGGAATTCTTCCGCGGAAATTCGCTTTTACCGCAAGCACAGCTCTTCCGTCCCTTTGCGAAGGAATCGCGGACTGAAGCATCCTCTTATAGTCATCATTTGTAATGTAGCTGGAAACCGCGCTTTTTAAATCTTTTTCCAGCGAGATAATCCGCTTCTTGATTGCGCGTAACGCAGGAAGATCGCGTATATTTCCTTCCCTGTCTATTATTTTAAAAACTTCGCAAGCGATTATTTTACACTCTGGAAAATCACCGACGGACAATAAATTGAAATATTGCTCAATGGACGATGCAGATTGTCCTTTGATGATCCACTGCCTCAACTCCTCGCCTCTTTCTATGAAAAGCCCTGTCGCTAACGCTTCATCAAGATCAAGAACAGTGCCCTGGGTTTCTATTTTGGGGAGAAGAAAGCCGATTGAAGGCATCCATGAGCGCGGCTCGTCGTTATGCGATTTTATAATAGAATAAATGGTTTTAACAATGTTTTTATTGTCTTCTGCGCGCGCCGCTTCATCAGCACCGTCATCATATACAGGCTGTGAATTTTTTATAATAAAAGCGGCTTCTTCGCTTACGGCGTAGGAAGCCGCGTTTTCCATTATTTGCGGATATTCAAGGAGTGATTGTGTTTTTTCCGCCAATGTTTTTTTGTCAATAATAAATTTTTTAATATTCATCTTTTTCAATACCTTTAAGATCGTCAATTACGCGGATAAAACTTTCATAGCGGTCTTCGTGAATGATGCCTGCATAAACCGCTTCCAGTATTTTACAGCCGCGTTCTGTTTTGTGAGAACACGAAAGTCCAAAGCTGCATTTTCCAGCCAGCATGGAAAACTCCCGCATGTAATTTATAACATCGCCGGATTTTATTCCGTCCGGGATAAAACGCCGCACTCCGGGAGTATCAATTAATCTTGTAGGCTGTGTGTGCGAAATGTTTGTCAGTTCATACATGACAGACATGGTTGTTGTGTGGTTTCCTCTGTCGTATTTTTCATTCATCGCCCCTTCTTTTAATTCCAGTTCCGGCTGCAGCGCGTTTATTATGCTGGATTTTCCGACTCCCGATTGCCCTGTTAAAACGCTTGTCTTTCCGGCGATAATGCCGCGAATGTTTTCAATGCCTTCGCCTGTTTTTGCGGAAACTCGAATCAGCTTATAACCTGTGCGGATATATTCTTCAAGGCGTTCATCAACATCAATATTATCACATTCAATATCAACTTTATTGCATATAACGTAAGCGTCAATTCCCGCGATGTCAGACTGAAGAAGAACCCTGTCCAGAAAACGCGGTCTGAAAGGAGGAGAGGCGGGAGTGCAGACGCAAAGGACAAGATCGATATTAGCAGCTAACAGCTGGCTTGATTTTCCTTTTTGGTTAAAACGGCTGAATAGGCTGCGTCGATCTTCAACAGAAAGAATCATGGCGTTATCGGAATCTTTTCGGCGCTCTATGACAACCCAGTCTCCGGGAGCGGTTGGATTATAAAGTTCTTTCTGGTCTTTTAAAACTTTTCCTTTTATTCTGCATTCAAGCTCACTGGAGCCGTCTTCTGTATCAACGCGTACAACCATGATGTTTCGTGAGCTGCGGATAACAAGACCTCTGTGCAGCTCTGTTGATGAATTTTTCATATATCATTTAGCAGACCAAGCCTGAAGCGCATATTCTGCGCCCTGTTTATCCAAATAGAATCAGGAGGTTCTGCACCTGTAAGTATAAGTTTGTGTTCAGTTATATAATTGTTATCCGCTCTTAGCGCGCCGGAATTTTCGTCAAGTAAAAATTCAATGCGCTTTCTGATACCGCCAAGAGAATCAAAAACCTCAATGGAAGGAGCCGCTTCACGGCGGAAAACATCCAAAAGATATAAAAAATGCGTGCAGCCGAGCACCAGTGTGTCAGCTCCTTTAGCGCGGAAAAAATCAATATATTTTTTTACTATTTCTGTCTTTTCTTTTTCGTCAGCTTTTTCAATGTTCTGTTCGACAAAATCAACAAGTTCAGGCGCGGCGAGTGAAATTATTTCGCATTGATTTCCGAATTCTTTTGCAAGGTTTTGATTATACGGATCTTTTATGGTTCGCGCGGTTCCGAGAATACCTGTCTTTTTATTTTTGGAAGCACTGGCTGCGGGTTTTATCGCAGGAACTGTTCCGACAAAAGGAATATCAGGATAATGGCGGCGCAGGGTATCAAGCGCGGATATCGCCGCGGTATTGCAGGCAACAACAATAATTTTTGGATTTATCGATACCTGTAATTTATCAATTAATGAAATTAATATTTCGCATAACTCATCTTTGCCGCGCGGACCGTAGGGAAAGTTTTGGCGATCTGCAAGGCAGCAAACTTCTTCCCCGGGATTATGTTTTAAAAAATCATTGCAATATAAAAGTCCGCCTATGCCGGAGTCTATAAACAGTATTGGATTATTATTAAAAGGTTTTTCAATCATATATCGTTTGCGGCAGATTATTTAAAAAGATTATCGAAAGCTGTTCTTGAAGCATCGGCTTTATCCTTATCGTTTGTTTGTCCTGATGTTTTGCCTCGGTATTTTTCGTCCAGCGAAAACCAGTCGCAGAAATTTGCTCTCTCTTTATCCGCCTGCGGCTCTGCGTTTGTTTCGCGGCAATCGCCCCTCGTGCCCGGAAGAAAAAAACGGCAATTTTTGCAGGAACGCAAATCCTTGCCGCAATCCTGACACCTGAGGGAACGCCCGATTATTTGGTCTGTAACAGGAGACCCGCAATACCAGCACATGATTATATTCTACTCACCGCAAGGCTGGTTGTAAAGCGGAAAATGTGATAGCATTATAAAATGTTTACCATTAATCCGTGCGCCGCAGGATGCGGAAGACCGGCTATTACGGGGTATAATTTATGCTTTCTGCATCAGGCGAATCCTGAGCAGGAATACGCGCGTATCTGCGACTATATTAATGATAATTTAATAATAAAAGATTTTACAGTTTCTGGTATGCGTTTTGAAAACATTGATTTTTCCAATCATCATTTTTACGGCTGCAATTTTAAGGATGCGCTTTTTTTTAATTGTAATTTTTCCGGCGTTAAGATAAGAATGAGTTTTTTTGATTTTTCGGATTTTTTTAATTGTGATTTTTCCGATTCCGACATTCAGTTTTTATCATTTGCCGGAGCCGGTTTTCGCGGCTGTAATTTTTCCGGTTCCGAAATTGTTCATGTTAATTTTGGAGGAGCTTCGGTAAATGAAACGTCGTTTAACAATTCAAATTTATACAACAGCAGGTTTATAGGCGCCGATCTTTTAAAATCATCTTTTGTTAACTGCAATTTAAAACGCGTGCATTTTGCCGGCGCTAAAAAGGAAGATGTTTTATTTAGATCATCCAATACGGCGGAAGCTATTTTTGAAACGGAAGAACAATGAAACTTTTTTTTCAATACTGTTCATACGGCTTCAGTAATTGCTACATTCTTGGAATGGAGAATGCAGCCGAAAATCAGCAGGACTGCGCGATCATTATCGATCCGGGCAGCATGGAAAAAGCAACGCTTGATATAATCGAAAATAATAATTTTGATATTAAAGCTGTGCTGATAACGCATGAGCATAAAGGTCATGTGCACGGCTTGCGTACATTAAAAAGGATTTACAATGCCGAAGTTATCGCTGTTAATCAGAGCATAATGGATCACAAAACAATTATGGTAAAAGATGGAGGAAGACTTGCAATCGGCGGTTTTACAATCGAGATAATTTCGATACCGGGGCATTCTTCCGATTCTATTGTATATAAAATTGATAATTTGCTTTTTACAGGCGATGTTTTAACAGCAGGTCTTGTCGGCAGCACTGCAAGCGCATACGGCGCCGCTACTCAGATGAACAAGCTCCGAAGCCGCCTCCTTTCCCTTCCCGGCGACTATATCGTACTGCCCGGTCACGGACCTCCCTCGACACTGGAAGCTGAAAGACGCTTTAACATAAATATTTTTAACTTCGATCAAAACCGCACCAAAAGTCCGAAACTCAGAATTGATTTATAATGAAAACCAGCGCCGCAAAGAACACGAAGTAATAAAATACAATTTTTTTTTTAGGGTTGTTCAGAAACCTAAGTAGCCGGACAACCCTAAATATTATTGTGCTCCGTCTTTGCGGCGTTATCTCTTAAACCTCAATGACTCAAGAGTTGATTCGCCGCGGAGGATGCCGAACCACAGTTCCGTATTGGTTCTTTCGCGTAACGCCTTGTAGAAGGCGGCTGTATCATTTACAGCCTGTCCGTTTACGGAGTTTATTCTGTCGCCCTGCCTGATGCCGATAATATCTGCCGGGCTGCCGGAGACAACCTGCACAACAAATAAACCTTTCGCATTGCTGTCAAGTTCCAAAGACTGTCTGATTTGATCATTTAACGGAACAACTGTAACGCCGGGCCATAATTTTCTGTGATCTGACGCAATCTGATCTGTTCGCTCTTCGATGCGGACGCGGATTTCCATTTGCTGTTTGTCTCTTATAACTGTAAACGCCGCGTTATCGCCCGGTTTTAAATCGCCTACAAGCATTTGGAGCGGCTGAACTCCGCGGGCTTCCTTTCCGTTTACATGAGTAATAAAATCGCCGGCTTTAATGCCGCCCTTGTCGGCGGGAGAGCCGAGGAAAACCTGAGCCGCAAGCGCGCCTCGCCTGTTTTCAAGACCAAGTTCCGTAATTGTTTCTCTTGTGGGCTCAAGCAATGAAACGCCGAGCCAGCCGTAACTTGTAGTTCCTGTTTCTATAAACTCGTCTATCGATCTTTTTACGTTATTGATCGGTATTGCAAATCCAAGACCGACATTGCCGCCGCCTGTAAGATTGCTTGCGATCCATGTATTGATGCCGATTACTTCGCCCCTGATATTTACAAGAGGTCCGCCTGAGTTGCCCTGATTAATCGGAGCGTCTGTCTGAATAAAATCGTTTATGTTGCTGCCCGGTCCTCCTGTTCTGCCGACCGCGCTTACAATGCCCATTGTCACCGAGAAAGAAAATTGTTCACCTAACGGGTTGCCGATCGCTATCGCCCAGTCGCCGACCGCAACAGTGTCAGAATCGCCCAGAGCTGCAAGAGGATGATGATCGTTTGTTTTAAATGAAACAAGAGCCAGGTCTTTTCTTTCATCCTTGCCGACAAGTTCCGCGGGATATTCCCTGCCGTCTTTTGTAGCTACTCTTATTTCTGTCGCGTCTTCTATTACATGGTTATTTGTGAGCGCATAATAAACGCCGTCTTTAAAACGCACAATGATTCCAGAGCCAAGTCCCTGGGACCGGTATTCGCGTTCTCTTCCGTCCTGTCCGCGATCGCGCGGACCGAAGAAAAATTCCCACGGTATCCCGTTAAAATTGGGAGACTGCTGCCGCCTGACAGAAACAGTCTTTATTTCGATAACCGACGGCAGCATTTTTTCCGATACAGAACGGAAGACATTCTGCAATCCTTCAGCTACCGCAAGCGCATCCTCGGGGATAACAACATGATTTTCCTGAGCCTGCGCCAGCATCCTCGATTTTGGTGAAGAACAGGTAAACGATAAAAAAGCCAGAGAAAAGCCAAAAATGGCGCCAATTAACACTAAATTAAAGATTAAAAGATTCCTGGATGATAACTTCTGTACAATGTTCATAAAAACTCCTGATTATGAAATATGGTTATATAATATCAAATATTTTTGTATGTTGATAGGTTACAGATTTTGCGGTATTAATATGGGTTATTAATTATTAGGAATATTCAGAAAATTCGGGTTTTCCTCGGCTTCTATATTGAAACATTTTTTTGGCGTAAATTTTATGTGCATCTCTTTGTTTGAGGCATGATATTCATCTTGACAATTGTATAGTAGTATATGGTATTATAATATAATGATAAAATCCTTTAAATGCAAAGAAACGGAAAAAATTTTTAAAGGGTTAATTTCCAGAAAGTTCCCGATTGATATTCATTCTAGAGCGTTTAATAAACTTGCTGCTGTTCAGGCATCTCTTACTCTGGATGACTTAAAATCTCCGCCTGCTAATCATTTAAAACAGCTTAAAGGAGATCTAGCCGCTCAATACTCCGTACGAATAAACAAAAAATACCGTATTTGCTTTGAATGGCATGATAATAACGCTTATAATGTAGAAATGGCGGATTATCATGATTAACGAAATAATGCCATTGACAATCCGTATTCCGTAGTATAGAATGCAGAATAGAGGCGGTTAATGAAGAAATATATTGAAATTGATCATATAGGAAAAATACTGCTTGAAGAATTTATGGAGCCGTATAACTTATCTCAAAACGCGCTTGCTAGAGCCATTGGCGTTGCTCCAAGCAGAATTACAGATATTGTAAATGGACGCAGAGGCATAACTGCAGACACTGATTTGCGTTTAACGCGCCTTTTTAATCTTTCCGAAGGTTATTTTTTACGTTTACAGGAACATATCGAAACTACCATTACAAAGCAAAAGATTAATTCAGAACTTGAAAAAATTATTCCTTTAAGAAAAATTGCGTAAGCATTAAAAGGAAAAAATACAGTGTAATACGAAAAGAATTGTTGCTGAGAGTGTAAAAGATATAGTTTTTAATTTTCTCTAAATTCTTACTTCCTCTTCGCAAACTCTTTCACCACAGCTTTAATCGGCGCAAGTGTTTCTTCTGGCAGGAGAGATAAATCGTCCAATAAATCCTTAAATTGCAGGTATTTTGAGATATCGGTTTTTTGCTGATATTCTTTGCCTGTTACAAGGTATTCAACCGAAAGCCCCAGAGCGGCTGCGATTTTAACCGCAGTGTCGGCAGGAGGCATGGACGGGTTTGGTCCCAGGTAAGTATCTAGAGCTCGTATTTTAATGCCTGTTTTTGCGGAAAATTCCTTACGATTAAGACCTAAATATTCAATTTCTGAGCGTAAACGCTTCGAAAAATCGGTCATAATTAAAAAAATAACATAATTACGTCATTTTCGGCTTGAAATACAACGATATAACGTGGTAATATCATTTAATTACTATATAACGTGATAGTTATTTTTATAAAAAAGAAGGTTTTTATGAAAAAACAACATTATATTTTCCTAATACTTTTTACAACTGCCGCTTTTCAAGCTTTTTCAGGTGATCTTGATATAACCGCCCGCGGAGCTATCGGGCGGCTCGAAGCTGTTACGACAGGTCCATTATGGACAGGCGACGGCGGCAAAAATATCAGGCTTGCTGTTATGTCACCGGAAGTTCAGGGGGAAGCGCCTCTATATCTTCCAATTTATATCCAGGGTTTGTTGAATAATAATTTCGGCAAATATTCGGCTGTTAATCTTATAGATCGTCAAAATCTGGACAAAATTATTTCTGAACAAAATATGGCAGCAAACGGAAGATACTCGGACAGGGACTTTGTTCGAATCGGTAATTTAATTAATGCGCAGTATTTCCTGTTTGGAACAATTCAAAGACTTTCGGGAAACCGCTTTTCCCTGCAGCTCTCTGTTACAGAGGCAAGTACGGGAGTTAGAAAAGCTACCTTTATGAAAGAAGGAACTCTCGCGCAGCTTGAAGGCAGATCCGCTCTTATTAACGAAGCGACAGCAGACCTGCTTACTCAGCTTGGCGTTCAGCTTACAGAAGCGGGACGGCGCGAACTGCTGGCAGGAAATATTTCCGCGGTACAGGCGCAGGCTGGGCTTGCAAGAGGCATCACCGCTCAGGCAGGAGGTTCTGAAGCTGCAGCTTTATTGAATTTCGCTCAGGCTGTTTCTTTTGATCCAACGCAGCTTGAAGCGCTATCAAGGCTGGATACCATTTCTACAATCATAAGCGGCGGAACAATAAGCCAGAGGATTACAAATGATATTCAGGCGCGCGATCAATGGCTTGCCGTATTTAAAGAAACCGCGAAATTTTTTAATGAGCATCCGCCGTTCGAAATTATTTTTGATCCAAATCTTATTCAGATAGGAGAAACAGATTTTTCCCGGCGTACAGCGACGCTTGGAATGCGTATCGCGCTTGATTCTTCCAAAACAGGTTTTGACGCGTTAAACGCCATACTGGAAGGACTTATAAATACCGGCAGGCGCGAAGCATGGGGTTTTTCCGGCTGGCCGTTAATGGATATATCTCCGCGTACATCGGGAACAGTAGTATTTAGCGGTAAGAAAACTTTAAGTTATAAAGTTGATGCTGCTCTTGTTAATGAGAAAGGGAAAAGGATTGGGAATGGCAGTGTTACTTTGAATACAGAGCCTATTATATTCGCGGCAGGAGATGGAACTGTAAAAACACCGTTTAGTATTTATAATGTTGTGCGATTTGCAAATATAAAAGCAGAAGATTTAACGCCTACATTAACTATTGTGATTCTTGCTGTGAATGGTATCTCTTCGAGTAATCTTGCCACTTCCGGGTTTATAAAAGTTGACATAGGGGATTTAGATATTGAAATAGATAGTGATAATTTTAATCCTCATGTTAATACTGTAAGCCTAAGTCATGATGGAAATTCATTTCTTACTGGCTCTGGTTTTTCAGATGGAACTTTGAAACTTTGGAATACAACAACAGGGCGTGAAATTAGGCAATTTGAACAAACAAGTAGAGTAAATTCGGTAGTATTTAGTCCTGATAACAGACAAATCCTTTCAACTTCTTCTGACGGCAGAATTAATTTATGGGATTTAACAACAGGAAGATTAATCAGAACATTTTCATCATATAGTAGTTTTGTTTCGTTTAATTATGATGGCAAACAATTTATATCAGGTGCAAATGATGGTGATATTAAGTTATGGGATGTAACTACAGGTAGAGAGATTAGATCATTTCGCGGACATTCACGTGAAGTTTCTTCTGCTGTATTTATTTCATTTGATCAAATTATTTCTGGTTCATTAGACGGGACTATTAAAATTTGGGATATAACCAATGGTAGAGTAGTAAAAACATTTTCCGGACATAGAGATTCGATTTGTTCTATTGGAGTTAATGTTGATGGTAGTTATATTATCTCTGGCGGTGGCAATATGTTTTCTAGTAATCCGGATTATACAATTAAATTATGGGATAGATGGACAGGAAGAGAAATTAGAAAATTTACTGGACATAGAGGCACCATTAATTCATTAGCGTTTAGTCCAGATGGAACACAAATCATTTCTGGTTCTGCTGATAAAACTATTAAATTATGGGATGTAACAACAGGACGGTTAATTAGAACATTTTCAGGACATATAGATAGTTTGAGTTCAGTTTGTTTTACTCCTGATGGTAGATATATTATTTCTGGTTCTGATGATACTACTGTTAAATTCTGGGATGCATCTACAGGGAGGTTAATCAGAACAATTGGTACAGAACGATTAATATTATATGGTGGTGGCGATTAAATGGAAGAGATAATAAACGAAATTAATTCTTTATGGAGGTTAAGAAAATGTTTGAAAATGAAATGAATAGATGTGTTTCTACAGACAGACTAGAAGTTCATCATAAACGGAGAGATGGAGGGAATGATTTAAATAATACACAGGTTTTATGCCATGATTGTCATGTGAATACAATTACTTATGGCAAAGAAGGTAAAAGTCCGCCAGAATTTTCAGAAGAAATAAAGAAAGCAGCTAAAAAACGTTCCGGTTTTCGTTGTGAATGTAGAAAAGATAATTGTCATATTAGCGAAAAAATGTTAAACGAAGCTGTAATTAATGCTTCAAAATTATGCTAAAGAATGAGGAGAAAGTAATGGATGAAGTAACACAGGCATTAATCGAAATTAGAAATGTTGAAGAAAAGTTTAGGAAAATACAAGAAAATCCTGCTTTAAATGGAGCCGAAAACGGTTTTACAAATCAAGAATTAAAAATTCTGCAACAATTAATTAATTCTATCGGGGTTGCAAATATTGCCGCAGATGCAATATTAAAAAGAGCATCAGCGTAAATTGAGAGATGGAGTTTGTTATGGAAATGAATAATAATGAATATTTTATTGAACTAGATAAAATCGAAAAACAATATAATACAAATACAAAAAAAAGTATGATAAAAAATGTGTATAATGAATTCTCTAAAAAAGCATTAATACATGTTAAAGAAGCGGTTTTAGGTTATGATATTTACAAATACAGTGAATATAAAGAACACAAGCAAAATTTAATCCCTATAGTTTTTGATTTAATTTTTAAAGAGACTATAAGTTCGCTTAAACATAGCGGTGATTTATCATTATTTCAAACAGAAATAGAAAGGATTAAATCGCGGTTTATATCCACAGGTGATGGCGGTTATTTATTTTTTAGCACACCCTTACACGCGCTTGTTTTTAATTTGCATTTTTATTCCGTATTGCATATGTTCAATACAAGACACTTTTTTCCTTCTCTTTCTAAATATGTTGGAAATATTATAATTAGAAGCGCAATTACATTTAATAATGTATATGAATATGGAAGCAGTTCATACGGTAAAGCAATAATTGATAATTCCAGAATATTAAGTAAAGACAGATTAAATAGGTTTATTATTGATAAAATGGTATTTAATTATTTTAATAAATATTTTAATGGTATTGAATCATTGCCAATTATAACTGTTGATTTTATTGAAAATATTTTAAGTGAAAAAATGGAAAAAATGACTTTCTTTCGTAATAATGAAAATAACGAGAGTCAGCGAAATGATTTAAATATGCCTGTTATAAGGAATGTTCATGTTCAGAAAATAGAAGATTTATTATCAAAAAATACAAAATTACAATTATATAATATCGAAATTCAATATTCAGCTAAATGGTTTGATACAAATGAACAACAAAAGCCTGTAACATTTATTTTAACAATCGGAAACTTAAATGTTAATAATATGAACTGAGAAAAAGGAGCAAAAAATTGATTTCAACTACAACATTTTATTGCAATAAAACAACAAACTCTTATTCTGTATATCGTAAGGTGAGGTAATAAATGGGCTATATTATTTTTCCTGTAATATTCTTTGTATTCTCTATAGTTGTAGGAGTGGTTGCATCAAAAAGAGGCCGTTTTGGTTTTGGATATTTCCTTTTATCGTTAATTCTGACTCCGTTTATTGTGTTATTTATTATACTCGTTTTGGGAGAAACAGATGATGTAAGAATAAAACGTGAAAATAATTATATTGAGAGAGCGAATTTTAATTTAAGAAGAAATACAGTTTTAGATGAGAATAAAATTAAAAAATGCCTGCAATGTTATAAATTGGTGACAAATGATGTAATGTTTTGTCCATACTGTGGTTCAATATATTTTCAGAAAGGTAATAAGTCGATTAAAGATTGGAAAATAGTTTTTATAGAAAATAATCTAGGTAAATATATAGATGTTTTTGAGAAAAATAATTTGTCAAAAATTGAATCTTTTTTTAATACAAATGATTCTGTCTTAGAAAGTGTTGGAATTTTAGACCCGGAGGATAGAAATAAAATATTATTATTAATTGAATATAGAAAGATGTTAATTACATAATAATGAAAAGTAAATTTACTGTATGGATGAGAAAGGAGTATAGATGTGTTTATACAAACAACGGATATATGTTAAAGAAGGTAACAATACGCCGGAATTTTCAAAGAAAATAAAAAGTTGTTAAAAACATACTGATTAAAGTTATGAATAAAAATTTCCCGTATGGGAAAAAAAAATAAAAGGAGCAAAAAATGAAAAAACTTTTTCTATCTCTCTTGGCTTTCTCTCTTGTATTTGCGCTGACATCCTGCGCGACATCTTCAACGGCATCAACAACCTCAGCCGGAACGTCAGCAGGTTCTGTTAATGCGCCTGAATGGCTGAACGACCTTCCGCCGCAAGGTATGATCTGGGGAATCGGAACAGCGAAACAGTCTTCAGCTTCTATGTCCATGACAACCGCGGAAGCAAGAGCAAGAACAGCAGTCGCGCGGCAGCTTGGAACATTGGTGCAGGCAATGTTTACCGATTATAATCTGGATGCCGGTAATGTTAGAAATCAGGCAAACACTTCATTACAGGAAGATGTAGGCAGACAGATAACAAACATAAATTTATCAGGAGCGGTTCCTATAAAACGCTGGCAGGCGCAGGACGGCACATGGTGGTTTCTGGTTGAATACAATAAAGCGAACGCAAGAAGAGAAATTGCCAGTATTTTGAATAACGAAGAAGCTGCTTTTGCGCAATTTAAGGCGCAGCAGGCTTTACAAATGCTTGATAAACAGCTCGCTAAAAATGAAAAGCCTATTCAAGTTAGTGAATAAGTTTTTAATTTTACCGCGAGCTGCTGCTTTGACAGCGCCGCTGGCAGCGCTGCTGTTTTTAATTGTTATCTTTTGTGCAGGCGCGTCTGGCAATAGCGATGTTGACAGCATAACTGTTCGAAGCAAGCCTGCATGGGTAGATAACGTAAACTCTGTTTATAACCGTTCGCAATTCGTTGCCGCGGTAGGACATGCAGCGTTGCGCGAAATGGCGGAGAAAAACGCGCTTACAAACCTTGCCGCTTTTTTTGGTCAGTCCATACAGGCGGAGCAAATAATTGTTAATACATATTATGAAGCCGTAAGAAACGGCATTACCGCAGGATGGATTGAAAATATTGCCATGAGTGATGCCGTTACTACGTCTGTTTCAATGGATACCTTGATTGGAGCGGAAATTAGAGAAGTGTGGCATGATACAAAAAATAACATTTTTTATGCTGCCGCCGTTATGGAAAGAATAAAAACGATTCAATTATATACGGAAATGATTTCAGCCAATCTGGAAATGATAAAAAATCTTACCGCAATGAATCAAACGGAAAAAAATACTTTTGATGGATTTTCCAGATACCAGTTTGCTGCGACCGCCGCGGATATCAATATTTCCTACGCCAATTTATTAAGATTACTCAATGCGCAAATTCCAAACGGCGTCAAAAGAGGAGACGAATACCGTCTGGAAGCGCGTAATATCGCAGGAGCCGTTCCAATCGGTATAGTTGTAAATAACGACAGAGAAGGAAGAATCCTAAACGCTTTTGCGAAAGTTTTTACAAACTTTGGTTTTAGAAGCGGAGGAAACAGTTCGCGTTATATCCTGCGTGTTAATGTTACCGTTTCTTCAATAAGTTATAACAACAATCCAAACAGCATGATGGAACTAACCGCCGCTCTTACAGATACAACAACAAGAGAAACATTGCTGCCATTCAGTTTCACAACTCGCGAAGGACATACCACTGCCGCCGGAGCGGGAAACCGCGTCTTTATATCAGCGGAAAGTAAAATCGAAGAAGAGTACAAAGAAGTTTTGAATGAGTATTTTTTGCAAATGCTTCCTAAGAGATAGAATTTTTTTGTTTATTAAATTTTTAAAAAAAATTAAACCGCAATCTTGGGAAATTTTCGCAAAGAACCAATTTTAATTTGACGAGCTTTCCAAAGATCCAATTTTAACTGTATAGAAAGCCAGCTTTCAGCGCTTGTATTTGTAACTTGCGCAATTCTCAACGCCATTTGTACAGTACAAGCGGCTTTCTCATTAACAAATTCCGAAAGAGCTTTACGCGTTATTCCCATCATTCGGGCAGCGTCAGTTATTGTTAATTTCAGAGGAATTAATACATCATGTAAAAAAATATTTCCCGGATGAGTTGGTCTTCTTAATTTTTCCATAAACACATCTCCTTAATGATAATCTATATAATCTACAGCTACAGCATCTTGCCCTTTAAATTGAAATGTAATTCTCTAGTTGCCGTTTACTGTTACAGACCATATGCTATTTTCTTTTCCTTTTAGCTCATGTAATCTATATCCAGGCAGATTCATATCAGACGGTGAAATACCGGCATCTAAACGATCCAGAATACGAGCTATTTTTTCCGCTTGTTCAGGTTGTATTCCTTTTTTTGTGCCGGTAATAAAAAACCGCTCTAATCCTTTATGTTTAAAAGAACGAATCATATAAAATTATGTAATGTAACCCTTAAGGTGTCAATTGTATTTTTCACTAATATCTATAAATAATATTAATTTATGTAATCCGTTTCTCAGAAAACCAAATCCTCAAGCCGCTCCGTTAAAACTTCAGTCTTGCCGCCGAAGATTGCTACTGTGTGTTCCCAGTGCGCGGAGATTTTTCCGTCTGATGTTACAACAGTCCAGCCGTCATCGCAATTGTCCACATTGCCCGTTCCCATGTTGATCATGGGTTCGATCGCGATAACCATTCCGTTGCTCATTTTGGGATTTGCGCCGTGCGGAAAATTTGGCACATGAGGATCTTCGTGGAGGGCAAGACCGACTCCGTGTCCGCAGTATTCTTCGACAATTCCGTAACCGTTATAGCTTGCGTGTTTTTCTACGGCGCGCGCGATTTGCAAAAGACGCTCGCCTGCTTTAACAGCTTCTATGCCGAGGTAGAGACATTCATTTGTTATTCTGTTTAGTTTTTTTATTTCGCCGCTTACCTTTCCCGCTTCGACGCTTACAGCCTGATCGCTTATAAAGCCGCCAAGATCAATGCCGCAGTCAAGCGAAACCAAATCGCCTTCGCGTATGCGCCGCTTTGACGGAATGCCGTGTATGACTTCTTCGTTAATCGAAATGCAGATTGCGGCAGGGTAGGGCGTTTTTTTTGGGCAATAACCCAAAAAGACAGGTTTGCCTCCCATTTTTTTTATCCATGCGCGTACCCATTGATCAATTTCAATTGTCTGCGTTCCTGGTTTTACAAGCGGAATTAATTCGCAGTACATCGCCGAGAGCATTTTGCATGATGTTCTTATGCCGTTAATTTGTTTTTCATTTTTTAAACGTATCAATTTAGTCTGATTTCCTTTAATGTCTGCGTTATCGATTCTTTAAAAATTTTTTCGTCATGTTCCGAAAAACCGATTCCAATCAGCGCCTCCATGCAGTCGATCCATGTTTCATTATCCGTCTGCTCTCTCAATTTTTTTCTGATAATTTCCTTAACATATATTCTAATATCAGGAGTAAAAAGATTAAAGTACGCTCTGCGGTTTTCTTCGGCAAGAATAAAAGTTAGCAGTTTAAAAGCTTCAAAACAAAAATCTCTTTTGTTCAATTCTTCCGCGAGAATGAAATAACAATCCATCCAGTCGCCTCTTTCCAGATATTTTTCCATGCGGAAATCAAGTCCGCCGTTTTCACGCCAAACCTTGATCGCTCTGTCTTCCTCCAAATGCAGCAGCTCATAAAAAATTAATTTTGCTTTGCTTGCAGGATCTTCCTGTTCATTCAGCCATGTGCGGTAATCAAAGCGGTTTTCTTTGCTGCTTCTCGCGTATGCCGCGTAAGCCCTGTCGTACTTAAAACGGCTTTCCAAATCAGAAAGCGCTTCATAAGCCTTGATAAGTTTCCGCATTGCTTCGGTATGAACGGAGCCTGCGATATCGGGATGGAGTTGTTTGGCTTTTTGGCGGAAAGCTTTTTTTATTTCTGCGGCGCTTGCGCCCGGCTTAACGCCAAGCAGTTCGTAGTAGCTTGTCAATTTTATGCGCCGATATGTTTACCCATTGCTTCCGCATGGGGAGCGTTAAATAAAATGTCGCTCCAGTTGATTCGCATCCCTTCTTTTTCCATTGCTTTCATCAAATTAAAAAGGGCGCGGTTTGTAAAAAGCCCTGACTTCTTTATGAATGCTGCGCTTTTTTTTCCTACAAGGGAACTGCCAGCGGAAAGTACCTTTGAAACATTTGCAGCGATTTTCCCGGAAAAAATTCCTGCCGGTTCCGCGATTACAGCGATATAATCATAACCCGGAAGTCTTATACCGTCTTCTGTCCATGCGTCGATAATATCAACATGATGTCCCATCATTGACATTCCCTTTGCCAATCCTTCAGCATAATCAGGCGGCGCTCTTTTTACAGCCGGTGCGCTAACAACAGCAATCCTCATATTTACTCCCTAAGCGTGTTTATATATTTGATCGATATTAGGCTCTTTTACAAGCATAACAGAACACTTGGCGTTCGCCATTATCTCCCTGTGCGAATGACCGATAATATCTCTTGTTTTTGTATCTCTTTCCCAGCCGCCGAGTAAAATTAAATCTGCTTTTTTTTCATCCGCGACCTGAAGTATTTCTGTGAATATGGCGCCGTTGCGCATAACTTTTTCGGCTTTTACGCCTTTTGCGCTTGCCAGTTCATCAACATACGCAAGATAACGCGCGCCGTTTGTTTCAAGGCTTTTTTCGTACTCGGCGGCTTCTTCCTGAATAAAAATTTTACTTAACGTAAGCTGTCTGATCGTGGCTGTATCAACAACATAGACGGCAGTCAGTTTACAATGATATGTTTTAGCCAAAACAATGGCATACTTTGCCGCCAGAATTGACGCGTCTGTTCCTGTAACTGCGGTAACTATATTTGATATGAGCGGCCTCATGAGCGGTTTGATACTCCTTTCTTCTTTAGTAACTTGCTTGCAAAGAATGAATCTCTTTCTCTTTCTTCCAGCACCGATTCAATATATTTTCTGGTTTCATCTGCTGCGGGTATCACCATTTTTTCAAGAGCGTTTACACGTCTTTGGGTGCGCCGTACTTCACGCGCAAGCCGCCATGTAATTGTCCTGATTGCCGCCAATTCGGTGCAAATTTTTAATAACTCGAAGAATTCTATCACGGTTTCATCGCATTCTGCAAATGAATTTACATGAGAATATTTTAAATCCACAGAGGGAATTTGCACTTCAATTCCCGGCAGCTTCATTCCGACTGTAACAACCTGTTTTTCCCTCGTTTCATACCGGTACGAAACATTTTGAGCCAGTCTGTTGGCGCGGTCTCTTCCGACTACCACCAGCATTCTTTTTAAACTGGGATAGGCGGTTTCAACTCTTTTATCAAGATCCTTTTCCAGGATTTTTACAAGCTCAACTTTCCTCATCAATTCCGAAACCAGAATCTCTCTTTTTTGTTCCAGCAAATCATATCCTTCGCGGGCAAGGTTCAGTCTCTCCTTTACTTTTATCAGATTGCTCTTTGTCGGAGCGATTTGTTCGTGAGCCATGTTAAAATTATACAATAAAAGCCTCTGCCTATGCAAAGAGGAAATTCGTTACTATAATGTGTCATGCGTAAATTTTTAAGGAGTGATGAGTGATTTATACCAGGCTAGGCGATGACGGCTTGACGATGGATTTTACGGGTCAGAAACTTCCGAAGAGCAGCGGGATAATTAATCTTACCGGCGCTCTTGATGAATTATCTTCTCATCTAGGATTGATAAAAGCGATGCTCTCTCATGTTGACGCGTGGCAGTATTCATGGCGGACTGCCTGCGTTTTTATCGAAAAAATTCAAAAAGATTTAATGAAGCTGATGTCTCACGCTTCCGATATAAAAAATGAAAAATATCTTCTTTGTGAAAATGATGTTGTATCTGTAGAAAAAGAAATCGACAAGTTAGCTAAAAATTTTCCCAGTCCGGCTTCGTTTGTCATACCGGGAAAAAATATTATAGAAGCTCAAATTCAAATTGCAAGAACTGTCGCAAGAAGGGCAGAGCGGTGTTTTTTTGCGGTCAGGGAAGAATTTTCATTATGCCCTTATGCCGGAAATTTTTTAAACAGGCTTTCTGATTATTTATTTGCCCTGTCGCAGCAGGAATCACTGGTAAATGTCAATTTCATAAATCAAATCACCGGTGTTTAAATCATAAACCCGTCTTTTAAAACAAGAAGGTATCATTATCTCTCCTACTTTTTCCTCGTAGAACTCGTCGACAATAATTATTACTTTTACAAATAAATATTCCGATGCGAGCCTTCTTGTTTTATATTCTGTTTTCAGCCATTCGTTCCTGTTTGTTTCCGGCGTCTGCGGCCAGATATTGGCGATAAAAAAAGTTAAAAGGGCGTTTTCGTAAGTGTCGTTAAAATCAGCGTTAGGCGCCATGTGCCCCCTGTCGAAACCCGAATAAGTAAAATCACTGTGATGCGGCAGCGAATAGCCGTTTTCAGCTAACAGCTCCTGCAGAATGCCCCCGTCCCTGTCCTGCGTAAAAGGAACACGCGGTCTTCTTACTCCTGTTGCCTCCGCTCTTTCCTTTGTTAAAACATATTCGATGATATGAGGACCAAGATTAATTGCGTCGTAACAGCCCCAGTAAAGAATTTCTTCTTCGCCGGAAACATTAAAATCGAAATGCCCTTCCATGCCGCATGGAAATATTAACGTTGTACGAAAAATAAAAAGAATAATAAAACCAAAGATGATGCACAGTTTTACGGAGCTGCAGGTGCGATATAACTTTCTTTCGACATGCAGCTCCGCTGTTATTTTGTTTTTAATTATTCTCATTTAGATAATCAATAAACGCAGAAACATCCGCAGGGATTGTTTTTGCATTAACATCTCTTTCCATTGCTTTGCTTAGAGCGGCGGGTACGGGCGGAGAGCCGGTTATAGGTTCTACAACTTCTGAAAATTTTGCCGGATGAGCTGTTGCCAGTATTCCAATCGATCCTGCCTGATAAATGCTCTTGTCAATCTTTTTTTTGGCGATAAGTTTATCAATTCCTTTCCAGCCGACTGCGCTGTGAGGATCCAGGAAGTAGCCGGTTTCATCGTGTATACGCTCGATTGTTTCGCGTGTTTCATCGTCTGTTACAGAAACGCCTAAAATTATCTTGCGCATTTGATCCAATGTAAAGTGAGCAGCCATTCTCTCAAAATTACTGGGGGATCCTACATCCATCGCGTTGGAAATTGTCGCCTGCGATGTGCGCGCTTCATACTCGCCCGAATCAAGATAATCAGGAAATGTTTTATTGATATTGGTCGCCGCCGCGAATTGAAATACAGGCGCGCCCATTTTCATCGCGTAAAGCCCTGCTGTCAAATTTCCAAAGTTGCCTGACGGAACGCAAAGAACAACCGGAAGCCGCATTCCCTGTGTGTAAAGATCGCTGTCTTCGTTTTGCCCTTTCCTTTTTTTTAGCCGCGGCGTCGCTTCTCCGTCCGGGTCAGCAAGTCCCGCGTTAATCCTTCCTGCAGCCGCTGAATAATAAACAGCCTGCGGAATAAGGCGGCTTATGTTTATCGAGTTGGCGGATGATAAAGACATGCGTTTTTTTAAATCTTCGTCGGAGAGAGCTGCTTTGACTAAACGCTGGCAGTCGTCAAAACTGCCTTTCACCGCGATTGCGGAAATATTTTTGCCAAGACCTGCAATCTGCCTCTCCTGCAGCGCGCTGACTCTTCCAAGAGGATATAACACCGTAACATTGATCCCTGGAACATCAAAAAAACCGTCCGCGACCGCGCCGCCTGTGTCTCCCGAGGTGGCGACCAGAATACGCAGCGGTTTGTCTTCTCCGCGGCGCAGGTGCGAAAATGCGCGCGCCATAAAACGGGCGCCAAAATCCTTAAATGCCGCTGTCGGTCCGTGAAAGAGTTCTACAGAATATCGATCCAAAACACAAACAGCAGGAGCGCCGAAAGTAAAAGCCTCATGCACAATGTCAGATAACGCGCTGTCCGTAATAACATCATATACATACGGTTTTATTGTTTCAAAGGCTATGTCGCGGAAATCCATCGTGCCGAGCGAAAGGCGGACCTGCGCGGAATATTGAGGGATTTCTTCGGGGACAAAAAGCCCTCCGTCAGGAGCAAGCCCGCACAGAGCGGCTTGTGAAAAATCAGCATTAATGCTTTTATCTCTTGTGCTGTAATATCGCATGGATTAGTTTACCATATAGGTACAATTGACATAAAGAGGGTTTACTTGTATTATGACAGAATAAGGAGAAAAAGTGGCGAAAGAAGAGGCGATAGAAGTTGAAGGGGTTGTAAGGGAAGCTCTTCCCAACACCATGTTCAGGGTAGAGCTGGATAATCAGAACGGACATCTTATTTTGGCTCATCTGTCCGGAAAAATGCGCAAACATTATATTAGAATTGTTCCCGGCGACCGCGTCAGGGTTGCCTTATCCCCGTATGATCTAAGCAGAGGTCGTATTATCTATCGCGAAAGATAGCATGTTTAATTAAATTAATATAAAAAATTTAAGGAGAGTTTTATTATGGCTGACGATGTAATTTATGTTAACGCTGCCGAAGGCGCAAAAAGAGTTATGAATAATACAAAACTTTATGCCAAATTACTCGTTAAATTTAAAGAAGACCCAAGCCTTCGGCAGATAGACGAAGCATTGGCTGAAAAAGATATGGAGAAAGCGCGTAGCGCAGCTCACACATTAAAAGGGCTTGCGGCAAATCTATCTCTTTTGGAATTATTTAAACAAGTTGCAGAATTGGAAAGTCAAATAAAAGCAGGCTCTGCGGAAGACTCACAGTTAGAGCTGGTCAAGAGCGTGAATGAACAGACTTTAACAGAAATAGAAAAGGTTATAACGCAATATGCTTGAAAAAACACCCGCTGTATTGGTTGTTGATGATGTAGAATCAAACGTCATGATTCTCGAAGAAATTTTAAAAAACGATTACAATATTATTACCGCGTTTAACGGCAGGGAAGCGCTGGAAAAACTCCGGTTGGCGGAAACAATTCCTAAAATTATACTTTCTGATGTTAATATGCCGTACATGAACGGTCGCGAATTATTTGAAATCCTTAAGACCGATAAAGTATACAGACGGATTCCTGTTATTTTTATCACTGTCGAAAATGATTCAGAAAGCGAACTTTTGGACGCAGGAGCTGTCGATTTTATCAATAAACCTTTTTCGCCTGAGATTGTAAAACTGCGCGTAAGAAATCAAATCGAATTAAAAAATTACAGCGATAATCTGGAAACAATGGTCGCGGAAAAAACCGCAGAAGCGACAAAAACGCTTGACAATGCGCTTCAGGGGCTTGCGAACGTAATTGAACACCGCGATTTGGAATCCGGCGAACATGTAAAAAGAACGCAGCTGTTTGTAAAAGAATTGGTCGATTATCTGATAGAAACCGATTCGGTTTACGCAGAAGAGTTAAAAAAGCTTCAGCCGGATATTATCATGAAGTCGATGGCTCTCCATGATGTCGGAAAAATCGCGATACCGGATAAAATTCTTTTAAAACCGGGAAAGCTCGATCCCGATGAATACGAAATAATGAAAACCCACACAACGCGCGGAAAGGAAATTATTGACGAACTGGGCGACATAAATACATCAATGTACCTTAAACACTGCGAAGACATTTGTTATGCGCATCATGAAAGATGGGACGGCAAAGGATATCCGCGCCAGTTAAAAGGACAGGAGATTCCTCTTTCCGCCCGTCTTGCCTCGTTAGCTGACGTTTACGACGCGCTTGTCTGCGCGCGCGTTTATAAAGCCGCAATGCCTTATGATGAGGCGGTCAGGATAATCTGCGAAGGCAGGGGCACTCAGTTTGATCCTGTGGTTGCCGACGCTGTTGTGCAGATTCAGGATAAATTCAGGGAAATCTCAAGGAAGTATCAGTAATATGTTTTCACCTAACATTGGAAATCTTGCCTTTTTGGCAGACGCAAAAAGCCGTTCAATCAGCCCCGAAAATTTTAACGGGGAAAAAGGCGGCGGAGGAAAGTGCGAGCTGGAAAACGGCTCAGCGAGAAACGCAGCGCGCGAACTTGGCAAAGGCTGGAAGGTAAATCCGTTTGTTGTAATAAAACCGCATGAAATTTTTGAAATTGCCAATATAGAAGGAAGCGGCGTTATTCAGCATATCTGGATGACGCCTACAGGAAAATGGCGTAACGCTGTTATCAGATTTTACTGGGACGGACAGGCGCAGCCGTCTGTTGAATGTCCTGTCGGCGATTTTTTCTGTTCGGGATGGCAGAGTTTTAGTCAGATTTCTTCGCTTGCAGTCTGCGTTAATCCGGGCAGCGCGTTTAATTGTTACTGGAATATGCCTTTCCGGAAAAACTGCCGCATCACCATAGAAAACCTCGGCGATGAAAATATAACTTATTTTTATCAGATCGATTATATTTTAACACCGGTGCCGGAAGAATGCGCGTACTTCCACGCGCAGTTCAGAAGATCAAATCCTCTCTCTTATAAATCGGATCATGTAATTCTTGACGGTGTCAGCGGAAAAGGTCAGTATGCCGGAACATATATGGCATGGGGAGTGAACAATAACGGCTGGTGGGGAGAAGGAGAAATAAAATTCTATCTTGACGGCGACAGGGAATATCCTACAATATGCGGAACCGGAACGGAAGATTATTTTTGCGGTTCATATAATTTTGAAGACCCTTTTACTCACGATAAATATTTGTCATTTTCCACTCCGTATACGGGCTTCCATGAAATCAGGCAGGACGCGCTTTTTACAAGCCAGAAACGTTTCGGCATGTACCGGTGGCACATAACAGACCCTGTCCGTTTTGATAAAGACATTAAAGTTACAATGCAGGCGTTAGGCTGGCGCGAAGGCGGACGATATCTGCCGTTACAGGATGATATTGCGTCAACCGCCTTTTGGTATCAGACGCTTCCTACAGCTTCATTTCCAGCTCTGCCAAACAAGGATTACCTCGAAGTTATTTGAGCTTTATTACGATACAAATTGTTTCTCGGTATTTATTTACCTTTAAGCAGATACTTGCGCAGCATGCCGAAGAATTCTTCGATGTCCAGCGGTTTGCCGATATGATCATTCATTCCGGATTGAATGCATTTTTCAATATCTTCGCGGAAAACGTTAGCTGTCATTGCGATTATGGGAACACTTTTCGGATGTTCTCCGCTTTCTTCTGTTTGCGATATTTTTTCTTTCTCTATTTCGCGGATTTTAACAGTGGCTTCGAATCCGTCCATCATGGGCATTTGCAGATCCATCAGTATTAAATCGTAATTATCAGGAGATTTTTCGTACAGCGCGACCGCTTCTTCGCCGTTTACCGCGTAATCTACTTTTAATAGAGACGGCTCTACCAGTGCGGAAACAATTTCGCGGTTTATTTCTACATCTTCCGCTAAAAGGATTTTATAGCCGTCAAAAATCCCCTGATTATTGTTGTTTTGTTCGTTCTGCTGCTTGTCTAATCCAATCGCCTCGGTTATCGCATCCGCAATTGATGACGGGAACAGGGGTTTCGACAGGAACTTGTCAACGCCTGCTTTTTTTGCTTCGTCAGCGATGCCGCTCCATTCGCCTGCTGAAATCATGATAACAATTGTGTGTTCGGGCGATTTTGATTTTGCTTTTATTTCTTTTGCAAGCGAGATGCCGTCCATTTCCGGCATCTTCCAGTCGACAAAGTATATGTCGTACATTCCATTAAAGGCAATCAATGTAAGCGCTTCCTGCGCGCTTAATGCGGTATCGCAGTCCGATCCAAAACCCCGCATAATGTCCTTAAAATAATCGAGGATTTCCTTGTCGTCATCTACAGCCATTATTGTGACATTGTTCCAGTTTACGCCGATATTGCTTAAACTTTGCGTTTTCTTTGATCCGCGCTTGGCTTTAAAAGTAAATGAGAATGATGAACCTTTGCCGGGCTCCGATTCAAGTTCGATGGTTCCGCCCATCATTTCCACGATTCTTTTGGAAATCGCAAGACCCAGTCCTGTGCCGCCGAATCTGCGTGATGTTCCTATATCCGCCTGCTGGAACGAATTAAAAAGTTTGTTCTGCTGTTCAGGCGTTATTCCAATTCCCGAATCTTTAACCGTTATCTGTATAGTGTATTCATCATCATCTTTTTCCAGAAAACGCGTTTCCAGTTTTACAAAGCCTTCTTCCGGCGTAAATTTAACAGCGTTGCCCAGGAGGTTTGTTATTACCTGCGCCAGCCTCTGGTCGTCGCCGACTATAATGCGCGGAATTGATTTATCAATATACACGGAAAGTTTTTGATTCTTTTCATCCGATCTAAACGAAATGATATTAATCACCCGCTGCAGCATTTTCTCAAAATCAAATTCTTCGTAGGAAAGATCAAATTTATTGGCTTCTATTTTTGACATGTCAAGAACATCGTTAATGACACCTAACAAATGCTGCGACGCGTTTTCTATTTTTTCAAAACAATAATCCTTGCGTTTTAAGTCATCCGAGGTTTTTCCGATAGCAGTCATGCCTATTATTGCGTTCATCGGAGTTCGTATTTCGTGCGACATGTTTGAAAGGAAAGTGCTTTTTGCCTCCGAAGCCGAGGTTGCGCTGACAAGAGCGTCTTCAAGATTTTTGGTCAGTTCTTTATAATCGCGCAGATCATATAAAAATCCAAGACCGATAAATTCATCTTCGTCTTCAACGCGAATTAATGTAACATCGCAGGGGACAGGCATGCCTTTGGCTGTCATGTGCGGCCATTCAGTCTTGACAACTTCACCGGATATTGCGCGATTCATGTTATCTAACGCATCTTTGAGCGCAAGGCGTCCATCGGGCAGATACTCTGGAGAAAAATCTTCAAAGTAACGTTCAAGGACATGCTCTTTTGACGAATCAAACATTTCTACAATAACATTATTACAGTCGATAACTTTCGGCGGATTACCCTTAAAAATCGCCATACCTATGGGCAGTGATTCGAGTATTGTTTTGTTTACACGCGCCGATCTTCTTAACTCTGTTTCCATCTCCTTGATTTTTCTAAGGTCGTAAGCAAACGCAAGACCTGTAAATTGGCCTTCGTTCTCAATCCATGTTACAGTAAGTTCGCAGGGAAATATCTCGCCTTCAAGAGTCTTATGGTTCCATTCAACTCTTGTTGTTTCGCCTGATTCCATAACTTGTTTCATTATTTTATTCGCTTTATCGACTGATTTTTGCCCGTCCGGCTGGTATTCCGGCGAAAAATCAAAAAAATGCTTGATGTAATGCTGTCTGGACGCGCCGCAAATATGAAGAATTTCTTCATTACAGTCAATAATATTGATATTTGAGTCAAAAATTGTAAGACCGAACGGCGCCGATCTTAGTATCGCCTGATTAAATTTATGCGTTATGCTAATATCGCGCTCAATTTCGGCGCGTAAGAGTGCGTTTTCGTATTCCAGTGCTTTAATACGTTCCAATAAACCGCTGTTCAAATTCATGCAGCAATTATAACATGGTTTCTAATATTGGTAAATCATTAAGAAATTAAGCATAATTATAATACTTACGGAAAGCCGGCAACCTTAAAAATATTTTCGCAGATGCCCCATTATTTCCATTATATCAATAGGTTTTCTGATATGACCGTTCATGCCTGCGTCAAGACATTTTTCCACGTCTTCGCGGAAGACATTCGCGGTCATTGCCAAAATCGGAACGCCAGGCGCGTTTACTTCATCTTCACCGGAAGTTGTTCTTTGTGCCGCTTCGAAGTCCCTTATGGCGCGTGTAGCTTCGTAACCGTCCATTTGTGGCATTTGTATATCCATGAAAATTAAATCATATTTATCCGGCGATTCTTTGAACATGCTGACCGCCGCTTCTCCGTTTTCCGCGCACTCAATAATAATCCGGGTCGGTTCAAGAAGGGTAATAACGATTTCGCGGTTTATATCCACATCTTCAGCTAACAGAACTGTTTTTCCCGAAAAATCATCAATTTGTTCGTTATCAAAATTTAACTCTCCGCCTGTCTCTTCTTTTTCTTCTTTAGAGCCGCGTTTTAATAAAATGTTAAAAACGAATGTTGCTCCCTTTCCAAGTTCCGACTCCACGCAGATTTCTCCGTCCATAAGTTCCACTATGCGTTTAGAGATTGATAATCCAAGTCCTGTGCCGCCGAAGTTACGTGCAATTCGCGCGTCTGCCTGTTCAAAAGACGCGAATAAACGCTCTATTTGCTCTTCTGCTATTCCAATGCCGGTGTCCGATACGCTGATAATAAGGCGGCACATTTCGTTTTTTTCCGATATAAGCCGCGCGTCAAGACTGATGGAGCCTTCCTCCGGCGTGAATTTCGCCGAGTTGGAAAGAAGGTTTGTAATTACCTGCGAAAGTCTTTGATCGTCGCCGATTAGTATTTCTGGTATTTCATCTTCTATGCGGATATCAAACTTCAGGCGTTTTTCTTCTATGCGCGGCTGGACAATATCCGTAACCTTTTGGAGCATTTCCTTAAAATTAAAACAAACCGGAGACAATTCAAGTTTGTTTACTTCGATTTTTGACATGTCCAGAATGTCGTTAATTACACCTAACAGATGCTTGGACGCTCCTTCTATCTTGTTAAATGAATTGTCTTTTTTTGCGATATCCGGCGACATTTTGCCGATAGCCGTCATCCCGATTATTGCGTTTAACGGCGTGCGGATTTCGTGGCTCATGTTGCTGAGAAAGATTGTTTTTGCCCTGTTTGCCGTTTCTGCTACTATTCTTTGTTTTTCCGTGTTCAACAGAACATTTTTTGATTCTGTTATATCCATCACTGCGCCTGCGACATGAATTGCGTTGCCGTTCCTGTCGCGGATGGCTTCGCCGCATGCGCGGATATATTTGTATTCGCCGTTTTTACATAACATCCGGTATTCGACGTCGTAAGGTGTATTTCCCGTTGTGTCTGCCAGGTGCCGCGCGATTGCCAAATGCGCTTCTTCTTTTTCATCCGGATGCAGCCTGTCGTTCCAGCTGTCGAATGTGTCAGGAAAATCGGCGGCGTTTGTATATCCAAGCATATACCTGAATTCGTCAGACCACGAAAAAACATTTGCAGGGTGAGTAGGGTTATTGTCGATAATTTTAACATCCCATAAACCGATTTTTGTCGCGTTAACTACAGCGTTTAATTTTTTAAGATGCTGTTCGTTTTTTTCGTGTACGCGCGTAAGTTCCATTTCCCTTTCGCGTAAGCCGGTCATATCGTATACATAACCGACTATCGCAAAACCATTCCCGTAAGGGATTTTTTTAAATTCAACATCAAGGCTGCGGTAGCATCCTTCCAGAATAATTCCGGTTTCGAAACGGACAGAACCTTCTTTTGCGGCAATTGTTAATTTTTCGAATAATGTGCTGGATTCCCTTCCGTTTGGCTGGATCTGAGGCAAAGTCTGCGATATCTTTAGAACAAACCCTGCGAGCATTTCTTCTTTTGTATTAAAACCCATAAAATTAACAGCCGCAGGATTGCAGTCTATCAATTTAAAACTGCTGTCAAAAAGGACGTTTATGTACGGGTTCGCGTCAAGCATGGTGCGCATACGCTCGTCAGCTTCGCGCGTTTTTTCCATATCCATTAATTGTTCATGAGTGCGTAAATTTTCCTTGTGTTCGGCTTTTGCGTCTTCAATTGATTTTACAATGCAGTTGCCCGGAATATTTACGTTAAGTGCAATTTTCCTTGCCATGCTCCGGCATGTTTCGCTTCCGCAGGCGCCGCAGTCTATATTTTGTCTTTCAAAATTGTTTTTGTTCAGCATCTTAAAAGCGCGTTCAATATCATCTTCTTTTATTGAGGGGAAGGTTGCGTCAGAAGGACGGTATTCTCTTGTAAAATGCGAAAAGTCCAGGGTATTATCATACTTTTTATATATGGATTGATAAATTTTTCTTTTTTGCGCGTCATTTACCCTCATTCTTTTATCGCTCATTCTTTTGTCAATCTGAAAGACGTTCAGGTTATGCGAATATGCAGGTCCTATATTGCAGCCTTCGGCGCAGTTCAGCACATCATACAAATCGGGCAGAAATTCCTGCGAAGTTTTTGCGTATTTATCAAGTTTCTGGTATACATTAAAACCTTCAGCCTGCGTTATGTGAAGTTTCCTGCCCAGTGCATACTCGATATTTTCTTTAAGTCCTCCGGGCATCGGAAACAGGGAACCTAAACCGCTTTCTTCATGATCAAACTGTATTTCATTATTCGGCAAAACTATATTGTTATCTGATAAATATTTATCCAGCGAAGCGAATGTGATGTTATAATCGGCAAGTTTAGTATCGTTAAATTCATTTTTTTTTGCCAGACACGGAGAAAGAGCGGCTATGCGATCTGTTATGCCTGCGTATTTTTTCATATAGATTGAGGTGCACGCCATCGGACTTTGTACCGGAGAAAGATAGTCAAGCAAATCATGCCTGTACAATTGACAATAGGAAACAATTGCCGGGCAGGGCTGAGTTATATATGCCTTGCCTGCGTTTTTTTCGATAAGTTTGATATGCGCCCAAACGCAAATATCGGCTCCCAGTGAAACATCATAAATTTTGTTTACGCCCAGTGATTTTAAATATACAAAAAGTTTTTTATAATCGGGTATATTTGTCCTGATCGAAGGCGCGGTTATAAGAGAGATTGGAATGCCTTTTGATAAATCATTAAAAAACTGTTCTATATCATCGGCAAAATATCTTGCGTTATGTTTACACGCTGTGATACACCGTCCGCAGACAATGCACTTTTCATGATCTATTTTTACCTTGATATTTCCGTATTCATCCTGATAGGTAATATTGGTCGTTTCCATCGGGCATTCACGGACACACCTGTTGCAGCCAGTACACAAATGGTTTTTAGATTTTATAATTTCAACCATATTACAACCGCTTTTTGTATTTTTTTCCGACTGCTGTTATTAATTAATTGTAATATGAGTTAAGTATAGATTCAAGATGGAGGTGGCGGGAGTCGAACCCGCGTCCCAATACGCGAAACATAGACATCTACAGATTTAGCCGTTTATTGGACGGTTTTACCCGCATTTCGGGACAGACTTGGCTAAACGGCGCGCGTTCTGTCCTTATCCCGGGAAATCTTATCATACCGTCTCCGGAAGCGGCGGCATGACCAGCTCTGATTGCGACGCGGAAGCTGCTCCTCAGAGCGGCGGAACAGTTCCACGCGATTACGCAGCTAAGGCGTATTCGTAACTGTCAGTTTTGGCAGTTAAATTTTTGCCCAATCAGGAGA
>Ga0209755_10001420_pt1 | contig 37465 bp, 27 predicted proteins | sample TergutCo191P1_FD_187301 | JGI IMG/M metagenome (GOLD analysis project Ga0209755, IMG submission 187301) | Cornitermes sp. P1 segment gut microbial communities from Petit-Saut dam, French Guiana - Co191P1 (SPAdes) (version 2) | ecosystem: Host-associated > Arthropoda: Insects > Digestive system... | reverse complement strand
ATATAATTGCGTCCTTCGATTATAGCTGGCGACCGGCTCGGGTTGCGGACATAGGAAACCCGGAGCGCGAGGCGATTCTTATAAGGCACTTCGACATTCTGACTGCGGAAGACGAAATGAAGCCCGATGCGATTAATGCTAGGGCGCCTGATTGGCGATGGGATCGAGTGGAAAGGATAATGGGGTTTGCCGAGACCCACGGCTTTAGGGTTCACGGGCATGTTCTGGCCTGGCATTCGCAGTCCCCAACGTGGTTGAATATTGCAGGCTCAACTCCCCCGGGATGGACCTACACCAGCGCCGTACCAGCGCCTCATCCCAGGGAACAGGCAATCGCAAACCTTAAGGAACACATCGAATATGTAATGCGGCGTTTGGGAACCAGGGTCGAGTCCTGGGAAGTTCTGAACGAGATTTTCCCCAGCGGCGTTGGCATGGTTACCACGGCGGATAACTGGAGACCCGCCCTTCGGAATACGCCCTGGAACAGGGCCATTCCATTTGATCCCGTCACCGGCAACTGCTTTATATGGTATGCGTTCACCACGGCAAGGCGTGTGGCTGACGAGATTGACTACGAGGCCGGAAGACCCATCGGCACCATGCTGCTGTACTATAACGATTACAACGAGGATACCCCAGGCAAAAGGAACGCCATCTACTTCATGGTACGGGAGATGAACGAAAGGTTCGCCAGGGAAAACAACGGCAGGCGACTCATCGACGTGATCGGTATGCAGGCGCACTACCACGTTGGTGGGCCACTTGCCGCATGGGCTCACGGTGCCATTCTTCCCAGCAATGTGCGCGCCTCTATCGAACGTTTCGCCTCGCTGGGCGTTTACGTAAGCATAACCGAGCTGGATCTGACGGTGGGGAACACGGAAATCAGCCCCATTACAGCCCAGCAGGAACGGCAACAGGCAATGATATATGCGCAACTCTTCCAGATTTTCCGGGACAATGCGGACGTTATCCGCAGGGTGTCGATTTGGGGGATTGACGATCCGGCCAGTTGGAGGGCCAGGGGCAATCCACTCCTTTGGGGCGAAAACCTTAGACCGAAGGAGGCTTTCTGGGCCGTGGCCGCTCCCGACGCTTTCCTTATGCCGGATGGCCACCCACGCCCTGCCGCGGAGATTGATGCATTCCTCAGAAACCCAAGGGCCACCATTGATGCACGCTATTGGTAGTATCGTATGATACTGACAGTGACTATTACCAGTGACAAACGTTGCTGGTAATACCACCAGGTTTAGCAAGAAACACCCAGGGGAGGGAGGTATTGAACTCCCCCCTCCCCCCCACTTTTTTTGCCTCTCTTGTACATATTCGGGCTTTGTTCTATACTTGCAGTACCGATGGAGGTTAATTTATGAAAAAACTCATCGTTGTATCCGCAATTGTCTTGATTCTCCTTGCTGGAGGATCGCTGGTCTTTGCCCAGGAACAAGAGGGCGCAACAGAGTCCGAAGCCGAGGCATCTGGCCTTAGGTTGTTTACCGTTCCCCTGGAAAGGGTTTGGGCGCATAGTCGTGGTTATGTAGTGGAGTATCGTAGGTCGGGCAACAGGATAGCCAGGGCCTATCTGCCGATCGAATGGTTTGCCTGGGGGGAAGCGAACAGGGGCGAGGTAATAAGCCTTCCGTTTGCTTCGTCGATGCCGTCGATGTCGGTGTTCTTTAGGGATGGCGAACTCAGTTTTGTCAGGCTCTATGTGCACCGCTCGCCTTCCCATCCGTCGTGGGGGAGTGTTCCTCAGCACCTGAATATAGACAGAAATTTTGAAAACGTCGAGACCATTGAGTTGGAGTTTTAACGGGTAAGTGTTTTCGGGCACCGAGAAATCCCTATATCGGGGGTTCTCTCGGTGGCTTGTGGCGCAATTTTGAAAAAGTGAGCTATTCTGTGACCCATTGACATATTCGTCCCGTGGACGTAGGATGTATCTGTTATGTTGACTACTTTTGGTTACATATCAATGCAGTGGATATGGCTTGGGCTGGTTGTCTTCTTCACGCTTTTCGAACTGTACACCTACAGTTTGACCACCGTTTGGCTTGCCATAGCCGCGCTTGTCATGGTTTTTCTTTCCCTGCTGCTCGAAAACCTGTCCATGCCTGCCCAGGTCCTGATTTTTCTGGCAATATCCGCCGTGCTTCTTATCTTTACCCGTCCGCTGGCAATAAAAAAGTTCAAAATGGGCAAGACGAAGACCAACGTCGATAGCCTTGTGGGGAAAAACGCCCCCGTGGTAAAGGCAATCGCCGAATTTGACAAGGGCGAGGTCAAGATAAACGGCCAGATATGGTCGGCGGTCTCGGAAGACGGTTCGGAGATAGCCGAGGGAAGTAGATGCGAAATACTACGGGTCGAAGGCGTTAAGCTGATTGTCCGAAAGATACCTGCACAGGAGGATGGCGAAGTCAGTCAGGATGCCTCGTCTTAAGGCGTGGTATTAAACCCAAGTACGATTTTTAGGAGGATTGTTATGATCGGTGTGTTAGTTGTTTTGGTCGCGTTCGTTTTGGCGCTTGTTATCGGCAATATCAGGATTGTTTCCCAGTCGAATGCCTTTGTCATTGAACGCCTGGGTGCGTATTCTTCCACCTGGGGCACGGGGATCCACGTAAAGATACCTTTCATCGACCGCATTGCCAGCAGGGTCTCGCTAAAGGAACAGGTGGCGGATTTTGATCCACAGCCGGTTATCACCAAGGACAACGTTAAGATGATGATCGACACGGTGATCTACCTTCAGGTGACCGACCCCAAGCTCTACACCTACGGCGTGATAAACCCGATGGGTGCAATCGATAACCTTACCAACACCACCCTGCGTAACATCATCGGCGAGCTTGAACTTGACGACACGTTGACCAGCCGTGACATGATCAACGCCCGAATGAGGACGGTGCTCGACGAGGCCACCGACCCATGGGGAATAAAGGTGAACCGTGTCGAGGTAAGGAACATAATGCCGCCGGAAAGCATTCAGCAGGCGATGGAAAAGCAGATGCGTGCCGAGCGTGAACGCCGAGAGTCGATTCTTAAGGCCGAAGGCGAAAAGCAGAGCGCAATCCTCGTCGCCGAGGGGCAGAAGGCTTCCACCATCCTTAGGGCCGAGGCCGACAAGGCGGCGATGATTCTGGATGCAGAGGCCGCCAAGGAGGCCGCCATCCGCAAGGCGGAGGGCGAGGCCCAGGCGATCCTGAACGTGCAGAAAGCCACGGCGGAAGGCCTCAACATGATCAAGGCTGTCGAGGCCGACGAGGCCCTTATCAGGCTGAAAAGCCTTGAGGCCCTACAGAAAGTAGCGGATGGCCAGGCCACGAAGATAATCATTCCTTCGGACATTCAGGCTTTGGCCGGATTGGTGACAAGCGTTACGGAACTTGCCAGAAAGTAGAGTGTAGGCGCACACGCACGGTTGTGCGTGTGCCTGAGGGGTATTGAGGGAATGCAGGCTTCTTTCGTCCAAAGGCAGCATCTAGGGTTCAAGATGAATCCGCAGATGTATCAGTCTATAAAGCTGATGGAACTGCCGTTGGTTGATCTTAGGGAAAAAATAGCGGAGGAACTTGAACGGAATCCTGCGCTGGAGGTTCTGGAGGATCGCAGCACGGTTTCCCTGGACGGTGCGGAGCCTGGCTCAAAGGAAGTCGAGGAATATTTCGAGGCCAGTTCGGACTCCGGCTTTTTGCGTAGCGGCACGGAGTCGGCTTCCGCATCGGACGAGCATCACCATTTCATAGAGGGGGTGCTTACACGTCTGGAAACGCTCCAGCAGCACCTTCTGTGGCAGTTGCAGCTTGAACCGATTGACGACGAGCTTAAATCCATTGCGACGATTCTGATCCAAAACCTTGACGACGACGGTTTCCACAGGGAGCCTCCCGAGACGCTTTTTCGGGAATGCGTTGGGTTTCCCGTGGTTACGCCGCCTCGCATGGACGAGGCAATGAACCTTGTCCGGGCACTCGAACCCGTGGGTTGCTGCACCTCCGACTACCGTGAGTCCCTTAGAGTCCAAATCGCCCTGCTTCGGGATGACCCAAGCTGCATGGAATGCACGATGGATCACCTCGAACTTTTTGACAAGGGAAATTTTTCCGCAATGGCGAAAAAAACCGGGTGCGGCAAGGATAACGTCCGTGCCTGTTTCGACCTGGTAAAGCATCTCTCGCCTTTTCCGGGGCGGCTGTTCAGCGTGAAGGAAGTCCGCTTCGTGGTGCCGGATGTCCAGGTCGCCAGGGATGGAAACGATTTTGTTATCATCCTTAACAACGAGGTTATACCCGTGCTTGGGATTAACCCGTTTTTCAGAAAGCTGAACCCGGCGGGGAAGGGAAGCCAGGATGCCGGTTCGCAAAACCACCTGGCGCATGAATTTGTACGTGAAAACGTTAGGGAAGCCAAGACGTTTATCAATTCGATTGCCATGCGGAACCATACACTCAAGATGGTGGTACGGGCGTTGCTGGAATTTCAGCGGCCTTTCTTTACGGACGGCCCCAAATACCTTGTTCCCCTTACCCTTAACGATATTGCCATGGAACTTGGCATACACCAGGCGACGGTTTCCCGTATCGCCAACGGCAAGTATATGCAGACCGAATGGGGCATATTCGAGCTGCGCCGTTTCTTTACCAACTCCATAAGCGGCACCGGTTCCACCGGCTCCCAGTATTCAAAGGAGGGGGTCAAGGCAATCATTCGGGAACTGGTCGAGGCCGAAAAACAGAACCTTTCGGACAACGATATTTCGGAACTGCTGGCGGAGCGTGGTATTTCGCTTGCCCGTAGGACGGTGGCGAAATACCGCAAGGAACTTGCTCTGGGTTCCTCATATTCCCGCGAGTGCGGGGCAACAACGGAAAAAGCAATCAAAGCTTGACATACACAGGAGGAAAAAATGAACACGGAAATCAAAGCACTGCAGTTTGATTTGCACGACGACGCAAGGGAATACCTTGCGAAAAAACTCGATCGCATCCACAATGCCGAACAGATGATTGTGGATCTCATCATCACCTTCAAGAAGGAAAAGGACTTCGAGGCTGCGGCCACCGTCAATTTTCGTTGGGGCGATACGATCCACGTTAGCGAGAACGACTTCGAGCTTCGGGCTGCCATAGACAAGATGATTGACAAACTTGAGGCGAAGATCACCAAGGAAAAGGAAAAGGTGAAGGAGAAGCGGTAAACATGAAAACTTTTGCGGAACAGCGTTATTCAAAGCTTGGGCCCAAGCTGGTAAATGCACTGAAAAAACGTTTCTTCGATGCCTGGTACTTTGACGAGCCTGCCGAGGCTCTGGATACCGTTGTGTCGCTTATCCCCAGGGATCACGTCGTTTCCTGGGGTGGTTCCATGACGCTTGTCGGCCTTGGCGTACAGGACAGGCTTGCGAAAGAGGGCTTTGCGCTGCTGGATCGGGACAAGGCTTCAAGCCCCGAGGAACGTGCGGAGATTATGCGCAAGGCCATGATCTGCGACACCTATCTTACCGGCACCAATGCCATAAGCGAGGACGGCCAACTGGTAAACATAGACGGATTCGGCAACCGGGTTGCGGCCATGATCTACGGCCCCAGGCAGGTGATTGTCGTCGCCGGCATGAACAAGGTGGCAAAAACCCTGTTCGATGCCGTGGCCCGTGCCAGGAACATTGCCGCCACCACGAATGTGCAGCGGTTTTCCGCCCTAAAGACCCCCTGCAATGAAACCGGGGCCTGTGCGGACTGTGTTTCCGGGGATTCAATCTGCAACTACTTTGTGACAATGAGGTCTTGCAAGCCAGCAGGACGGATAAAGGTGGTTCTGGTGGGCAAGGACTTGGGGTTTTGAGTTTTTAGCTTGCTGGGTTGGCTGGGAGGTGTCGCTTTCCAGCCAGCCTGGTTTTTTGTTTGCGTCGTTGTCAAGCGGTTTAGTTTGGAAATGGATTCTTTCAGCATTGCCCTGGTCTGCCCCTCTCTTTTCCTCGCCCCCACAATTATTGCAATAGTCTCGACAAATGGCGATTACTGTGGTAGTATGATCGCAAGGCTGAAATACCACTTAAACCCTTCGAGATCACAGCCTAGACTGAGACAAGGAGAAAAAGATGGCAAAGAAAGGTTTGTTGGCAGTGGTTTTAACGACGCTTTTTGTGGCTGGGGCTTTTGCGCAGCAGCCGTTTGGGATGAGCGTTGGCGGCGGCGTTTTGTTTGATTTGGCGGATCTTGGCTATGCACGAGCCAGAACTCCTGTGGGAACGGTATCGCCTTCCTCCAATCTCTTCTTGGGCCTTGAACATGTCGGGTTTGGGGCATGGGGATTTCTGGATGCCACTTTTGCCGAACTTTCGATTGGCTTTATGGGCGGCCCAACGGAGTGGTATCTGGAGAACGACGAGGAACCCACCGACCATGGTTTCTTTACCGCACTGGATTTCAGCCTTCTGGGAAGATTCCCGTTTGCCTTGGGTAGTGGGAATATTTCCATCTTTCCGCTTCTAGGCATTGGGTACAACCTTGTGCTTCTGTCGCGGGTATTCGGCGAAGGTTATCCCGAATCGCCGTTTCGCCTGAGTGCTTTCAGAATACAGTTTGGTGCCGGCGGTGACTTTGACATATCCGAAAGGATCTTTGCCAGGGCATCGGTGCTGGGTGCCTGGCGTTTTGTCAACAGATATTTCAATGACTGGGTTAATGAGCAGAGGGGGCGGCCCGAAATAGATAGGGCTCATGCCATAGGCGATTTTGGCGTAACCATAAAGGCCGGGGTTGGCTTAAGATTGTAATCTGTCGGCTTTTCCTACGGGAATTGTGTTTATAGGAATCTATTTCGGCTAAAAATCTTTTCGTTTCCACCATCGATTATTGTACGGAACTCGGGTGAAATGGCGTGGTAGTCCAGCACGTCAATACGGTAGGGCAAATCTGATTCGGCAAAGGCATCTTCAAGTTGCAGGCACCTTTTTAAACCCAGTTTTTCCTTGCCGACAAAGGCAAGGTCGAGATCCGAATAGTTCTTGGCCTTGTTGTGGTAACGGGAACCAAACGCCAATACGTCGCAGTCGGGAGCCAATCGGGAAATAATGTCGTCGATGATTTTCAGTTCGGCTTCCGATGCGCATATCATATTCTTTGCTCGATTGTTTTGACAAATTTTTGCATATAGCTGGCAAACGTTTTGGCAATCTGGTATACCTCGCTGGCAACTTCCTCGTCATAAACATGGGAAGTTCTGTTTCTGGCTCTATGGAATTCAACCCATTGGTGAAAATCGTCGATCAGCCGTTTTTCTGCGGAGAGCCTGAACAGATCCTTGCGTGTCAAAATGTCAGCTTCTGGGCCTATGTCCATTTCGATAAAACGCTTCATGGTTTTCCAACACAGCTCATAGCTGAACTCAAAATGCTGTATTACGGAGGCACTGGCGGATTCAAGTTCATAGAACTCACGTTCGCTTGTTGGTTTTGCTTCCACCTTGCTGGCAAAGGCAAGTGCGTTTTCAAATGCCTGGGCCGCTTTTTTTAATGCGGAAATGTCAAGCTTGTTTTCCATGGCGCAACATCTCCTTGTAAACAAAGCACCCCGTGATATGGTCGTTAACCATGCCCGTGGCCTGCATGAACGCATAAATTATGGTCGAGCCGACGAATTTGAAACCCATTTTTTTCAAATCCTTGCTTATCCTGTCGGAGATCGGGGTGGTTGCGGGTATGTCCTCAATTTTTTTCCAACGGCCTATAATGGGCTTGTGATCCACATACCCCCATATAAACTTGTCAAAACTTCCGTGCTTTTCAACGATGTCCAGGAACAGCTTTGCATTAATCACGGTACCTTTAATTTTCAGGCGGTTTCTTATTATCCCCTCGTTTGCCATGAGCTTCTGAATTTTCGCATCGCTATAACGAGCCACCTTCTTTGGGTCAAACCCGTCGAAGGCTTTCCTGAACGCTTCCCTTTTTTTCAGCACGGTTAGCCATGTAAGTCCTGCCTGCATCCCTTCCAGAATCAGCATCTCGAACAGCTTTCCGTCGTCATGTACGGGTCGTCCCCATTCGCTGTCGTGGTAGTCAACGTATATGGGAGTGTCGCCAGCCCACTGGCACCTGATTTTTTTGTCCATAAAACCCTACTTGCGAGCTTTCTTGTTGCGCCATTCCGCCACGAAGCCCATGATCATAATGGGAACCACTACAATCGCTATGCCTATCAGCAGTATTTCCATTCCCATATTCAGCCTCCCTTGCTCTTGGACATCCAGCGAAGTCCCACGGCGCACGTCAAGACCGCCGCAATGAAACCGCCCATTAGTAGTATAACCTGCGGTAGCTCCCCTCGCAATATCCCACCGAGAACTATGGCGCCAAAAATCAGCTTGCCCAAATCGACAAGCAATTTTCCGGCGTTTTCCATGAGGTTATCCCGTTCTTTTAACTTTTGCGCATCTTTTTCCATACCCTGCAATATACCGCTGGTCACCCAGAAAAACAAGGACACGCATCGCCATGATGCTGCGAACCTCGGACTTCCCCATAAGGTTTACGGTCGCTGGCCAGACATGGCATCACGATTTTTCGTCCACCCCATACCCCGGTGCGGCCTCCGCCGCAAGCGATTCCCCGACGCTGCCGTAGCCAGCCCGACCTGGCCCACGCCCTGCCTTCAACCGCTGTACCTGGACCTTGCGATCCTCCAACGCAAGCTTCGCCGCCGCTCGCACTGCCTTTGCCGCTGGCTGGGCTATGCCGCAGTTCTCGGCAAGCTCCAGCGGATCCGCCGCAGCGATGTTCTCGACGCTTCCGTAGGCCTTCATGATCGCCGCCGCCCTCTTCTTGCCTATACCTTCCACCGATTCCAACATTGGGAACAACAGGTCTTTTGACCGCAGCTTCTGGTTAAGGCCAGTGGCGAAACGGTGGGTCTCGTCGCGGACGAACTGCAATACCTTTAGTGCCTCGGAGCGACGGGACAACGAAATCGGTTTCGAGGCACCAGGCAGCCAAAGCTCCTCATCACGCTTTGCCAGGCCTACGATGCCGCAGGTCAGACCAAGCTCGTCCAGAACGCCCTTTGCGGCGTTTACCTGCCCGATGCCGCCGTCGATTAGAACCAGGTCGGGGAGTTCCAGGCCCTCTCGGATTAGGCGAGAGTACCGCCGCCGCACCACCTCACGCATCGAGGCAAAATCGTCAACGATACCGACAACACTTCTCAGCTTGAAGTGGCGGTAGTTTTTCTTGTCAGGCACGCCGTTCCTGAACGAGACAAGCGACGCAACCGGATGCCTCCCGTCAAGCTGGGCAATGTCGAAACCCTCGATGCGCTCTGGCCTTCCCTCCAGGCCCAGAACCCTCGCCAACTCGTCCAGGGCTGGCCCCGCACCCCGTTCCTTCAACCGTTTGCGCAGATCCTCCATTGCGTTCTGCCGGGCCATCGCAAGAATCGCCGTGTGGCGTTTTTCGCCGGACTGCAAAAACTCGGGTGCGTCGCCGAACTGGGTTTCGAACCAGCTTTTGAGGTGTTCGCCATCGGCCTCGGTCCCCGTGCCTTCCGTCATGGGCTGTATGTAGATTCTTGCCGGGGGAGGACGGGCGGTATCGTAGTAGGACGTGATGAAGTGCTCCAGCGAGTCCCCCTCGTCCGCCGCCGAACGTGTACGGAACAACTCTCTCCCCGTCATCTTGCCGCCCCTCATCGAAAAAACCGTGAAAGTCGTCAGCACACCCTCGGCGGCCCAGGCAATGTAGTCCCTGCCCTCCGCATCGAAATCGACCACCGCACTGTCCTCCCCGGCAAGACTCTCAATCGCCTGAATGGCGTTACGAATCCTCGCCGCCCACTCGAACCGCAGTTCCCTCGCCGCCTCGTGCATCTTAACCGTAAGATCGGCAATCAGCGGCCCGTCGTCCCCGGACAGCATCCGCTGAACCTGCTCCACATGGAACCCGTACTCCTCCGTGCCAATATTGCCGCAACATGGAGCCTTGCACCGCCCGATATGGTAGTACATGCAAGGCCCGGTCCTCTTTCGCAGCCGCCGACACTTGCGTAGCGGAAACAGCTTGTCGATCAAGTCCAGCATTGCGTCCACTTTTTTAAGGTCGGGGAAAGGCCCAAAGTAAAGGCTTTTGTCTTCTATGATGCGCCGTGTGCGGAAAATACGGGGGAAGTCCTCGTTCGTTATGCGAATTACCGGGTAGGTTTTCCCGTCCTTCAGGTTGATGTTGTACCTGGGCGAATGCTGCTTTATCAGCGTGTTTTCCAGCAGCAGGGCCTCGTACTCGCTGGAAACGATGATGGACTCGATACTCGCCGCATGACGAACGAGGGTGGCGGTCTTTATGTCCTTTCCCCCGGAAAAATACGAGCCAAGCCGATCCCGCAACGACTTAGCCTTGCCGATGTAGATAATCTGCCCTTTCTCGTCCTTCCAAAGGTAAACCCCTGGAAGCCGAGGCGCGTCGCGAGCGGTAGCTTTGAGTGTTTCGATAGTGGACATGAGCTTGCCGATGGGAAGATTGTGCGATATTGTCGAGATAGTATCAATACATCCCAAAACACGTCTATGGCGATATCCTGCTATCCAATGAAACAGCCCCCGGCAGGTCATAAACGTGTCCATAGTCAAGCGATTTTGCGCAAACTTGACTGCCGCCCGTCCGCCCGGTATAGTAAAGACCGATGATAAGGAGGCCGCAATGGCAGACGCAATGGAACTGTGTAACGACACTATGCCCATATTCCGCAGGGAAAACATTCCCGCCAAGGGCTATACCTACAGGGATTACTACTCCTGGGGCGAGGACGTGCGCTGCGAACTTATCGACGGTATACCCTACATGCTTGCCGCTCCTACCCTGCGTCACCAGTGGGTTGCGGGGAAAATATATACACAGATAGACACGTTTCTTGACGGCAAGCCCTGTAGGGCCTTTATTGCCCCCCTGGACGTGCGCCTGTTCCACGAGCAGGACGAGTCCGACAAGACCGTCGTCCAGCCGGATGTTCTGGTGGTGTGCGACGAAAGCAAGCTGTCCGACGGTCGCTCCTGCCGGGGCGCACCGGACTTCGTCGTCGAGGTGGTTTCCGAAGGCTCGGTAAAGAAGGATTTCGTCACCAAAAAAGACCGATACGAAAAAGCCGGTGTTCGCGAATACTGGGCCATCGACGAAGAGGAAGTCCGCAAGTACGAGCTGGTAGACGGCTGGTACCGTCAAACCGTTTTCGCCCTGGACGAGAACCTTTGCGTAGACGTGGGTGTACTGCCTGGTTGTAGGATAAGCTTTAAAGAAATAATCGCGCAGGCGCTTCCGGATGTAAGCAATTAGTGTCTTCCCCATGTCCACGGCGAGTCGTCGCCTATAAGGGCAACGCACTGGTTGACTGGCACCATATGCGTTAACTGTCGTCTATCGTTTCAGGCTAGAAAAATTACGACACATAGTGTATAATGGCAACATGGGTTTTCCTAAGGCACTCAAAACCGCAAGAAGACACAGTGCCAGTGCCGTGCAGTCGGGGCTTCGGGGCTTCGATTATATCATATAAACAAGTATGCCGTGTCAACTATCTGGTAGCGTATAGCCAACCCAGCTTTCAGCATGTAATTTTCCCCTTATTTTGGAAAAACGTCCCTCGTTCGCCTGTTTGCTTGGTTCAAGCGGATTGGACGATCGGAGGCTTTTTTATTCTCGCAAACGACAAGGAGGTTTTTCAACGTGAAAAACAAGTTCGGACTTTTTGGACTTATCGCCTTAACAGCGATAATCGGATTTTCAACGACAGGGTGTAATCAGCCAACGGATCGCATACCACTCGTGGACAAAACCACGCTTGGCAATGCCATTACCGAAGCCCATGTCCTGCTTACGAGGACGGTGGAATCGGTGGGGGGTATTGGCATTAGTTTCGGATACTGGGCACCACAGGCGGCGATCGATGCCTTTGCGGTAGCGATTGCCACGGCTCAAAGTGTCCGCTACAACACTGCCGCAACCCAGGTAATGGTAAACAATGCAATTGAAACACTGGCCGCTGCACAAACAGCGTTTATCGCCGCGAGGCGGCCAGGCACGTACACACCGACAACCGTGGACAGAACGGTACTTGGCAATGCCATAGCCGCCGCACAAATCCTGATTGCGGGAACGGCGACATCCATGGACGGTAACGATGTGGCTACCACGGCTTACTGGACCACGGCGGTGGCACATACCGCTTTTGCGAATGCGATCGCCATAGCACAAAGCGTCCAAGATAATGCCACCGCAACCCAGGCTGAGGTAGACACGGCTGTTTCAAACTTGGCAGACGCAAGGGCTATATTTATGGCGGCGAGGGAGTTAGGCACATCCGCAACGGCAGTGGACAGAACCTTATTGGGCAGTGCCATTGCTGCCGCCAATACCCTGCTGGCAGGGACGGTGGTATCCGATGACGGCATTGGCATTACCTCTGGGTATTGGGCACCACAAGCTGCGATTAATGCTTTTACGGCGGCGGTTGCCACGGCCCAGGGTGTCTACGGCAATGCCGTCGTTACCCAGGCAATGGTAAATGTGGTGACTTCAAACCTGGAAACCGCACAGGCAACGTTCACCGCCACAAGGCAGCCAGGTGTATATGTACCTGTGGACAGAACGGCACTCGGCAACACCATAGCCGCCGCATGGATCCTGATTGCAGGAACGGTCACATCCACGGACGGCAATGATGTGGCTACCACGGCTTACTGGGCCACGGCAACGGTACATACCGCTTTTGAGTCGGCGATTACCATGGCCCAGGGTGTCTACGACAACGCCGCCGCTACCCAGGCAACGATAAACACGGCTGTTTCAGACTTGACAATCGCACGAGCAACATTCATGACGGCGAGGGAGTTGGGCACGTCCGCAACGGCGGTGGACAAAACCGCACTTGGTACTGCCGTCGCTGCCGCCAGTACTCTGCTTGCCCCTACGGTGCCATCCAATGACGGCACTGGCATTACTTCTGGATACTGGGCACCGCAGGCGGCGATTGAAAATTTTACTACAGCGATTGCCACGGCGCAGGGTGTCTATGGCAATACCGCCGCAACCCAAGCTGAGGTAAATACGGCTGTTTCAAACCTGGCAGCCGCACAGATGACGTTCACCGCCGCAAGGCAGTCGGGTGTATATGTACCTGTGAACAGAACGGCTCTTGGCAATGCCATTACCTTGGCCCAAACTCTGATCTCGGGAGTGGCCATATCCACGGATGGTAATGATGTGGCTACCACGGCTTACTGGGTCACGGCAACGGCACATACAGCCTTTACGGATGCTATTACTGCGGCGCAGAGTACCTTCAAAAAAACCACCGCAACCCAGGCCGAGGTAAACACGGCAGTTTCAAACCTGGGAGCCGCAAGGACGACATTCATGACGGCGAGGGAGTTGGGCACGTCCGCAACGGCGGTGGACAGAACCGCACTTGGTACTGCCGTCGCTGCCGCCAGTACTCTGCTTGCCCCTACGGTGGCATCCAATGACGGCATCGGCATTACTTCCGGATACTGGGCACCGCAGGCGGCGATTGATAATTTTGCTACAGCGATTGCCACGGCGCAGGGTGTCTATGGCAATGCCGCCGCAACCCAGGCTGAGGTAAATACGGCTGTTTCAAACCTGGAAGCCGCACAGATGACGTTCACCGCCGCAAGGCAGTCGGGTACATATGTACCTGTGGACAGAACGGCACTTGGCAACGCTATTGCTGTCGCCGATATCCTGCTTACCCCTACGGTGCCATCCAATGATGGTACCGGCATTACTTCCGGATATTGGGCACCGCAGGCGGCGATTGATAATTTTACTACAGCGATTGCCACGGCGCAGGGTGTCTACGGCAATACCGCCGCAACCCAGGCTGAGGTAAATACGGCTGTTTCAAACCTAGCAGCTGCACAGATGACGTTCACCGCCGCAAGGCAGCCAGGTACATATGTGCCGACACCCGTGGACAAAACGGCACTTGCCAACGCCATCCTCGCAGCCCAAACCCTACTTAATACGCCGGCATCCGAAGACGGTACTGGCATTTCTGGATACTGGGCACCGCAGGCGGCGATTAATAACTTTGCTACGGCGGTCGCCATGGCCCAAAGTGTCTACGGCAATACCGCCGCAACCCAGGCTGAAGTAAAGATGGCGGTTTCAAACCTGGCAAATGCGCAGGAGGCGTTTAACGCCATTGTTAATTATGCCCATACACTTACTGGAACAGTAACCATAACCGGGAATCCTTACGTGGGCTTGGAACTAACAGCAAGCACCATCAACCTTGGCGGCACAAGGGCAATATCCTTCCAGTGGCTACGTGGAGGAACCGTTGTCGGTACCGGAGAGACATATATCGTTCAGGCCACCGATGCAGGTTATGCCATAACCGTAATGGTAACCCGTGCAGGCTATTACGGCAGCGTTGCAAGTAATCCAGTCATGGCCAGACACAGGGAAGGTTTTACCATAAGGCTTGCCGACTTCTACACAATGGAATATATCGAAGGCCCTACCATTCACCTAACTACCAATCCCGCAAGGGCCACGGCTTATATAACCGTGGAAGATCCCGAGAGGTACGAAGCCGGCAGCATCATGTGGTTTTTTGGCGGAACCCGAATCACTGGAGGACTGGTGGGATCCCACGATGAAACGCTTAGACTTGGCTCGCACATCCACGACAACCTACTGGGGATAGGGGAGCATGTCGTAACGGTGGAAGCCAGAAGAAGAAATGGCGCGCTTTACAGCCAGCGAATCACCTTTACGGTGGTACGGTAAACCAAGGAGGAACGAAAGATGAAAAATATACGACCGTTGAATACCAATTTGCGGATTCTTGCCCCGTTGTTTGTGGTATGTTCATTGCTGTTTTTGCCTGGCTGCCGCAACCTAATGGAGCCGCAGAACATCAAGGAAAACGATACCGAGAAGGGCATCCTGTTCCTTACCATAACAGAACAGGGCACAGGGCGGACAATTCGTCCGGAAATATCCCTGAATGATTTTATCAGCTTTAGCCTTAAGTTCGTTGCCAGGGATTCTGGCAATACCGCCTATGCGACCTGGACGGACGGGTCTGGCAAGATCGGCCTGCTTCCAGGAACATGGGATCTTCATATAACCGCATATATGCTAGGCGACGAGAAGGAACCGCTACGTCCAGCGGCGAGTGGCAGCCGTTTGGGTATTAAGGTACCTTCCGGCGAAACCGTTGCCGGCAACGTCGAGCTTTCCCCGATTCGTGGCGGAAGCGGAACGTTCAGTTGGGGGAACGTAAGGTTCCCTGAAAGTACCATTACCGCCACGATGGAAATTACCAGGGTGGACGAAGGTACCGAGCCGTTTTCGCAGGCTTTTTACTTTGTCGGCGGCACTACTGGAATGTCGCCACCCAGTTCTGGATATCTTCCCTTGCCTGGTGGCCAGTATCGTGTGATTTTTACGCTATGCGGCAAGAATGGCGAAAGAATGGTGGTAAGCGCTATCCTGCATATTTACCAGAATATGGAAAGCATTTTGCCTGTCGCATTCATACCCAGCGATTTCCCTTCTTCCTTGCTGGACATTGTACTTGATTCGTGGACTGGTTCGTATTGGGACTTTGTCGGGAATGGAATTACCACGATATACTTTGACTTGTTGGGCATCGAAGGCATGGATGTAAATGCAAGCAACTTTAATCCCATTGTTGGCTGGCTAAATAAGCTTAGCACCTCCTTTGCGGTTCCCAATGACATGGAAGGATTTAAGGTACTTGTCGATGCCGCACTAGTCGGTATAGAAAGTGGAGACATCTGGTATTCTGGCAACTACGGGCACCGGGCCAGCGCACAGGAGGCAATTGCCGATCTGATTAGGAACGGTAGCGAGGTAATGTTTGAATGGTCAGGCTTCGACACCGTAATGGTGCACATAGGCGATTATGAGGTTGAAATCGTCTTTGACAATGATCTTCCCATATTGGTACCCAGGGGTAGCCTGGCCCACCAGCTTGCATGGTTGCAGGAAGAAGCACAGGATGGCAACCTCTACCTTGTCGAAATTATTGACGATGAAAGTATTGCCCCCTCCCAAACGATACTGCCCACTGGCAGGAGTGATCTCACCATTATCCTTAGAGGCCGCGATCGAAGACACATCGTCAGCCTTTCCAGCAACGGAAACCTCTTTTCCGTAGGCTCTGGTGTTACCCTGGTGCTCGACAACAACGTTACGCTGATGGGCATAGACCAGGACAACTTTTATCCCCTTATACAGATAGGAAATGGCGGCACCCTGATAATGGAAGGAGGCTCGGAGGTTATGGGCAATGACGGTGGCGGTGGTGTACATATTACCAATGGTGCCACCTTTATCATGGAAGGCGGCGAGATCTTTGGCAATCAAGCCAGAGGTATCCATAGAAGTGGTGGCGTGTATGTTACTGGCAGCGGTGCCACTTTTACCATGAATAGTGGTAAAATTTTCGACAATGTAACCAGAAGTTTCAATAATGGCAGTGGCGTGCATATTAGCAACGGTGCCACCTTTACCATGAGTGGCGGTAAAATCTTCGACAATGAAGACAGAGGCTCGGATAGTGGCGGTGGCGTACATGTTACTGGCGGTGGTGCCACCTTTATCATGAATGGCGGTGAAATCTTTGGCAATGAAACTGCCAGTGGCAGCGGCGGCGGCGTACGTGTTAGCAATGGCGCAACCTTTACTATGGAAGATGGAGAAATTTTTGGCAATAGAGCCACTGGCAGTAGTGGCGGCGGCGTGCATATTACTGGCAGTGGTGCCACCTTTATCATGAATGGTGGGGAAATCTCTGGCAATGAAGCCTCTGTCAATAGTGGCGGCGGCGTACATGTTACTGGCGGTGGTGCCACCTTTACCATGAATGGTGGGGAAATCTCTGGCAATGAAACCTTCAGTAGCGGCGGCGGCGTACGTGTTACCAATGGTGCCATTTTTACCATGGAAGGTGGAGAAATCTCTGGCAATAGAGCCACTGGCATGTCGAGTGGCGGCGGCGTGCATGTTACTGGCAGCGGTTCCACCTTTATCATGAGTGGTGGAAAAATCTTCGGCAATAGAGCCACTGCTGGTAGTAGCGGCGGCGGTGTGCATGTTACTGGCAACTATGCCACCTTTATCATGACAGGTGGGGAAATCTTCGACAACGAAACCACCAGTGGTGGCGGCGGCGTACATGTTACTGGCGGTGGTTCCACCTTTATCATGAGTGGTGGAGAAATCTCTGGCAATAGTACCACTAGCATGTCGAGTGGCGGCGGCGTGCATGTTACTGGCAACTATGCCACCTTTATCATGACAGGTGGGGAAATCTTCGGCAATGAAGCCACTGCCTTCTCAAGCGGCGGCGGCGTGAATGTTGCTGGCAATGCCACCTTTACCATGGAGGGTGGGAAAATCTTCAACAATGAGGCCACTAGCACCAGCGGCGGCGGCGTACATGTTAGCACCGCCACCTTTATCATGGCAGGTGGGGAAATCTTCGGCAATGAAGCCACCAGTGGTGGCGGCGGCGTGCGTGTTGTTAGCAGCGGTGCTACTGCTCCTGCTACCTTTACCATGACAGGTGGGGAAATCTTCGGCAATAAAACACATGAAGGCGGCGGCGGTGTGCGGATTGATCTTACTGCCATCTTTACCATGGCAGATGGAAGAATCGCTAACAACGAAACCACTGGCTGCTTTAATAATGGCGGCGGCGGCGGCGTATTTGTTGTTAATGGTGGCACCTTCATAATGGAAGGTGGGGAAGTCGTTGGTAACGAAGTCACTGGTCGTACCAACCTCGGCGGCGGTGTGGCTGTCGTGAGTTCTACTTTTATCATGAGAGGTGGAGAAATTTTCGGTAATAAAGCCTCCTCTGATACCCCTTTTGGAATGGGAGGTGGTGGATTACTTGCCAGTGGTGGTACAATCCAGATAAGCAACGGGATTATTTACGGTATTGATGCGGAACCTGAACGCAGAAATACAATTACAGGATCGGGCCATGCGGCAATGAGTGGCATAGCCCAGTACGGCACATTCAACGATAGTGGGTTTACTCCTTTGGGTACTTTAAACTCCACCAATTACACCATAGAAGTAAGGAACGGCGAATTAGTTCCTTGGTAACACAGACAAGGCCCAGGGGTTAACACCCCTGGGTTTCACCGAACGGCGTTTGCGGTATCTCCCATGCATTTGCGAAAGTGATAACCATAGACGGAAAACTTTACTGCCATAACGAAGACGTGCGGTTTTTTCAACAGCGACCACCCCAACAGTTTCCAAAATTCCCTGTATCCCTCGGAGGCAATGCCCAGTTTGAAACACGCTTTGAAAAACGCGCCGATATAACTGATGTCAATCCTGGTTCGCGCGTGTTTTTTGGGTCGGTAGTTCTTCAGAAACAATTTGATGCGCTTGTAATAATTCGTGGGCGAGTAAATGGAGTTGACGACGTTTTTGTAACCATCCATCAAATCATTCAGGGGCATTTTAGGCACGAAGTTTATGTCCGTGTTGCTTGCGGAAAAATCGTCCAGCAGACGCCCTTCTTTTTTCAAACGGTCAAACAGTTTCGTACCTTTCAGCGCGGTCAGAACCCCAACCATGGCCGTTACGATTCCGCTGTTTTGGATAAAGGCTATCATGTTCGAGAAAGCCGACACCTTGTCATTGTCAAAACCGAGAATAAATCCCCCCTGCACCTGCAAGCCATGACTCTGAATATGTTTGACATTCTGGATCAAATCGCGGTTTGAGTTTTGCACTTTTTTACACTCGGCCAAACACTCTTCGTCAACCGTCTCCAACCCTACGAAAACGGTGTCAAAACCAGCTTCCGCCATCAGCTCCATCAGTTCCTCGTCGTCGGATATGTTGATCGAGGCCTCGGTGAAAAAGCCGAACGGGTAATTGCGCTCCCGCATCCATTGTATGATTCTTGGCAGTATCTCCGTTTTCAGTTTTTGCTTGTTGCCGATGAAATTGTCGTCAACGAAAAAAATATCGCCGCGCCACCCCAAACCGTATATGGCTTCCAATTCGGCGATGGTCTGCTCGGCGGTTTTGACCCTGGGTGTGTGTCCAAACAAGGAAACCACGTTGCAAAATTCGCAGTGAAAAGGACATCCCCTGGAATACTGCACGCTCATCATTGCGTACTTTCTTGGGCTAATCAGATTCCATGCGGGGATTGGCGTTTCCGTCAGTTGCGGAAAGCCTTCCCAGCCATACTTGTGCTTTGGTGCGCCTTTTTCCAAATCGTCGAGGAACCTTGGCAGGCAAACCTCCCCCTCATGCAAAAGGAGGTGATCCACGTCCTCAAAACTATCGAAGTTGCTGGTAAAAAGCGGACCGCCGCCGACTGTCTTTACCCCAAGTTCCTTGCAACGGTCGATGACTTCTCTCGCGGATTTCTCTTGAATATTCATGGCGCTGATAAACACGAAATCGGCCCGTAAAATATCCTTGTCCTTTAGACGACTGGTGTTCATATCAACCAATTTCAGGTTCCAGTCCTTCGGTAGCATCGCGGCGATAGTTAAAATCCCCAAGGGCGGCAGATTGGCTTTTTTGTTGATGAATTTGAGAGCGTACTTGAAGCTCCAAAACGTGGCAGGATTTTCCGGATACACCAGAAGTATATTCATTGCATTTCCCCCTTATTGCGTCGGCGCATTGTCACTGCGGCATGGTTACCAGAAACGGCTTCTGAGGCTCTAAGCATTATACGGCTTTTGACTCGCTTTGCAAAGCCCTTTTTTTAAAATGGATACTACGGTCGAGCCGTGGTATGATGTCAAGACAGATTTACCTAACCAGAATCTCCACCACATCATACCCGTTTTCATCTTCCACCACGATGTTGTGCGAACCTCGGCGAAGGGGTAGGGCGAATACCCCGGCGTGGTTGATGCTTCCCTGCAGAATGCCGTTGGCATAGACCAATGCGCCTACGCCAAAGCCTGCGGTCTCCACACGGATCGCCTGGGCTTCGGGGGGAAGGCTTGGGTTGAAGTGAAACACCGCACCGGAAACGGGAAGGCGGATGCGTGCATTGCCGGATAAAGCCGGGGCCACCGTGCCACGACGGAAACGCTCGGCGAGCCATGCCTGGTATTCGGGGGGGAAGGCTGGTGCGTGTGCGGCAATGGCTTCGCCCCAAAAGGCATCGTTGCGCCAGCCTTGATCGTGGGGCTGGTGCCAGGTGCAGGAAGCAAGGGGCGTTTCGGCGAAAAGCCATTCCTGCACCGTGCCGTGGCAGTTGGCGGTGGCGGCCATTCCCGATAGGGAACAAATCCGTGCCTCACGAAGGTTGCCGGTGTTGGGGGCCGAGGGGAAACTTGTTCCCACGCCAGAAGCCCACGGGTTTTCGGCTCGCTGGTTTTCAAGCGCATAAAGCAAATCCGAGGCGATTCGGGCGGGAATGGAACTGCCGGTTCTGCCAATTACGGTTTCGCCGGAAAAGTTTCCCATCCATACACCTACGGTATAACGGGGGCTTGCCCCCAACGCCCAGATATGCTGAAACTGGTTTGCCGTGCCGGTCTTAAATATAGAAGGAAACCCCGTTGCCATCGTCTGTGCCAAACCAAAACCAAGGAAGCGGCTTGGCCCGTCGGCAAGAATATCGGTGATAAGCCATGAGGTATACGGAGACATCACCGCCGGACTTTGCGACTGCGGCTGCCCCCACGATTCGGTAAAGCGCAGTTCCAGCATTCGCCCACCACGGGGAAACACGGCAAAAGCCCTCGTCAGTTCCTCCAGGGTTACCTCGGCGTTGCCAAGAGCTAGCCCCAGACCGTGATCCATAGTGCTTGCCGCAATGGAATCAAAGCCGAGCCTTATAAGGTATTCCTCGAAAGTGCCGACCCCCAAATGCTCCAGGATGTACACCGAGGGGATGTTTAGCGAGGACGCAAGTGCGACACGGAAACGCACCGGCCCGTTAAACCGACGGTTGAAATTTGTCGGACTGTATGCCTCGCCGCTACCGAAAACAGTGGGGATATCCGGCAGTATGTCGTTGGGCGAAAAACCGTTTTCCAGTGCCTGCGCGAACAGGAACGGCTTTAGTGTGGAGCCTGGCTGGTTCCGCACCCTAACCCCGTCGATCTGGCCACTGGCGGCATCGTCAAACCACGAGGCCGAACCCACGTAAACCAAGACCTCTCCCGAAAAGTTATCGATCACCAGAATCGCCCCGTTGTTTACCCTGTTGCCTTCCAGCAAGGAAAGTTCCGACACAAGCCGCCTTTCGGCAAAAAGCTGTAAATCCAGATCAAGCGTGGTGCGAATCGGAGGAATCCCAATTCCACTGTCCATCTGCAAGTCCGCCACTCGATGGGTAAAATGCGGCGCGAAAAAAGGATGCTTCGCATCAACAAGCGCATGAGGGGCGGCATCGGCGGCGGCTTCCATCAGGATGGCCTCGTTCAGACCAAGGCGAAGGTTGTGGGAGAGTGCCAGTGCTGCGTTTACCGCCATACGTGGTTCCCTTGCAGGGTCGAACAGTGTCGGCCTACGGGGGATTACCGCAAGTAGGGCAGTGCGGGCATCGTCCAGGTGGGCAGGCTCCCTGCCGAAGCGGGCACGGCTGGCGGCTGGAAGGCCTTCGATGTTGCTGCCAAAAGGAATGCCGTTTATCCATAGCTCCAGAATTTCGTTTTTGGAAAGCCGTGCCTCCAGCCGTAGCGCATTAAAGGATTCACGGATTTTCCCCCTCATTCCACGTTCGTGGGGGGTTATCATTCTGGCTAGCTGCATAGTGATGGTTGACGCACCAGACACCGTCCGCCCTGCTCGTAGGTTGCGAACGGTTGCCGCCACGACCGCCACGGGGTCAATCCCAGGGTGAAGGAAAAAACGCCTGTCTTCGGCACGAATGAACACTCGCATAACGCCAGGGGGAATTTCCTCCAGCGCTACCCATTCTCGCCTTACCCCGTCCTCCGCAGGGAACACCCGTAGAAGCCGCCCGTTTCGGTCATGCACGGCAAAGCCGTAGGAACGGTTTTGGAAGCTATCAAGTTCTGGGTAGGGAGTAAAACGGAGAAGCAGGTGCGTCGCAAGGAGGCAGGCGAAGACGACGATGGTGATCTTTGCAAAGCGGAATGCCAGGGTTTTGTGGTTTTGGTTCATGTCGCCTACTCAATCCTTACCAATTCCCCAGCCGATCTGCCAAAAACCTCCTCCTCGAACATTCCCTCCGCAGAAGTCGGTGGCGTGGGGTATATTCCGGGCATTACCGCACGGAAACGGAATTCCACTTGCTGCCTTCCTGCCCCGAAAAAGTCCCAGTGGAAACGGACCTCGTTGTCCATGATAAAACGCACGGGTGCTGGCTGCCAGAAACCCAACTCCCAACGATCCCATTCGTCCATGCGCCTCCCTTCCTCTTCTCCAGCGGCCGGCGGAACGGTGGGGCTGGTAACAAAGGTGGCATCCACGATTTCCGCCCCGGATGGAATGGGTGAGCGCAGCGCGATATGGGTGCGATCACGGGAAGTGGAAACGGTAACACGCCTGGTGTAGGTGGCACCTGCCCTGAGTCTGCCATCCCTTACCTGGTTGCCGTTGGAATCAAAGGTTTCGACAAATACGCTTAGGCCCTCGTCCCTTGCGCTGGCAAGTTCCACGGGAATGCCGTAACGAAGGATCGCCGTGTAGTAGAGTCTGCCGGGGCCAGTGCGTTCAATCCGCAAAGGTAGCAAAACGTCCCTTGGAATTTCATCAATAGGATTTTCGGCAAATGCGCCGTTGAACGAGACTGGAGGGGCGATAACGTTGGCAAAGTTTGTGTCAAGCAGGCTAACACCGCCAAGACTTACGGAGGCTTCAAGAGGCCCTGGCGAGGTATCCCATTCGGCGGACTCGGCCTCGTTTATCATGCCAAAGGCAAGTACCGCCCAGAAGGAAGAGACGGTACTGCCCCATACCCCCCCCCTCTGCCGTTCGATTAGCGAGGTGGCAAGACGTGTGGTCATGTCGTCCTCTGGAGCGAGCGCATGGAAAAGCATTAAAGCAAGGGCGAAGCGATCGGTGTCGAAGCCCCAGAAATTGCCCCGACGCTCGAAGGTGTCGGTCAGATCAACGGTTCGGGCACCAGGGCGAATGAAGCGGCGAACCCTGTCCCTCGCCGAAACCGCAAGATCCCGCTGTCCAAGTTCAAGCGCGGCAAGCCCGGCAAACGCCCAACCGGAAATGCCAAGCTCGTCCCCCCGTCTTAAAAAGGCGCTGATCTCCGTGGCTATGCGCTCGCCGTGCATCGTCCTGACCCACAGGGAATAGCCCAGCAGGAATGGGTCCCTCTGTATCCAGTGGTTGGAATTATTGCTAATGGAAGTGATAAACGCAATCAATCGCCTTGTGTCCAGTTCCGCTGGCACTTCTATGCCTCTGCCCCTCGCCAAGGCAACGATGTGTGCAACTCTTAGGCTAACGAACACGCAGCCACTTCGGGCACCTGACCAGAAGGGGAAGGAGCCGTTCGTCAATTGATATCTGGCAAGCTCCGCAAGTTCCTCCACGATGATTTCCTGATCCCAGACAATCGGGGAACCAGCTGGGGGTTCCAACCAGAAGGCCTCCAAGTAGTCGCCAAAGATAAGGAGCGGCAACAGGCGAGCGGTGCGGCTCTCGATGCTTCTAAAAGGACTGTGCAACAGGAAGCTAACCGCTTCGCGCATAGCCGCCAGCCGAGATGCGGAAAGAGTTACCATGACGTTGCCCGTCCCCTCGGGAACCAGCGAAGGCAGAACCATCCCTTCCTCGATAAAACCGTCCCCGGCAGCTAAGCTACCGATTGTGGTAACGCTTTCGGTCAGGATTGGTCTTTCAATGTCCAGCGTTCTGATGATGCGTTCATTCACCTGCGGAGAGCGAAGGGTAAAGGCAAGCCTCGCCTGCCCTGCGCCGAGTGCCGCAACCCTGAACGAAACTTCCCTGGAGGCACCGGGGGGGATATTTACGGTTTGGGAATCCGCACCGTCAACTTCGAGTATGGCAATCGCCGTGTAGTTGTCCCCGTTGCGATGGGAGGCGGCGGAAAACAGCGTTTCGGTGTCCAGCGAGACGCTGGCTTCGACGGCGACGTTTTCAAGGTTTGTAAGAATCAGCGAAACCGTTCCGGTATCTCGCCAGCGTAATCTTCGGGGAAGGGCGGCGACCGCCGTAAGGGGTGCGCTTACACGTATGTCGTGTTCCCGAATGCCAAAGGTGTTAAGGCCGACCGCAACTGCGGTACTGCGGAAAGTTGTCAATGAATCCGGCAGGGTGAATCTTACCGTTACTGTTCCGTCCGCACCCGTTGTAAGAAAAGGTTCGAAGACTGCGGTGGGGCGGAAGTCCTCTCGCACGTCATCGTCGTCTTCCCCCTTCATCCGTGCGGCGGCTCTGGCGGCGGCGGCTTCCAGACGGGACTCGCCGTCCCCCCCCCCTTGCAGATCGGCAAGGTTGTACAGCACAGGATCGATCAACAGGGAACGACTGTCCGCACCGTGTACGCCGAGGGGGAAATTGCGAGGATTATAGAAGAACTCCATCGGATTGGGTACACGGTGGTCGATAAGATCGACGACTCCCCGGTCAACGGCGAGAAAAGTTACCTCGGTATTCGGTGCCGGCTGTCCGTTCAGCGAAACCCTTATCGTTACCTCGGCTTCCTCGCCGGGGCGAAAGACGCTTCTGTTGGGTTCGATTTCGATGTGGTAGCTGCGGCTTTCGGTATCGACAAAAAGTGGGACAACGCCGAAAACGCCACGGGGTCTGTCCAAGTCCGGCTCGTAGTAGTTGCCCTGCGGCGGCCCGGTGCGAACCGTGTACGAACTTAGCGTGACGTAGACGACCGGGATGAACGATTCCTCGATGGGTATATCGATGGTCAGTGCGGAACCGTCAAGCTCGATGATCCGTTGCGAGATGATTCCCTCGCGTTCAAGGGTAAGGAGGTACCTGCCCCTTTCCAACGGGGAGCGCACCAGTATTTGAGCCGTCTCGCCCGGTGCGTAGCTTTGGCGGTCGGGGGTTAGGGTGATGATGTCAACGTCGTCGGCACTCCAGCGCACTAAGCCTGCGCCGCTCACGAAAAAGCGAAAGCGCGTTGCGGCGATCCGCCCCCTGCTGTCCTGGCTCTGCAGCCTTGCTTCCCACATGCCGCCTTTGTCCGGCGTAAAATTAAACCCACCGCCTATATACGTGGCGGCTAAGCCCGGGTTAATAGGAACGGTATGCTCTTCGACTATCGTTTCGACACGTTCCCACACCAAGTTGATTCTGCCGGCAACCCCCACTTGTCTCGCCTGCAACCATTCGTGACGGACAAGCTGAATCGACACTTCCCCCCCGGGGGGAAAGACGGATGGTTCAGGGGCATCGCCGGTTGGAGAAACCAGTGTCCAGCTTATGGCAGCGGGATTTCCGGCGCGGACAAAATGAGCGGAAGGAGTTGCCCCGTCCCCGGCTCCTCTCAAACTTTCGGAACCATCAAGACGGGCGGCAATGTAAAAAGACGCCGGATGCACAAGAATGCCAGCGTTTCTTGCAATTTCCTGCCGCGCCGCATCTTGTACCGAGGCTTCAAGCCTGTAACTGTAAGTCGCACCTTCGATACCATCGGTGGAAACGTCGTGGCTTATACTTGCCCTTCCCCCCGGATCAAGTTCCCCCTCGCCACGACCCACGAAACTGCGTCCACCAGTAAGCTCCGGGCCAAAGTTCCAGTTGCGCCAAACACCAGTGCTTCCACCGGGAATGAAACGTACAGGCTCCCGAGTAAGGTGCCAAGTGAACGGCGCACCGGAAAGTCCACCGCCGGCAAGCCATGAGGCCGAAAGCGACGCGCTAAGCCTTTCCCCTTGGTGGACTATAGGGTCCGTAAAGTACAGGACGCTTTCGAAGCGCAGACGCTCAAAGTTGGCAACCGTAAAGAAGAACGACGTTTCCGCCATACGTTCCGTTCCAGCAAGTCTGCGCCGATACGTGATCCTGTATCGCCCTGGAAGAATGTTGTCGGGCAAAGTGAAGGAGCCGTAGGTGCCCCCGTTTGCCGTGGTAACCCCGGTCAGCGAGGCAATCACCGGTGCCTGATGCATGTCGGAACTCACCGTGATCTCGTAAGGGCCGTGGTACGCCACGAAATTGCCACGCACCAAATTTCTGTCAATACCCCTAAAAGTAACCGTTTCGCCGGGCTGGTACAAACCCCGGTCGGTAAAGAGCAAGGTTACCGAACGTTCCTCTTCCACCGTGAAGGGGCTTACGCTTGCGGGAAGATTGAAACGCCAAAGGTTGTGGCTATGATTGGGAATAAATTCCGCACGATCCAGCGCATCACCTTCACCGTAGCTTACACGCACGCGGAAACCGACATTTACAGGCACTCCTAATGCCAGGTTCAATCCTTCGGCCGGGGTTGTAAAGCGGGAAACAAAATCGCCGTCGTCAAATTCAAAAACGGCTAGACCCTGCTCATTGGTTCCACCCGTTAAAACGACGTTTGCACTTTGCATCAATTCCACTTGCGCGTTTGCAATCGGTGATCCGTCCGAGAGGCGCGTGGCCCACACCAGTACCATGTTGTATGCAAAGCGCATCGTTATGCCAATGTTGGTAACCTGAACCGTAAGCCAGGTGTCTTGGGTCCAAACCTGTGCTGGACTCCACGGGGCCCTGATCTGAGACTGCCAGCGCATGGCGGCCGTACCGAACCCCCCGGCGTTTAGAAAGGGCGAAAGGTCTTCCACAAAGTAATTTTTAGCGTTTGAGCGCAGACCGGATAAATCCATCGGCTCAAGGTCGCCCAAGGGAATTCTGTCATAGGGGCTTTGTGCGGTGCGAGTCAGCCTTCTTATAGACACTGGATTTTGCGCCTCCCAGACAATCATTGGGGGGAAGCCAGCCTCAAGCATACGTGGGCCAGTATTGCTGATAAAAACAAAACTGTTTGCCTCGCCCACGTTGACAGCAACCACCCTGTTCTCGTCCAATGGACGACCGTGCAGATCCGCAAGGCCAGCCGAAATCCTAACCGTGTATCTCGTCTCGTGTTGCAACGGTAGGCCACGAATCTCCACCGACTGGCCGAAAACCCTCATGTTTTCCCTGGTCAGAGCAGGAAAGCCATCGACTGAAAAATATCTTTCAATATTTACTGGTTCCACGTTTTGGTTAAAGCGCAGGCTGATGGGAACCGTGGGAGCCTGCGGAGTGCGCGGCGACGTAAACGCCCGCGCCGAGGCGTTTACGAACCTGAACGGCAGCAGCGTCTGGTAGGACCATGTTCGCGCCTCCCTTGAACCCAGCCAGCCCGGCTCGGAACGTGCGCCCTCTTTCAGTTCCATCACCACCTGCGTGTTAAGGGGAAGGGGCTCGGTTATGGTTAGCATGACGCGCTGTTCGGGAAGGACGTGTCGGCGGCCTAAGGTGGTCCAGACAAACCCAGGCTGGTCGCCTTCGGGAAGGTGCTCTAGCGTGAAGGGCCAGGTTCTTCCGTCGGCACGAACCTCGATCCAGTTGGCTATTTCGGCAAGGTTGACGGGGTACGAAAAAGTCAGCCTTATGTGCCTGGCATCCTCCGGATGCACGTTGCCAGTCCAGACCCAGCGGTTCTCCTCGCCAAGCTGCCAGTCCAACACGGAAAGCCGCTCGGTCTCGAAGCTGAAGGAACGCAGCCCCACCAAGCTTCTTCCCCCTAGCGAGGTTATCCTGTCCGAAACGGTAACCGTGTAGCGTTGTTGGGGTATTGGCCCATCGTCAGGCTCGAAGGCGAGAAGCCTTGTTCCGTACCAGCGGAACGTGCCGGTAAGCGGCGGGTCAATATAGAAGAAACCGGCATCCTCTCGCATCGGCTCGCCAAGCCGCGCAAGCGGAACCACTGGCTGGGAAAAAACGACGTATATCGACGGGTTTCTTATCTCGTGCGGCAGCACGTCGCGAGGGCCGAAGTCCACGATGGTGAAAGGCTCGTCGCTTTCCTGAATGTTGCCGATGTGGGTGTGATCGGTAAGAACGGGCTCGAAGTACGCGATGCGTAGGTGTGCAAGTTCGGGCACGGGTCGCCCCATTTCCACGAATACGCCCTCGAAAGCAGTCACGGAAGCGCCCCGGTCGGTTCTGGGTGCGCAAGATCCTAAGAGAATCGATAAAACGGCGAAACAAAGCATGGTATGGGTTGCTTTTTTCACGACAATGCCCCTTTGTTATTATTAGGCTCAGATTAACAGATATTCACATTGCCAGCAAGCCCAGTTCCCGTCACATCATTCCGCACGCTTGCCTCCAGAGCCTTTTTCTAGTACGATTGTTGGTGTGCGGGATTAAAGAGTTTGTTCCAGCGCAAAAGGTAGGACATTCTGAACAAGCGTTTTTCATCGTCCGGGGAAATTTTCTCCTGGCTTTCGGGTTTTATCAATTTTGAGAAAGGGCATTCGATCTCCAAAAGTTACCGACTGGATCGCTCGGAGATTCTGGCTGGGCTTGCCGGGAATCCGGAGCGATGCGCTCCGTCCGTTCATATGGCTGGCTCCAAAGGCAAGGGTTCCGTTACATCGATGATTGCCTCGGTCTTGGAGGCTCAGGGCATAAAGGCGGCACGTTATATGTCTCCGCACGTCAGCGACTTCCGTGAGCGAGTAAGCCTTGGCAATTCGTTTTTTGATGAGGAAGTTTATTGCAACGCTGGCAACGAACTTAGGGATTTGGTCGAGAACAAACTGCCTGCGGCAAATATCGCTTTGTTCGATCCATCAACCGAGGAAGGTGAGGCTCCCACTTACTTCGAGCTTTTGACTCTGTTCTATTTCCTTTGTACCAGGGCTGGTGGCTGTGATGTAATGGTTGTGGAAACGGGGATGGGGGGGAGGCTGGATTGCACAAACATTATCACCCCGTTGGTTTCTGTTATAACCCTTATTGAACTTGAGCATACCGCTTGGCTGGGCAATACCATTTCGGCGATAGCCGGGGAAAAAGCCGGCATCATCAAGCCTGGCAAGCCCGTGGTTTTGGCAAGGCAAAAGGCGGAGGCCCTGGAAGTGTTCCAAAGACGTGCGATGGAAAGAAACAGTCCGCTGTTTTACTTTCCAGACATTGCAAGTGTCGAAAACATCCGCTTGCACCAAGGCGGCACGGACTTTTCCCTGGTTTTTTACGGAAGAGATGCGGCGTACAAATCACAGACGCTGGAACTGTCCATTCCGATACCTGGCATCGTCCAAGCGGAAAATGCAGGGATTGCGGTGGCGGCAATCAAGAAGGCCTTTCCCGACATTGGGGATGACGTTATTCGTCAAGGGCTGAAACAATTAAAAGTCCCTGCTCGCTTCGAAAAAATTGCCGAGGATCCGCCTTTCGTTCTTGATGGTGCCCATACACCCGAAAGCGTGTCGCTATGTGCCGATACTTTCTGCTCGTTATACGGCGAGGGAGGGATTCTCCTTTTTAGTTGTGCCGCTGACAAAAACGTCGTTGCAATGGCGGAATTGCTGTTGCCACGGTTTTCGAAAATAATCATCACAATGCCTGGAACCGTTAGAAGCAGCAATCCAAAGGAGATTTTCCAGGTGTTTTCTGCTGGGCTTTCGGGATCCGAGGCCGGCAAGGTAACCTTTGTTCAAGATACCGCCGATGCGGTGCGGCAGACGTTGGACCTTGGTCGGGAGAAAGGTCTTCCCGTTCTTTGCACTGGTTCGTTTTACCTTGCCGCAGAAGTACGAGGGCTGTGTTAGCGCAATCTACGTTGACATTAACACGCCTCGAATTACCATTGCGATTTCCTTGATCACTGGAACGGAAACCGAATTGCCAAATTGTTTGTACAGATGTACGTCGGCAAGCGATAATTTAAACGTATCGGGGAAACCTTGGAGCCTTGCCCATTCACGGGGAGTCATCCTGCGAATGCCTTCGTTGTTGACATGGCCTTTAATGTGTGTAACAGGGGTTAAATCTTTTTGTCTGTCGTCCGTTATAAGATTGCGTTCCCTGCCCATGCCTCCGCAGACTATCGCCCCTGCGATATCATCCCAGCCACGTACTTCATAGCCAAAGCCGTGTCCTTTTGCTTCGTGCCTTGCACGGTGGCGGCGCAACGTTTCCAGGTAGACATTGCTCAAGTAGTATTTTGCGGAAACGGGTTCCTTTTCGATTATGTCACGGAGTCGCTTTTCCGAATCCGTCGGCTCTGGGAAACGAAACCTTGAACTATCAATGTCCTTGCGAAAAGCCACGATGTAAATTCGTTCGCGGTTTTGCGGAACGCCAAAGTCCCTGCTGTTTAGTACTTTGTCGTACACGGTATAGCCTATTTCCTCTAGCGTCCGTTTGATGATAGTAAAGGTGCGACCTTTGTCATGCATGGTCAAGCCTTTCACGTTTTCACAGAAAACGACTTTCGGCCTGTGCCTGGCGCAGATGCGAACAACGTCAAAGAAAAGGGTGCCACGGGACATACCTTTGTAATCGTCGTCAAACCCCTTTCGCTGTCCAGCCAGACTGAAAGCCTGGCATGGAAAACCTGCAAGGCAAATGTCAAATTCGGGAATATCGTCTTCGCCTATTTTGGTGATGTCGCCTGCTATGTTAAAGGGATCGGCAAAATTAGCCCTGTATGTTTTTTGGGCATTTGCATCCCACTCGCTGGCAAATACGGTCTGGATCTTTTTGCCGAAAGCCTGCTCGAACCCAAGCCTTATGCCACCAATGCCAGCGAAAAGATCTATCGAAGTCCACGGTTTCATTTTTTTGGTTACTCCACCAGCAAATCCCGATCACCCGAGGCCAGTGCGTTCAAGATACGCCGTTTAACCGCACCCGAAGAACCGGTGAAGTCGGCAATGCGTTGGCGTATGTCTCGGCGTTTGGAATTGACCCCATAAGGGCAGGTGCAGACGGCACTGAGTATGTCAAGCGTGTCGGCGCATTCGATGATCTGCCTTTCCTCGAGGTAGGCCAAGGGGCGGATCAGGCTGACGGGGTATTTGCGGTACCTAAGCAGGATGGGCATTGTTCTCATATTGCCTTTGGCGCAAAGGTTCATGAAAAAAGTTTCGATAATGTCATCCAGGTGATGCCCAAGGGCAATTTTGTTAAAACCATTTTCCACGGCATATTTTAGAAGTTCGGTGCGCCGTTGCGTGGAACACCAATAACAGTTCATTTTTTCGCCTTCCTTGAGCCTGCCAACAATCGGCACGAAAAGATCGACAAAGGGAATGCCCCATTCGGCAAGGCGTTGCGAAAGAATGGATTTTTTGCAACAGGCGCAAAAGTCGGTGGAAATGTGCAATGCGGCAAGCTCGTAATCGATTTTAAGCGCAGGTCGTATTGCGGAAAGTGCCCAGGCAAGAACGGTCGAGTCCTTGCCGCCGGATGCGGCAATCAGGATACGGTCGTCCTTGCGGATCAAGTTCCGTTCCATCACCGCTTTTACCGTTAGCTTTTGCACGATGGTGTTTGCGTTTGTCCTGCGAAAAAACCTGTCGCTCATTTTCGACCTGCCAAGCTACCGTAAACGTCACGTACTACCAGGCTTGCCAGGATCATACCTGCCGTGGCGGTAACTGTAACGATGCTACCGTTCGGCATTTTTTTGTTGAACTGTGCTTGTTCATTCGTGCCAATGTCGATAGGGATATTGGCAAGGCATTCGTCGCCGTACACCACGGTAAACTTACCCCTAAAACCACGTTTGCGCAGGCCGTAACGAACCTGCCGTGCCAGTGGACATCCCTTGGTTTCCCATATATTGGCAGCCTTGATGCGAGTGGGATCCATCTTTCTTGCCATGCCCATCGAGGAAAAAAACTTTACCCCAGAGGCACAACTTGTTTCGATTAAGTCCAGCTTGTGAGTAAGGCTGTCAATGGCATCGATAACATAATCGGCCTTTTCGATGCCGAACTCGCCAACACTTTCCAGCGAAAACAATTTTTCCCATGCGGTAATCTCACACTGGGGATTGATTTCCAGCAAACGTTCTTTCAATACTTCCACCTTGACACGTCCCAAGGTAAGGCTCGTTGCCTGCAACTGACGGTTTACATTGCTTTCACAAACCGTGTCAAAATCCACAATGCCGATTTTCCCAACCCCCGAACGAACCAGGGCCTCGACACACCAGCCGCCCACGCCGCCCACGCCAAAAACCAGGACTTTAGTCCGTTGCAGTTTTTCCAACACGTCCGAACCGGCAACCATTGCAAGGCGTTGAAACGATGGCTTAACTGTGTTGCTCATAATTGTTTGCCTGCCTTTTCCGCATACCTATCGGCCTCGCTAAAAATGCAGCCGCAGTATTTCTGCATATACAACCCAAGGGCACGGGCCTGGGTTTGGCTTTCCCTGAACAGTGGCCGAAAATCCCTGTACAGGAATTCCACGCCGTGCTGTTCCGCAACTTCATTACCAATACGGTGTATGGCATCATGCTGTTGGTAAGGGCTTATCAGAAGGCTTGTGCCAAAAGCGTCAAACCCAAGTTCCGCCGCACGAGCCGCCGTCCGTTCCAGCCGCCCACGGTAGCAAATGTCGCAGCGTTTTCCAAACTCAGTTTCGTTGTCAATGTCCTGCATAAAAAGGTATAGGCCGTATTCGTCAACTGCCTCCAGTGGCGGGTTTTTAAGCCTGGCAAAGGCAAGCAAAGCATCACGGCGGCTTTGATATTCCGTGGACGGATGAATGTTGGGATTATACCAAAACAGCGTCGGGGTTATACCCTTGCCGCAAAGACTTTCGACGGAGGCCATCGCACATGGAGCGCAGCAGCAATGAAAAAGCAGGTTCATTTGTTCGGTTCGATGGCATTGTCAGCATCAGCGGCAAGGGCTTTGGCGACGGCCTCGGCCAACTGATCGCCGCAGGACGTTTTCCGTATGCCGCACGTCAGTCCGCTCAGCTTTTTGACAAGCTCGCCAGCATCCATCCCCTCGACAAGAATCCCCAAGGCTTTCAGGTTACCGTTGCACCCCCACTTGAAGGAAACATCGTGAACCTTGCCCTCCCGAAGCTCAAACCTGATTTCCCTGGCACAGGTCCCCTTGGTTTTATACTTGTGCATACCTTCCCCGAGGGAAACGCTGATTGATCAACATTTCCCTTTGCCACGACACGAGGGACTCGAACCCCCCACCCAGAGTGTATCGCTTGTCTTTTCTTATCCCAGGGTAGACCACGATACAGAAGAATGTCAAGCAAAAATAACGCAAGATAAGCGGTGACAACCGAGGAAAAAGGCAAAAATGCTACAGTAAACCGATATTCTGTAATTTTGCTCGGCTGCCGCAGATTCATCAGGGCTTTCCGTATGTCCTCTCGTTTATTTCCATGTTTCGAGCTTGACAGCTTTTGTCTGCTTTCCATAGTGGGAACACGCCCTAATACCCCGAATGCAATTCCACGGGAGAACGAACGATCCCCCGTTGCTTGCGGCGGAATTCGTTCATTTAGCCGCACTCACATTACTAAGTTCCGCAATGGCCTTGAGCAGGTCTTTGTCCTTGCCTATTTCATCAATGGAAGCAGGCAAGCGGTAGGTCCAGTTGAATTCGTTGTTGGTTCCCGGCACGTTGACTCGCTCGGACGCAGGGTCTTCCGCATACCATTTGTTTGAAAGGTGCAGCAGATCCTGGATCTGGAAAACACGTATGCGGGATTGGGCGGATGCCGTCTTTGACAAAATCGCCTTTGCCGTTCCAGGGTTGTACACCCTGGGCAGGGAAGGGAAGCCGAGGAAACCGGCAAGCTGTTCCTGATCCGCCTCTCGCTCCCACCACTCCCGGACGGTCGAGCTGTCATGCACCGCAGGGGTGCAGACCGAAAGCTCCGGATAATCCTTGAATGGAATGTAAGGCGAGTTGTCCTGATCCCAACTGCGGTGCCAGCGAACCACACGAAGACCGAGTATTTGAAGCTTGCTTAGCACCTTGAAAACGCAGGGCGGGACGGCGCCCAAATCCTCTGCGCAGGGCAGCATGTGTGATGATTCCTTCAACACCGAAAGGAGCTTCATCCCCAGGGCTTCCCAGACTTTTTCCGATTTTGTATTGTGGGTTTCCAGCAGTTTTTCCAGGGCCTTTTTTTCATCCTCGGAAAGGGAATGATAGGCACGGGAGTCATGGTATTGCCATGTTGGGGAAAATTTCCCCTTCTCGTATTCCAGGAAAGTCCTGTTTTGCCATGCCTTAAGCAGGTAGGGGATGGTGGACGAGTGCAGGCCCATGGCGCAGATGTCCTTTTCGCCTTTTATCCCGTTCTTGAATGTCCACAGTTCCTCGTTGCCAACACGGTCAAGCACTTCGCAGAAAACCTTTGCCGCTGCGGCATCGACTTCGGCCTCGTTTTGGACACAGGCACGGATTGCATCGTACAGTTCGCCGGTGGGAATGTGTGGCTGCGAAATCCAGCGCACACGGCCTTTGTCGAAACCCATTTTTGTCAGTTCGGAAGTGGTTACATGGGTGTATGGAATGTAGCGGCCCAGGGCGGACGAATAATCGTTGCGGGATGAAGACCAGATTCGGAAAAAACCCAGTACGTGGTCTATGCGGTATGCCTGGTAGTATTTGCCCGCGACCGCAAGCCTTTGCTTCCACCATGCATAATCGTCTTTTTCCTGGGCTTCCCAGTTGTACAGGGGGAAACCCCAGTTTTGCCCGTCGGGGCTGTACATATCAGGTGGTGCCCCTGCGGAAAGTTCCTGGACGAAAATTTCCTTGTGCGCCCATACGTCGCAACTGTCGTCGTTCATCAGAATTGGCAGATCGCCTTTCAGCATGATTCCGGCATCGGCAACGGCCTTTGCCGCCTCGCTGAACTGCCGATCCAAGGCTTCCTGCAACCAGGCCCAAAACAGGTGTTCCCCACGCAGTTGCGGATCATTCCATATTGCGGAGATTTCCTCCAGGCTAAGCTCACGGTGGTCGGGCCACTCCTTCCAGCTTTTCTCGCCGTTGGCCTCTTTGATTCTGCGGTAAACCGCATACGGTTTGATCCAGGAATTCTGTTCGATCCAGGCACCAAGGCTGCCATCCGCAGCCGCCCTTCGTTCTATTTCGGAGGCGTTTGCGGCGTAAATTTCCCGCAAGAGGTTCATTTTTGCATGAAGGATTTTAAGGTAGGGGAACCGTGTTTCCCTGCCGAATTCGGTGTTTATGACTTCCGCCTTGTCCTGAAAATCATTTGCCTCCGGCAAGTCGCCAATCCGCAGATACATGGGATGCAGGGCAACGGAGGTAAGGCTGAAATACGGCGAGCTTTCGTAGCCGGTGTCATTGACGGGCAAAAGCTGGATAAGCCCGACGTTCATTTTTTTGCATAAAAGGGCAAATTCGCCGAGATCGGGGAATTCCCCCACAGCCCCAGGCTTGCTGCCCCGCAAAGCCCCCACAGGTACGACCGCTCCAAGTAACCGTGCTTTATCCATATATGTGCCCCCTTGTCATATTAAGGGAAGTATAGCGCATATTCTGAATTCCAGCAATCTTTTTGCTGCCTTGCGTCGTTTGCATGTTGACAAGCCCCCAGGGTTTTGCTATTCTTGGGAGAGTTAGCGGCCATCGTATAATGGTATTACCCTAGCTTCCCAAGCTCGTGACACGGGTTCGATTCCCGTTGGCCGCTTTTTGCTAATTCCTTACAGGGTAAGGAGTTACGCATACGTTCTTTGAGCAGTTTTTCCTAAAAATGTGGTCCCCTCGCAATTTGTGCCTTTATTGTGCCCTTATTTTTTGCGTGGGTATTTTTTAGGAGCTGATTCATGGCAAAACCACTCGGGGATTTTTCGCTCAAGAGAAGATCCAAGACCAACAGGGCTTTCGTTCTTTCAATCAACCCGCAATCTGGGCTTCCCCTCAGCGTGTGTCAGGAGTGGCAACGCAGGAGTTTTTCCTGTCTTCCCCCCGAGCTTTCGGAATTCAGAAATCCCAAATCGAAGGCCGCAGCCGAGAGAGGTGCCGGAGCACTCATTGATCTACTGAGGGAGGACTTGGAGATTGGTGTTTCAAGGAAGTTGAACGCCCCCCTTCCCATCGGGAAGTGGTTGGAACGGTTTACCTCATTGGAAAACAACCCGCGTGCGGAGCGTCTTGTTTCTGGCGGTCTTCCTTACTCCCCCGAAACGATTGAGGTGTACAGGCTGTATTTCGGCAGGTACATCAAGGACGATCCGTTTCTCAAGGTTGACATAAACGCCGTGGACGTGCCGTCAACACGGGCATTCATCGCCAGAATCGGAATGAAGCGGACAAAGGACGGGCGGGAACTGGCAGGAACAAGGGCATTTGAGATAACCGTAAAATTTGTGCGAATGTCATTCAAGGAATACTGGGAGGATAACCAGGGGTGGCGAAATCCGTTTGACAGAATAAAGCCGCCGAAGTGTGCGAGAGGACGGCGCAGGGATGTCTTGCGGGAGGAAGAGATCCTCAAACTGTTCATGCCTGGAGTGATAACCGATCCCCTGGAACGGGCCGTGGCGGTGGCGATGTTCTGGGCAGGGCTTCGCAGGAGCGAGATTTTCGCCCTCAAAACCGAGGATCTTGACTGGCGCACCCCGAAGCTCAACATCAACCATGCATGGAAGAATTTCGCGAACGTGAAGAAAAGGACGCTCGGAGATCCAAAGTGGCACAAATGCAGGGAGGCCCCGTTTCCGGAGGAATTGAGGTCAGCGATAAAGGCTCTACAGGAAGTCTACGGCATCCATGAGTTCGTGTTCTGCAAAAAGGACGGTTCTATCCCTCATGGAAAATGGATAACGAAACGACTGCCGGTCTGGATGAAAAAAGCCGGGATAGACACCGCAGGGCGAAGGATAGTCCCGCATTCAGCGCGGCACAGCCTGGCTTCCTGCCTTGAATCAACCGGTGTTCCCTTGAGGTACATCCAAGACATGCTCGGCCATACCTCGATGAAGACTACTGTCGGGTATCTGCACACCCCGGAAGGCAAGATCAACGAGATAATGAGGAAGATCGGGGACATTGCGGGCGGAGAAAAGGCCAGGGATATGACAGGGAAAGGCGATGCGGGGAAAATCATTGGATTCAAGGTTTCCTGACAGGAGGGGCGGTTTATGCTAGGCTGGGGATATGGTCTTTGCCCGATTATGTAAACATAGTTAAGCGACCCTACCCAGATTAAAGACATCCGGAGCGACAAAGTCAATAGCCGAATGTGCGCGAACGCGGTTGTAATACGTCTCGATGTACATGAACACCGACTGCCGCACCTCCGCCGCCGAACGCCTCCCGTCAAGGCCGTCAAGCTCCCGCTTCAGCGTTGCGAAAAAAGACTCCGCGCACGCGTTGTCCCAGCACTCGCCCTTGCGGCTCATGCTCTGGCGGACGCCGGGGCAGCCCGCTCGCAAGGCCTCGCGGAAGGCGTGCGAGCAGTACTGCGAACCCCTGTCCGAATGGAATATCAGGCCGGGAA